>Ga0233431_1001573_pt1 | contig 38415 bp, 51 predicted proteins | sample SI_118_April2016_FD_179867 | JGI IMG/M metagenome (GOLD analysis project Ga0233431, IMG submission 179867) | Seawater microbial communities from Saanich Inlet, British Columbia, Canada - SI_118_April2016_200_MG | ecosystem: Environmental > Aquatic > Marine > Inlet | place: Canada: British... | reverse complement strand
CCTTAAATGTCAAGAATAAAATCTCTAGTTTAAAATCAAGATAAATAAATCAAAACAACATCAATAGGTTTTTATAGTTATAAATTTCTGATAAATATTATGAAAAAGATTTATTTAATCACATCAATATGGATATTGTTTATAATCCCCACATTATTATACGGATGTAATAATAAAGAAGATATATGCCCTTCAGGTAATATCACAGTTAAACCTTTTACAATTAAGATAAATAACTCAGATATCTCTATTGAAGAAGTCAATACAGATAAAGGCATGAAACAATATATACAAATCGATACAAAGGATTCCAGAACAAGATATGAAGATAACTATCCCCCATTACCAATAATAATCACTGAATATCGTTTCTTCCAATCAGAATCAAAGATAATTGATGTTGAATTTTCTGAAATTGAGGAATTCGACAATATTAATCCCCCTGCTGTCAGGAATGTTCCAAAATCCTCTAATTTAAACCCATTCATCTCAAAAAGATTCCGTTTTAATAGATTTCCAAAAGTGATGTATGTTGACAGGGAGATGGAATTTATCAGAATTTACCCTGTAATTTATGATATTAAAGATAAAAAAGCATTTGTTGCAAAAGAGATATCTTATTCTATTGTAAATTGTAATACAATACATTAGATAAGGTTTAAACTTATTAAATCAAAACATTTAAATTAAGATTATTCTTTTTCTCTGATTATGACAAAGATAGTGGTTATAGGATTAGGAGCAGCAGGTTTTGGAGCAGCTTTAGCTGCTAAAAAAAACGATAGAAAAGCAGAGATAACTATAATCGATGAAAAAGATTTTGATCTGATGCACCAATGCGGACTGCCATTCTTTTTAGAAGGTAAGATAAAGACAATTGATGATCTGAAGGATAAGATCAATATAGGTGTTGATATTATCTTAAATGCGCCAGTTACTTCTGTTGATACTAAAGGAAAAAAAATAGTTTATTCTAAAGATGGTAAAAAAGAAGAGATTGATTATGACAAACTGATAATCACTCCAGGAACAAAGCCTTTTACCCCCCTAATAAAAACAGACAATAAGATATACACAGTCCATAACATTGATGACACAATAGAAGTATACAAAGATATCAAAAAAGGAAATAAAGCAATAATTATCGGTGCAGGAGCTGTCGGTCTTGAAGTAGCAATCGCATTAAACAAAAAAGCAATGGACATTACAATAATGGATATGGCCAAATCAACATTCCCTAAATCTTTAGATAAAGATATGTCAGAGATAGTTGAAGAAAAACTAAAAGAAAAAGGAATAAAACTAGAACTAGGCAAGAAAATAGAAGAAATAAAAGAAAAAGCAATGGTCATTATGGCTACAGGTGTTAAACCAAAAGTAGATTTTCTCAAAGATATAAAGATTGGAAAATTTGGGATTGAAGTTAATGAAAAGCAAGAAACATCAATAAAAGATGTTTATGCAGCAGGTGATTCTGTTTGTGTTAATTCATATATCAATAATGAAAAATGGCCATCAGCCCTTGCAAATAATGCTTATAGAGAAGGATCTATCGCAGGAGTAAATGCAGCAGGCGGGAATAAAAAATATCCGGGCATCCTTGGAACCTTTGTCTCCTTGATAGATGATATAGAAATAGCAGCAGTAGGATTTAATTCATATTTTGCTGAGCTTTATGATATAAAAACAATAACCAGCAAAGTAAAAGGAAAAAATGGTCCTTCATGGTATGGACCGGCAAAAGACCTTGCCATAAAACTTATAGCTGATGAAAAAGGAAAATTGATAGGGGGCCAAGCTATAGGAAATGGAGCAAAAGAAAGAATAAACATCTTATCGACTGCAATTAAAGCAGGAATGACATTAAAAGACATTTCTGAACTTGAACTGGCTTATTGCCCTGCTGTATCTGATTATTATGATGTTCTTGTCATGGCTGCTGAATTGGGTTTGAGAAAGTTAAAATAATTCAAACTGACGGCTATCCCCGACCTAAATCTCAAGCTTGATTTAGGGGTTAGAAATTTATTTCTAAGCAATCTGGGTATTTGCCGTCGGCTTGAATTCTTGGAAATTTCGCACTGAAATATGAGGTATTATGCCTTGAGGGGATTTCTTACGAAATTTCCAATAAACTAAGTTTATCCTGATTTTAATAGTATTAACCGAAAAGTTTAAATATGTCTTATATGTTAATAGTATTATCATGGAAGAAGAGATAATTGAAAAGAATTTCCAAGAATACCTCGAAGTCGCTGAATATTCATTTAATAATAAAAAGTTTAATTCTGCTGTTACTTTGTATTATAAGGCATTGGTTGAACTTTGTGATCTAGAATTAATAAGAAAAATAAATAGAATTGGCGCTAATCACACTGAGAGGTTTAAATTATTAGAGAAGAACTCCCCTGAACTTTATAGTATTTCTTCTAAGATGTTCAAATTCTATAGGGATTCATATAATAAACAAATCTCTGAAACAATTGCAGGGCTTGTAAAAGAGAAGGTGGAAAATGCAAAAAGAATTGTCATTGATAAAAAAATGGATAAATAAGAATAATGTTTTAGATGTTATATTATTTGGATCCTCAACCAGAGGAAAATACAAATCCAAGGATATTGACCTATGTATATTGATAAAGGATGAATATGAAGAAAAAAGTATCGATCTTGTTGATTCGTTAAGTAAACTGATATCCAATACCCATGTAAGCATATTGACATTGAGTGATATAACTAAGGGTAACACATTAACTAAAACATTAATGCAAGAAGGATATAGTATAAAGAAAGAAAGAACTTTCTCGTCTCTATTTGGTTTTTCTAATAATAGCTTATTTATCTATAGTTTAAAGAACTTTTCTTCCTCTAAAAGAGTGCAGTTTCATTATATGCTTAAAGGAAGAGGGAGCAAAGGAATCCTTAAAGAGGTTGAAGGCGAATTTATAGGAACTGGAAGCATATTAGTTCCAACTGTTAAGGAAGATATTCTTAAAGAAGTTTTTGAACAATGGAATGTTAGCTATACTGTAAAAAGAGTATTATTTAGTTAATTCTATTAACAAAGGATAGATAATAACCTTTTTTTGTTAATGATATTAACAAGGTTTTTATGATGGTAGGTAACATTAATAAATATAATTAGAATTCTTAAAGTCATGCTAAGAAAACCAGACTGGCTAAAGGTAAAACTAGGCGGAGGAGATGAGTTCAACAAAGTAAAGAATATTCTTTCTTCTAAAGGATTGCATACTGTATGTGAAGAGGCTAACTGCCCTAATCTAGGAGAATGTTTCTGTAAAGGTACCGCTACGTTTATGATCTTAGGTGATATCTGCACCAGAAACTGTAAATACTGCAATGTTAAGAACGGCATACCATCCCATGTAAATCCACATGAACCAAAAAATATTGCAGAAGCGGTCAAAGATTTAGAGTTAAAATATGTTGTTATAACTTCAGTAACCAGGGATGATCTAAGAGATGGTGGAGCGATGACTTTTAGAAAGACCATTGATGAGATCAAAAAATTAACAAAAGCTAAAGTTGAAGTATTGACTCCTGATTTTAAAGGAGATACAGATGCTATAAGAAAAGTTCTTGAAGCTGAACCAGATGTTTTTGCGCATAACATAGAAACAGTAGAAAGATTGTTCCATAAAGTAAGACCTAATGCTAATTACAGGAAATCAATGATATTCCTGAAAAGAATAAAAGAAATAGATCCAAAGCAGATCACAAAATCAGGGTTGATGATAGGTTTAGGTGAGACTAAACAAGAGATAATCAAGACAATGAAAGAATTAAGATTAGTTAAGGTAGATATCCTGACAATAGGGCAGTATTTGCAGCCTAGAACTGACTTGACTCCTGTTGAGAAATACTATACACCAGAAGAATTTGAAGAGTTTAGGGAAATTGGAAATGAAATGGGTTTTAAGTTTGTTATGTCTGGTCCTTTGGTAAGAAGTTCTTATCATGCAGCAGAGGGTTTAAATGAAATTCAGATTGATTGATAGTGGTCTTAATAGTGCTTCTATGAATATGGCAATAGATGAAGCCCTATTATCCTCAAAATTGCCAGTTATTAGATTTTATGGATGGAAACCTCACTCTTTGTCTATTGGTTATTTTCAATCTATCAAATCAATCAATCTTGAAAATCTTAAGAAAAATAATATCAGTTTAGTTAGGCGCTTAACAGGAGGAAATGCAGTACTCCATGACAAAGAATTGACTTATTCTATAATCACCGATGAATCAAATATGCCTAAAAATATTATTGAAAGTTATAAAAAGATAAGCAAAGGCTTATTGGAAGGGTTAAAGAATCTAGGTTTAAAAGCTGTAATGAATGAATCCATTAAGAAAGGCGATAGATCAGCTGTTTGTTTTAATGATCCCTCCTGGTATGAAATTCTAGTCAATAAAAAAAAGATAATAGGCTCTGCTCAGAAAAGGATTGATGGAAAAGTATTACAGCATGGCGCAGTTTTAATTGATGTTGATGTTGAAAAATATTGTTCTTTGTTTAATAATTGTAATAGTAATTTTATTGACAAGGCTAAATCAAGAATAACCTCGATAAATGATGAATTAAACAAAGAAATAGATTACAATGATATTAAATCAGCTATGAAAAAAGGTTTTGAAAAATCACTAAAGATTGAATTTATTGAAGATAAATTAAGTGAAAAAGAACTTAAGCTAGCTGAAAAATTAGAAAGAAATAAATACTCAAATAAAAACTGGAATTACCTAAGATGACAACTATAATGGCATTCGGCTCATTTGATATATTGCACCCAGGCCATATCTATTTTCTAAAAAAAGCTAAAGCATTAGGTGATAACTTAGTTGTGGTCTTAGCAAAAGATTCTACTATTTTAGAAGTTAAAAAAAGAGAACCAAAATATGATGAACATCAAAGAGTAGAACACATAAGGGATCTAAAGATTGCAGACAAGGTAAGATTAGGTTATGAAGCTGACAAATATGAAGTTATTGAAGAGATCAATCCAGATGTTATCGCATTAGGTTATGACCAGGATGGATTTGCTGATAAACTAGAAGAAGAGATGACAAAAAGAAAAATGCATCCTAAGATTGTAAGAATTGATTCATATAAGGAAGAGCATTATAAGAGTTCTAAGTTAAGATAGCTTTCTTAATAATATAATGTCCAGTTCTTTCGTCTTCCATCTTTATCTCAAATTCTTCTACTTTTATTTTACTGTTGAACAAAGGACATTCTAAAACTAAACTTTCATATTCACCACCTTCGCCTATAGGTGAGACGTTTAAAGAACGCATCCTGTCTAAGAATGTTATTCCAATTGTAGTTCCTAGAAGTTCTTTATTTAGACCTTCTGCAGCTATACCTACAATAATAACCTTGAAGTTTTTCATCAATTCATTGATATAAAGTTCTTCATTGACACCCCACAATGGAGCGATTGATTTTAGCTTTAATTCATCGCATATATTATCTACTCTTGTTTTTTGATAGTTTGATGCTATTGCTCCAGAAACAATCCCTTCTATCTTATATTTTTTCTTTGCTATCTCTATTGCTTGTTTTAGGTCTTCAAGTTCTTCTTCTTTGATGCCATCTGTTTCCCACCACACTAATGGAATATCCATCGCTTTTGCCTGTAGCTTGACTAGATCAATATTAGGTATATGAAACATATAGGATTCAGGGTTTCTTGATTTTATTGCTATTACACAGACTAGCTCGTGCTCTTTGCTTGCTTTATAGGCTGCAAACAAACTGTCTTTTCCGCCTGAACATAAAATTCCTAATTTCATTTTAGTAGACTCTTCAAATAATCTTTCTTGTATTTAAATCCATTCTTTTTAGCTAGTTTTTGTATTGCCCTATCGAATTTTGATCCGTATTGTGCAGCCCTCTTTTTTCTCCACGCAAATTCTTTTAACCCTAATTGCTCTGCAACTTGTCTCAATATAATTTTATTTTGTGTTTCATCCAGTTTAAACCTTGAAGGAATCTTTAGTGAATATTCTATCAGCCCTTTTTCTAAGTAAGGAACTTTTAATGTTATTCCCTGTACTTTTGCTATCTTTAAATCCCTTGTTAAGTCCCTTTCATACATAGCCAGCAGACCCTTGTAACATTCTTTATTGATGTTTTTAGCTTTTAAGTGCCTTTCATATCCTGCAAAAAGTTCTTCTGAGCCTAAACCTGAAAACATTACCCTCACTTTATCTTTTTTTGCTAATTCATAAGCAATGTAAAAAGGCAAAGCAACCCCGACCTTGACCACATTTGGCTCTTTTAGGATTTTTAGGATCTTTTTTATGTATTCTTCAGTTTGTTTTAGGTTAATTGTAGTTACTTTCAGCTTAAAACCAAATTTCTTTGCTGCTTTTCTTGCATAAGTCAAATCTTCTGCTTGTTTTAGACCTTTTTCTTTCAATGCTGCTGTGTAACAGATAAATTTCTCCTTGTCATCCTTGCATACCTTAGCGATTAATGTACTATCCACCCCACCAGAAAATAAAATTCCAAATTTCTCTTTTGGTATGTTCTTTTTTATTGAATCTAGGATTAATTTTTTTAGATTAGTTATTATTTCTTCATGCATTTCTTTTAGCTCAGGTTTTATAGAGAATTGCCTAATAAAGTCCTGCCATTGCTTTTCACTACCTGTATTTTGCATATCTTATAAGAAATAACTATTCTTTAAAAATATTTGGTTATAAGTTATAGAAATTAAGATTAATAAAAAAAGAAAAAAATAACTAAAGTATCAGCTGAAATCTACATCAGGCACAACATCAGTCCCTTCGTCAGCTTCAAACATATCTTTCTTCTCAAAGCCAAACATACCTGCAACAATATTTGTAGGAAATCTTCTTACTTTAATGTTCATGGACTTTACTGCCTTATTGTATATATCCCTTTCAACTTTTACCCTGTTTTCTGTACCAGCAAGTTCATCTTGCAATGAAAGATAATTTTCATTTGCCTTTAGATTAGGATAGTTTTCAACAACAACCAATAACTTGGATAATGCTCCAGTTAGTTGTGCATCTGCTGCCTGCAACTCTGCCGGATTCCCTGCTTTCCCGATTGATGCTCTCGCATTAGTAATCTCAGTCAATACATCACCTTCATATGTAGAATATGCTTTGACAGTCTCTACAAGGTTAGGGATTAAATCTGCTCTTCTTTGGTATGCACTTTGGACATTTGCCCATTTCTCGTTTACAACCTCATCTACTCTGATTAAGCTGTTGTAACTTCCGATAAACCAAAAAACAGTTAACAATAATATTACGCCTACTGCAATCAAAGCAATCCATCCAGGACTTAATTTATTTTTTGCCAATTTTATCACCTCTTTAAAATTTTTTCAATTTTTAAGAGGTACCAGAAATTTCTTCGAAATTTCTAAGTACCTTTCTTAGATTTTTTTACTTTTTGAGCTTTCTTCGCTATATTCAAAAGTTTATGAATCTCACCATCATCAAGCCACATCCCCTTGCACTTTTTACATACATCTATTACAACATTCTTCTTTTTTAATTTCTCCATCTTTAGCTTACATCTAGGACACTTGAATAGATGCTCACCATGAACTTTTTTCTTTTTAAAAAACATTTTATATCACCTTTGAAAATTTATACTCATAGATACTAAAAATATGATTTCTAAGCACCTCACCACCCACCAGATGCTCCGCCACCTCCAAATCCTCCGCCTCCAAATCCACCAAAACCTCCTCCGCCAAATCCTCCACCTGAAAAACCACCAAGACCACCTCTGCCTCCACGACCTCCAAATAATACAGCAGCCATAAAAGCAGCATTAAAATAATCATTATCTTTCATATTTGGGTGTTTCTTTTTATAACGAGCAGACCTGATTATTATCGGTAAGATAAAAAAGACAACGAAAAAAACTAGAACCATGATATTGCTCATAAGTTGAGTATTTGGCTGATATACTGCATCACCTATGTAATGATCTGAATTCTCATCCCCCATTAGAGTATCTTTTACAGCCAAGGTTGCTTCATAAATCCCCTTACCATAATCATCTTCCCTGAAGTTATCAGCAAGGTAATATCTCCCTATCCTACCTATTTTAGCATCATTCAGTATAGGCTCTATCCCCCTTCCAACCTCAAATCTATATTTCCTGTCACTTACAGCTATAAGGAGAAGCAACCCGTTGTTCTTTTCTTCATCCCCTAAATTGCCTTGTGCAAGATTAAATGCATAACTTTCTATGTCCTGACCTTCAAGACTGTCTATTGTAACAACTGAAAATTGAGCTGTATTTGTATTGTAAAGATTATTTAGGTTTTTTTCTATACCTGCCATATATTCTGAATCGATTACATCTGCATAATCATTTACAAGACCTTTAACTTCTACTTGTTCTGCATAGATAAAAGGTAATACTAGCAAAGAAAGTATCAATAAAAGAATAATATTAGTTATTTTATACATAGGGAATATTTTAGTATGGCTAATTTAAAAAACTATTGGAAATTTTGAGAAAAATCCAGTGGTTTGATACTTCACTAAATCCAGTATCAGATAACCATAAGTTAGATTATCTATTCTTAACCTAGTACATCTAATGGCTCATCAGTTGTTAGGTATGTAGATTGGAGGTATCTTATTCTATCAGCAATAGGATTTTCAGCAGCCCCCATTCTTTTACTAACCCCCTCCATATTTTGATTTAGGACAAATAAAGGCATCATCCTAAAATGAGTCCAAATCTCTTTTATATACTCATCATCATGTGCAGCCCCCATGATTGCAGAATCAAGTTCCTGCATGATTTTTAGGTATTCTTCAATAGCATCCAGTTCAATAGAATCTGGGTCTTTAAAGTATGGTTCTATCTCTTCATTAGTACCCATAATATCTTTAGGTTTCCTATCAGATGAGTCTAGAAGACTATTATAAAGAGAATTAAAAACTAAGCCCTGGATCATACTTTTTGTGCTGTCTTGTAAATCAGGGCATCTTTCCTGAACTGTCCTCTCTATCATATCTGCAAGTGAAATGTATGTTCCTATCGATTTTCCAGTTGCCCTTGCCAGACCACTAGGGAACCTACCCTCTGGATTAAACCTCCATCCCTTAACAAGCGCAGAGATAGTATCTGAATTTACCTCATTACCCCAGGTTTTTCCCTCTAGATCTAAAACACCCATAGTATATAAAGAAGAATGAACATTAATTTAATAATATATGCATCTAGAATTAATCAATTTCAACAACATTTGTTGTTTTTAAGAAGATACCATACTTTTTAAGATTGACTAAACTTTCTATCTTTTTTCTATCTATCTCCATGAACTCACTATAATTTTTAGGAGTTATCTGTCTTAGAAGGAACTGAAATGTATCTACATGTGTTCTGAAGACTAAACCCATTATCTTATTCTTATTTATGCATTTTTTACAGATGAAATCATCACCCATCATCTCGAGCCATTGATCTTCTTTCTTACAGTTACTGCATTTCATATAACTAGATATTTTTAAGTAATATTTATAAATATATCTCTTTTTCAATGCAGTATGGAAAAAGAATATAAAAGATTAATAAAGGGCATAAAGCATTACTTTAATAAAAATAAGATTAAGAAAGCTGTCATTGGTCTAAGTGGTGGTATAGATTCTGCACTAGCATTAAAACTTGTTTCAGATGCTATTGGAAAAGACAATATTACTGCTATATTGATGCCTGAAAAAGGTATCTCATCTAAAGCCAGTGTTGATGATGCTATAAAACTTTGTAAGATACTAAATATTAAATATAAGATTATTCCAATAAATAATATATTAAATAATTTTAAGAGTATAGGAATAAAACAAAATAAGGATTCATGGATTAATCTAAAACCAAGGATCAGAGCAGTAATACTTTATAATTTTGCAAATGCAAATAAATGTTTAGTCATTGGAACTTCAAACAAGACAGAGATGATATTAGGATATTTTACTAAGTATGGCGATGGTGCTTGTGATGTTGAAGTTATAGGTGATCTCTATAAGACAGAAGTTTGGGAACTTTCTAAGCACCTAGACTTGCCTGATCAGATCATCAACAAAAAACCCTCTGCAGAGCTTTTCAGGGGGCATAGCGATGAAAAAGAAATAGGTTATAAGTATAGTGAGATTGATGATATGCTTAAAGGAAAGAAAAAGAAGACAGAAAAGATTAAGAAATTAGTCTTGAGAAATAAACACAAAACACAAGCAGTCCAGGTAATAAAAAAATGATAGCACTTTTTATTGGTCGGTTTCAACCATTTCTCTGCAAGAGAAATGAGCAAAGAGTGCATTCAAGTGGGATTTCATTACATTCAATCCCACGGACCAGGAGATGATTACATGATAGCACTTTTTATTGGTCGGTTTCAACCATTTCACAACGCACACTTGTCAGATGTAAAGGAAGCTCTAAAAAAAGGTGATGAAATAATAATAGCTATAGGCAGTTCGCAAGAATCACATACTCAAGATAATCCATTTAGTTTAAAAGAAAGGAAAGAGATTATCCATAACGTTTTGAAAGAAAACCATATATCTGAATTTAAAATCATATCTATCCCAGACATCAATAATGACGGAAAATGGGTTGATCATGTTAAGAGCATAATACCAAATTTTGATATTGTTTATACAGGAAATGAATTAACAGAAAGATTATTTAGAGAAAAAGGTTACGAAGTAAACAAGATAAAATTGATACCTAATGTAAGCGCAACTAAGATAAGGGATATGATGATCAAAGATGAAGACTGGGAGAAGCTAGTACCTAATGAAGTTGTAAGTTATATTAAAAAGATCGATGGTGTAAAACGAGTTAAGGGAATCAATAAAGTTTAAATAAGGATTGAGGTTATTGAGTTAATATGGAAATCAAAAGATCAAAGCTAGGTGTTGAAGAAGGAATAGTTAAAGTAGAAGACTCTAAATTAAGCAATCCATTTATCCATAATGATCTAGCAGCAAAAGATCTTCACTTTATGAAGATGCCTGATTTTAATGATAATTTTATGATGAAGATTCAACCCTCACAATTGTTTAATAACCTAGAAGAAGAATATTCTAAAGTAAAAAACTTCAATTTCAGAAACGTTGATGTTGAAAAGATCAAGAAACATGTTATGAGGGTTTAGTCAAAAACTTTTAGAAATCAGAAATTTCTAAACGGATTTGAAAATTTTCAATTTTCAAAAACCTTCTTCAAAAACCCTTTTTTACCAAATTCTTTCTCAAAGTCTTGCAATAGTTTCTTTTGTTTTGCATTTAGTTTCTTTGGAACATCTATCTCTACTTTGATAAGTTCATCGCCTTTGCCACCATCATGAAGATAAGGTATCCCTAGATCTTTCATCTTAAAGACCGTCCCAGCTTTAGTTCCCGAAGGGATCTTCAGTTTTGCTTTTCCTTTTAATGTAGGAACATCTACATCCCCACCTAATGCTGCTGTTGTAAATGGAATATCTACATTAACAAAGATATCATCGCCCCTTCTCTGGAATATCTTATGCTCTTTCATGTGAAGGACTATATACAGATCGCCAGAGGGAGCACCCCTTGGTCCTGCTTCACCTTCACCAGAGATCCTTAGATTTGTGCCTTGTTCTGATCCTTGAGGGATTTTCACTTTTATCTTTCTTCTTTCATGAACTAAGCCTGTACCATCACAACCAAGACATTCTTCTTTTATGTATTTTCCTTCACCATGACATTTTCTGCATGATGCAGTTGTTGCAAATAATCCAAAAGGTGTTCTTTGTGTTTTCCTTACAGTCCCAGAACCATTACAATCAGGACATGTAGTGATATCACTTTCTTTTTTTGCCCCCTTACCTTGACATTCTGGACATTGCTCATTTCTAGGTATTGAGATCTCTTTTTCTGCCCCAAAAGCAGCATCTTCTAAAGTAAATTCCATATCATATCTTAAATCAGAACCACGTACCTGCCTTCTTCCACCCCTTCTTTGACCTCCAAAACCGCCCCCTCCGCCAAAGAACTGGTCAAATATATCTCCAAAATCAAAAGAAGCATAATCACCAAAACCAAAATCAGAAGACTTAAATCCACTAAAACCAGAAGCTCTTTTGAATGAGTCAGCATCTCCAAATTGATCATACTGGGATCTTTTTTGATCATCGCCTAAGACCTGTGCTGCTTCATTTATCTCTTTAAACTTTTCAGTAGAACCTTCTTCTTTATTAATATCAGGATGGTGTTTTTTAGCCAGTTTTTTGTAGGCTTTTTTAATCTCATCCTTAGTTGCGTTCTTGTCTACGCCCAGTACATTATAGTAATCCTTGCTCATCTTATTCTAACCTATCTCTAAGATTTTTTAGCGCTTTAATAACCTTTGGATTTTCATTTTAACCTTTCCCCAAGCTCTTCTGGTTTCATCCCAATCATATCAAAAATCTCTTTTTCTGAAGTAAATTGAACTTTTGATTTTGCATCCCATGTAATCTCCTGATCTTTTGTAGACTTTCCATGATACCTATTATGCAAATCTTCAAGACGTTCCTGCAATGAAACTATATCATCGACAAAAACACGCCAGTCTGCATAATGGACTATCTTTTCTTCCCAACTTACATTTTCTAGATTATCCCTTATCACACCTATATCCCTTATGAATATTGCAAATTCAGGATAATCATCTTTTAAAATATCATATGTTGCTTCTGTTTCATGTTTTCCAGCATACTTCTTCTTTAACTCCTGCCACATCTCAATCTGTTCCCTTGTGACTTCTTTTAATTTGAATTTTTCATCTACTGCCAGTTTTTCAAGAACAACTGCCTTCATCAAATCATGGAGAAGTGCTCCACTTTCAACTAATTCAAGGTCTATCTCAGCACCTTTTTCAATCAGTTTTTCTGCAAGAAATAAAGAAACTTCTGTAACTTTTTTTGAATGTAGAAGTATATTATCAGGAACCTTATATCTATCAAAAAGCTTCAAACATTCCTCTTTTGATGGTATTTTCATAATTAAAAATAAAATAAAAAAAGAAATTTATTTTTTCTTTTTCTTTTCGTCTTCTACCTTGTAATCTGCATCAACCACATTGTCGTCTTTTGGTTTCTCTGCTTTAGGTCCTGCTCCAGCTGCTCCTGCCCCTGCCTGTTGTTTCTTTGCCTGCTCTTCTGCTGCTTTCTTGTACATCTCTTCAGAGACTTTCTGGAATTTCTGAATCAAATCGTCTTTTGCTTTCTTAATGGTTTCGTAGTTCTTCTCTTTATCCTTAAGCAGCTCTTTCAAACCTTCGATATCTTTCTTGATCGGCTCAAGTTGTTTCTTGTCTACTTTATCACCCATCTCTTTTATTGTATGTTCATATTGAGTTACTAAGCTTTCTGCTTCGTTCAATGTATCAACTTTTTCTTTTCTCTTCTTGTCTTCTTCTGCATGAGCTTCTGCGTCTTGCTTCATCTTTTCAATCTCTTCATCGTTTAACTTTTGAGATGCAGTGATCTGTATCTTTTGCTCTTTTCCCGTACCCAGATCTTTTGCAGATACGTGAATGATTCCATTACGATCTATGTCAAAAGTTACTTCAATTTGAGGAACTCCACGAGGTGCAGGTGGTATTCCAACTAGATCAAATCTGCCTAAGCTTTTGTTATCTACAGCCATAGGCCTTTCTCCCTGAAGTACATTGATAGTCACTGCAGGCTGATTATCAGATGCAGTACTAAATGTCTGAGATTTTTTTGTAGGGATTGTTGTATTTCTTGTTATAAGCTCTGTCTTTACTCCCCCTAAGGTTTCTATACCTAATGTCAAAGGAGTAACGTCAAGCAGCAATATGTCTTTAACTTCTCCAGCAAGAACTCCAGCCTGTATAGCTGCTCCCTGAGCAACACATTCCATAGGATCTACCCCACGTTCTGCTTTCTTGCCAAGATAATCTTCTACAAATTTCTTTACAATAGGCATTCTTGTAGGCCCGCCAACCAATATCACCTTATCGATATCTGCTGGCTTTAGCTTTGCGTCATTGACTGCCTGCTCCATTGGTTGTTTACACTTATTGATTATAGGCATGATCAACTCTTCAAGTTTAGCCCTGCTTAATTTCATTTCTAAGTGTATTGGATTGCCATCTTTTTGTGTTAAAAAAGGCAGGTTGATGTCTGTTTCAGTTGTTGTTGAAAGTTCTATCTTTGCCTTTTCTGCAGCTTCTCTCAGACGCTGAACAGCTGTGTCGTCTCCATTTAGATCAACACCTTCTTTATTCTTAAAATCTTCAATGATGTGGTTCATCAGAGTATTGTCCATATCTGTTCCACCAAGTTGAGTATCTCCACTTGTAGACTTTACTTCAAAAACACCTTCACCAAATTCCATTATAGTTACATCTAGTGTACCGCCGCCAAAATCAAACACAATAATCTTGTGTTCTTGTTCAGATTTATCAAGACCGTAAGCCATTGAAGCAGAAGTTGGTTCATTGACTAACCTTACTACTTCTAATCCTGCAATTGTTCCTGCATCTTTTGTAGCCTGCCTTTGATCATCATCAAAATAAGCGGGGACGGTTATAACTGCTTTGGATATTGGTTCACCGACAAACTCTTCTGCATCTTTCTTTATCTTTTGAAGGATAAAAGCAGAAATCTGCTGGGGTGTGAATTCTTTATCATTTATCTTGTACTTAAAATCAGAGCCCATCTTTCTTTTTGCAGCTGTTATTGTTCCTTCTGGATTAGATATAGCCTGCCTTCTTGCAGGTTCGCCAACTAATTTTTGTCCATCTTTTGTAAAAGCAACTATAGAAGGGAATGCCTTTCCATATTGTGTAGTTCCTTCTGCAGATGGAACGATTGTTGGTTTTCCAGCTTGCAATACAGCACATGCACTATTTGATGTTCCCAGATCTATTCCAATTATTTTTTCTTTTTTTGTTTTTTCGCTTTTATTTGAACTATTTTTTTCATCAGATTTTTTTTCAGTCATTTTCATTTCACCTTTCAAAATTTTTTAAACTTTTAAAGGCGCCAGAAATTATTTTGTAATTTCTCTTGCCTATTATTTATTGTTTTATTTTTTTCACTCTCTTTTTGATTTTTTAATATTAATATCAGCTTATATAACTTGGAGCCTCTATCTTTTCTGGATTTTTCAGCTTTTTTGCCTCTGATTTGTTCTTTTTCTCGACTATCTGCAAAGGTTTTGGTTTTTGTATCTTGCCAAACTCTTTCTCGTATTTCTTTATGACATTTCCTAAAAGCTCATGCACTCTTTTAGCATGAAATGGGTCTACAAGCACAACATTATGTTTTAGCACAATTGATGCACGATCCTTGCTTCTTGGGTCTACTCTTGGAGTAACGCTCTTAAAATCAAATACAAATTGAAGCGGATTAAAGTTTATGCTTAATTCATGAGCATAAAATACATCTCCATCATTTATGTTTAGGTTTATTTTTTGTTGTTCTGCCATTTTTGTTTCGCCTCTTTTTCATCGATTACTTTAATTGCTCGAAGTTTAATATTTTCTTTAGTTCTTCTTTATCTGGAACTAAATCTTCAAGCTTTCCTCCCGAAATTACCTTACCACCAGATTTTAGGTAAGATGCATATTGCCTTATTGATTCAGGATCATTTTTATCTACCACATAATTAAGCATAAACCATACACTTAACTCCTGGCCTTGCTCATTGCAGTTTCCAACCCTGCATTGCAACGGTTTTACTTGGTGTATTGAGCATCCATCTTTAAAAAAGATGCATTTGCCATATGGTTTTTTTGATTTTAATTTTGGCCTTAATAATTTTTTATTGTAAAGCTCTTTTTCTTCAAGGTATTTCTTTTTAACCCATTCTTCAGTTATCCCTAATGACTCTGCTATGTTTTTCAGATCGTCACCAACAAGAAAACCGCTGCCGAATTTGCAGCAGTGGTTTCTTCGCTGGCAAACAGATCCAATCTTTAGGATTTCATTGAGGGGTGTGTTTTTTGTGATCATTATTTCTTCTTACTGACTTTTACCTTAGTATGCCTAATTACTTTTTCATTAAGCAGGTATCCTTTTTGAAGCTCTTCTAATATTGTATCTTCTGCCTTATCAGATTCCTGTTTTAATAAAACTTCATGAAAATCAGGATCTAGCTTTCCAGATGAATCTATTTTCTTTAATCCTTCTTTTTCTAATGTAGAATATAACTGAGAATATATCAATTCTATGCCTTGGATAAATTTCTCCTTATCTGTTGTGTTCTTTAGTGCCATTTCAAAAGAATCAAGTATTGGAAGTAATTTTTCTATAATATCTGCTTTGCAATATTTCAGAAACTCACTGTTCTTTTTTTCAACATATTTTTTGTAGTTTTCAAACTCTGCCTGTAATCTTTGAGATGTTTCTGTAAGATCCAGTATTTTTTGATCCTTAGGGTCTATTTTTTGTTCATGCTCTTTTTTATTTTGTTTATCCTTAAGATCCTTAAGTTTATCCTTAAGTTTTTCAATTGGCTCTTGATTTTCTTTTGCTTCTTGTTTTTTATCTTCTTTTTTCATTTTTTAAAATCAGTTATTTCTTTGTTATTGTTGACTTTAAGTCAACAGAGTTTTATTAAACTTAACTTATATTTAAGCATTTCTATTCTGGAGTATATATTATACCAAAAGATTTATATATTTCCTTATAAGTAATTCCCCTATGATTAGAGTATATCATCAGAAAATCACTATAGTAAAGTCCAGAAAACCAGAAGAGCAAAATATCAACAAAGAGCTTCAATGGTTTGGGGATTCATTAGGATTGTTTAATCTAAGGGATAAAGATAAATCATGCTTTAGGGTTTTTATCGAACTATTGAAATCCTCTAAAAGAAGGCAGCCATTGAGTTCTGATGAACTTGCAGATATGTTAAATCTAACAAGAGGAACAGTAATACATCACATCAATAAACTGATGGATTCTGGCATAGTTGTTCATGAAAAAAAGAAATATTTTTTAAGGGTGCACAATTTACAAGAGCTGGTCAAGGAAGTAAAGAAAGATATTGACAGGACCTGTTTAGATTTAGAAGAGGTTGCTGAAGATATTGACAGGAGGTTAGGTCTATGAAACTAGTTTGGGTTTTGCTGTTTATTTTAGTTCTTCCAATTAGTTATGCTTCTGTAGATATATTGGATCTATCAAATTCATATAACCTGGGAGAAAGTATTTCTGTAAATGTAGATATTATGCCCAGAGAATCAGGTGATTTTCTTGTTAAACTAATTTTGAAATGTACAGATAAAGAAGTCTTGTATTATGCTGCACCTGTTGAATTAGAAGAAAGTAAGAAAACTGAGATTGAAGCACCTGCTATAAAAGCTTTTTCTGATGGATTATGCAATATAAAAGCCAATATAGAATCAATAGATGGAAGTAATATTGATGGGACAACATCCAAAGAGTTTGATGTTTCAGATAACCTGGATATGTCTTTTAGCCTTGACAAGTTAAACGTCCTACCTGGAGAGGAAGTTAGATTAGATGGCGTTGTAAACAAGAATGGTGTTATCAAAGCTGGAAAATTGACCATAAGATGGAACGGTAAGAAAGCACAGATGGATCTTACAAAGAATTCTTTCGAGTATGATATTAAATTAGATGAAAACATCAAATCAGGAGAACATAAGATTACAGTAGAAGTTGAAGACAGCTATGGCAATTCTAATGAAGACTCCAAATCAATCTACGTTACAGCAGTACCAGATAGCATTAATATGATTCTCAATCAAGATAAATTTACACCAGATGAAAAAATGATCCTAAATGTTGAATTATTGGATCAAGCAGGAGATACTATGAATGGTAATGTAAATGTTAGATTGTATAAGAAAAAGACATTACTTAAAGATGAGATAATTTTGTTTGATACAAATATAAAAGCAAATGAAGATTCTGGATTTTCTTTCTCTTACAATACTGCCCCTGACGATTATTTTTTACTCAGCAAAGCAGGTGATCTGAGCTTAGAAGCCAAAATTTCAATCTTGCCTAACCCTAAAGTAAATGTAAGCATTGAAGACGGTTTTGCTGTTATTAAGAACACAGGCAATGTAATATTCAAAGATAAGATAACTATCAAACTAGAAGGGGGAGAAGCATCATATCTAGTGGATAAGAAAGTAAACCTGGATGTAGATGAAGGTGCTAAGATAGACATAAGTAAACATATCCTTGATGGTGATTATGATATTAGCCTAGTCCCTAATAAAGATGAAGATAAAATTTTAGATAAGATCACAGGGATCATTATATTGAGTACTGATGTTTTGATGGATAATCCATGGATTGCTTCTTTATTGATGGTATTGATAGTATTATCAATAATATTTTACTTCTTTAAAAAAAAGACAAAAGTTGGTGAACATCAACTCAAGATCAATAGTGTTATCAAACCTAAAATCAATAGCCATGAAGATACTCAGAAGATTATTAATCATAATACAAGTAATCAAGATGGGGTAAATGATAAATTAGAGAATAATGAACAAAAAGATTCTATAAATCCAAGAGAATAATATTTAATCTAATTTAGTAACAGAAAAAGCTATACTTTTTCCTAGTTTAGTAAAGTTGAAAGAACTTTATAAACAAAATTAAAACTTTATTTCTATACATTATAAACAATTAAAAAGAAAAATAAAAAAGAATCACTGCTTTAGCTGTGATTTTCTAGCAGCACTGGTTAATCCTCTTTCTGCCCTTCCTTTCTTAGAACAGATCCAGTTTATGTTTTTGTCTGCCTTGATAGCTGGATGGTCTCTATCTACAAGGATTATTTCATACCAGTAATATCCACCATCTTCCCCAACATAATATGAGTTTAAAGCAGTACAGTTAACATATTTTCTTTCTACTCTTTGTTCTGCAATCCATTGATAGCTCATGTTCAGGACTTTCTTTCGCCTCATATGTTTACTTCTTCTTCCTGATGCGAATTTAGGCCTTTGTCTCTTCTGCCTTATAAGTCTCTGCCTGACTATGATAAATCCAGGTTTTGCTTTATAACCCAAAGAACGAGCTTTGTCTAATCTTGTTGGTCTTGCTACCCTTATAGTAGTAGGTTCCTTTTTCCACTCAATCAATCTTTTTTGCCATAACTCACCTAAGTTCTTCTTAGGTTGTTTCCACACATTTCTTATATATTTATACATTGACATTTTACTTAGCCTCCATTTGTACTAACTTACTTTTTATTATTAAGATTCAGGTAAGCTATTACCTACATTTCCTAATATTAGAGAGAATCAAAAGTGCCTTTATAAAGTTTTCTTTTAATCAAGGGTAATAAATTTTCAGCAAATTTTATAAACAACGATTAAATTCTTGTAATTATGCCTCCGTAGCATAGTAGCTATTGCGCCAGACCCTTAGCTTGGCTATGGATCCGCAAAACCTTGGTATTATGCAAGACCTAAAAGGTGGAGGTCGCGGTTGCAACTACCGCCGGAGGCTTTTCTTAGTTTTTTATATTAAGTCTAATTAAATAGGGGGGTTTTCCGATATATTTTTAAGCATAGATTCATTCTTCTAGATTGAAATGGTAGGTAAATTAGCTAAGAAAAACGTATTGATTAATTTCCTACTTTGGAGAGCTGCTGTACTAAAAGATGAGCGTATGACACTCCAACATCTTTCATGGAACGGTAATGTAAAACCAGGTAATGTACTATTTGAGGTCACTGATAGGGATCATGCTGGAGTTTATGGTATTGAGGCTTATTCAATATCCAAAGATAGGACAACTGCAGTTGGTGAGAGGAGATTTCACAATAACAGGGGGTATTGTGAGGTAGTAGCTGATGGTGAGAATCAGATTAACTCATGTTATGCTGCTAGGTTTAACTATAATGCTCCTTCCCCTACACCCACTGAGATAAATAGAATACTAGTAGGGAATGGTAAAAGAGAGTATGCTAACTCCAGATCATTTGGTGAGGTGGCTCTCAACTCCGGAATGTATTTCAGATTACAAGGCAGAACCCAAGTAGATGAAAATCTTGTTATGAAAGTAATGGGTATGCCACAACAACCTTAATCTTAGTATTGTAACTTTATTTAGAGTTTTTTATTCATCTCCCACAAGAAGCTTTTATTATTCTAATAGATTAAAGTAAAAATTCAAACATTCTCCTTACAACATTCACTATAATAATCACATTGACCACTATGCCATTTACATAAAGGCGATTCTTTCTTTATGTATGCTGTTATTTGGTCTGGTTCAGTCATTTTATGAACAAAGTTTATTTCTTTTTCTGCTTCAGTTAAAAGAGAGTCATCAACTTGGATCATGACTTCACCAAATTTTAAGAAGTTAATACCTACTCTGGATGGAGTTTTGTTGTGTTTGAGTTTGTATAGTAATGCATATATTCCTAATTGCAGCCTATATTCTGGAGTCATATCATCTTTTTTTGAGGTTTTATAATCCATTATCACTATTTCTTCATTTTCTGAATGTATGGCATCTATATAACCCCTAACATTTAGTTCCTGGTTAACAATCTCCTCTTCTATAGCAGGGGTCAGCATCTTAAATGCTGATTTAAAATCATTTGTTTGTTTTATCTTTTCTTTAAGTCTTGTTGAAAACTTTTCTATAAAGGAGGTTATCATAGTATGAGAATCGATAAAATATGTTTCAAGCTCTGCTTTTGTCATTTTTAATCTGTTGAAATCTTTTTCATTTCCTTTCCAAAGCTTTGCAAGTAATGCCAAAACATATGATTTAAATCCATATTCAAAGTCTTGCGGGTCTAATTGATCAAGATTAATCTGAAAGAATCTTTCTAGGATACTATGGACAATCTTTCCCCGTATTAAATGGATACTTGCCCTTGTAGGTAATCTTAGAATATATCTATAGAAATATTTTCTAGGGCATTGTTTGTATGTATTTATAGAACTTGGAGACTCAATTCTTCTTACCATATTATAGCAATCTGTTAGGATTATATAAACGTTTCTTTAAGCTGTTAAAAATGTTTTTTAAGAAAGATTTAAATAAAATAATAGCCCATAAAATATAAAATGATCAGAAAACGTATAAAACGATGGATAATAAAGAGCATAATAGCAGCTGCTATCGGTTCTTTAGTTAGCAGAGTTATTGGAAGGAAGAAAAAGTAATTTATTGTCCCTTGTAGATTCCAAAACATAAGTAATTAAAATGAATCAATAATTCTATATTTTTATGGATAATCCATATATTGTCAGAGGAGATGAAACATCGACAGAAGCAATCTCTAAATTTCTGCTTCTCCCAGGTTATGGGGCTGCATTATATATGCAATTATCAAACAGGATAGAACATACTCTCAATGATAGACCAAAATGGATGGTATATGCAGAAGGAGCAATATGTGAAGTCATGAAATGTGCAGGCGAAGGTGGATTGGCATTTTGCATCTATGAAATTATCAATAATCTCCAATGATCATTTCTTCTGATAAACTCCACCTTTCTTTTCAACATCAATAACATTCTCTTTTGATTTCTTTTTTACTGGCTTTCTAAAGATACTGAATATACCTCTAAGTATGCCAAATATAATCTCCAAAACAGCATCAAGTGTTCCAAAAAACATATTTAAGATGCTTACTATCAGCAATATAATTCCAATTACTAGCAAAGGGATACCCAGAGCTGAGAAAATAAGAGTTATTGTCAGTATAGCCCCCAACCCAATCAAGAATACTGAAACTACCAATAATAAGACCCCTTTAAGAAAATTAACAGCCATATCATAAGTTAAAGTAGATTTTTATTTAAATATTGTTAATCTAAGATTACAAAAATTATTTAAATCGAGAGTTTATTCTGTATAATAAAGCCATAAATTGGCTATGTCAATTTAATTCCAAGGGCCCATAGTCTAGTGGCTATGACGTCACCTCGACATGGTGAAGGTCGCCGGTTCGATTCCGGCTGGGCCCATTCTTTATTCTCAGAGAGTATCAACTATAATATTCGAATATTTAAGGTAAGCAAATATTGCTATTACTAAGAAGAAATCACTAGATTACTTAATTATAGTTCTCCTTTTTGTAATCTGAGCTAATGCTTCTGCAAGTCCTTCTATTAAGTATTCTTCGTTATTTCCATTAACCCCATTAGTGGATAAAAAAGAATCGACAAAAGCATGAACTGTCTCATGATATATTGTTTCAAATAAATGTTCCTTTTTAAAAGGACATAATGAAATAAGAGCAGTCCTATCTTTTATCTCTATCCCCTTTACCTTTAAAGTGCCACCCCAATAAGTTCCAGCATGTAAGAAATCAATAATAGCTAAATGATTTGGGTGTCTTTCCTCGAATGTAGTTTTTTTTACTTTTTCAAAAATGATAGGTACAGTGTATATCTTTCCAATAGGTTGGGTTCTACTAAACCCTATAAATTTGATAAGTGTATCTTCTGTTTGCTTTACTGCCCGCACCATATCTTTTTTCTCGTTTGGTTTGAATTTAAGATCATCTTTTCCATCTTTTGTTTTTGAAAAACAAACATTAAATAACTCAGTTTGTATTATTTCTTCACTCATTTTTTCCACCCAAATATATCATAGTACAAAAAGTTTTTTTCTTTTTCTTCATCTAATATTTTGAATTTCAGCTTTTGGAGGTACCAATTTAAGGACATATCTTTTGAGTCTACAACAATAAACCTAGCCCCAACAACATCATTTAATTTTTTTGTTATGCCCATTGCTAATTTAAATAAATAAGTTCCTACATTCAAACCAGCATTTTTACTATTATGATTATAATTCTTATGTACTGCTAATCTACCAATTTTCAAAGCTGGATAAGAATCATATTTATGTTTAACGAATACTTCATTTAAAAAATTAAGTTTATTTTTTTCCTCAACTACTATACCATCTGCCAAAAGAGTCATATATCCTACAAGTTGCCTATTCTTAATTGTTTTATTCCAAACTAGATATGTGGTTCCAATACACTCATTTTGATGTTTTTTTGCACGTTCTTTTAGAAATTTATCTAGTTTTTTATGTTGTCTTGAATCCCCACAACAAAAAAGCGTAAGGTCTTCATTCCCTTGTAGTATGGAATAAGATAGCACCATTATTCTTTTGTTTTATTTAGCAAACTAACACAATCATTTAGAAATTCTTTTTGCTCCTTTGATATTTTACCATCATTTACTTCCCGATAAAATCTCTTTGCAGCATTACCCTTCAATATAGGCGTTGGCCTCAATCCATAACTCATTCTCATTCAACCTCGTTTTTTAATAATTTAAATTTTTATTTAAATCTTTCTTTTTCTAACTATCATTAAGTACTAACAATGAAAAATCTCTTTCTATCCCCTCGATAATGAAATTATAGATTAATAGATATATAAATGTTACGGTATGAAGTAATCATTAACTCCCACTCAGGTTTTGTATCTATTGGATCTTTCTTTTTAGCCATTCAAATCACCTTTTATTCTAACCAAAATATTTTTTAATTAAATATATTATAATAATCGCAATTATAACTGGTATTATATAATTTTTAAATGATTTTTTATTTGAATGACTTATAACCTCATTTTTAGATTTATTTGACCAACCCATTTGTTTTATGGGTTTAGGCTTATATTGACCTCGCATAAATTTCCTTAATAATTCCTTACTTCTCCTAGTTATATTGCGATTTAATGCTTGACCCCTATTGAGTAATTTTCTTTGCATAAAATCATATTCCTTAAATATACGTCTATTCTTCAATAAAGTTACACGCATGACTATTTGAGAGTATATTGGTTTAGGTAGCTTCATAACATAATTTTTTACTTGTTTGAATTTACTAGGTGATAGTTTCATAGCTAAAGTTGAGTGATAAGAAAAACTTTCAGTATATTTATTTTTGTCATTAAGTTGAACTTTGCAGTAATTCCTAATAGTTTCAACTAATTTATTTCTAAAATCATTCAATGTATTGCTGGCATCAATATTTGCATAAACCACCCCATTATTATCAAATGTGCCAAAACCATTAACTTTAAACTTCATATGTTGTGTTTCAGAACAAACCCTATCAAAATCAGAAATAAAGCGTTTTTCATTTGTTGTTGAAATAGGACCAACTAATGTTATGTGTGAAACCTTTTTACCCCTTCCAACCCCAAATTTCCTGTTGATATTATAGATAATTCTCTGTAAATGGGTTCTAACCCTCTTCGATTGAAAACGAAATTCTATTAGGTAAGGAGAATTCATTTCAATATTCCATCTCTTTGAATGATTTCCCTTTAGTTTCAGAATGTTCTCTCTTTAGTATCTTCAAAGTGTTCATAAACTGTTCAGGTCTATGGGTTAATGTATCTAGATTTGTTTCTGCTTTTGTTTTCTCTGTAGCTAATTTATAGAATATGCTTTTTCTATATCTAGTCTTTGCTAATTTCTCTTCACCTTCTTTCAAAAATTTGTGATATACTGCAAACTTATCTTCACATTTTTGAATGTACACTTCGAATGCAGACAAGAGGGAATTATAATGGGATACAGATTTATTATAAGATTTTTTCGCATCTCTTATTTCTGCTTCTTTTTGATCAATTTTATCAAGAATTTTTTTAAAAGTAGATTTTGACGTGTATTCTGGATACTGTTTAAGATAATCCATCATTGAGTCGTATCTCATTTCATCTATATCTGAGTCCTTGAACTTTTGTTTTATTGTGAGAGATTTAACCTTTCTCCCTTTCATTGTCTTTTGCCACATATCTTTCTCAAAATTAGTTTCTTTGTTAAGAACATTTCCTAAGTTTTCATATAATTCAGCTCGCTCAGATTCATGGACCCCAATATCCTGTTTCAAACTTTGAGCATTATTGAAAACATCTTTCAACTCCTTATTCCTAGTTTCAACATGATGAATCATATTAACAATTGCTGACCAAGAATTATCTAGTTCAGTTTGATATTTATTTCGAATAAAAATAGCATCTGGTCTACCAGATATTATACTTCCTTTTTCAGAAATTTGGTGTGTTGTATTGAAATTAGCCCTTCTAAATTTATTTGACCTTCTACTTGAGTGATGATGTATCATTTTATCTCCTCCTTTTCGATTTCCATATTTTTCATTGAAACAATCGTGACATAGTCCTTTCGAATGAGCCTGTCTCATAGTAATTCTTGTCCTACAAATCCTACAAAATGCAGTTGCCATTTTATTTGAAGTATTCCTCTTTTTTTATATTCCTGGGCTTAATATCTGCCTTAAAATATTTAATCATCTGTTTAATTGCTGCTTCTTTAGTATTTAGATTGTTTACTAGTTTGTATACTTCAACTGTCTTATCTTCTTCGCTTGACAAATCTATTTGTATTTTTACCATTTATAACACCTTAGTATATGGTATATCACGGTGATATATAAACCTTTCGATTTCATATAATGTTTTTACAATAATTACCCTCTATGTATTGCCCTTCAGAACAACCGCAAACACTTGCCTTTAATACCAAATTACCACCAACACATTGATAAGGTTTATCTATAGAACAATCAGGACTGAGTGTTCCATCTATACATTTGATTATTTCTATACATTCACCATTCAAGATTCTCTCGCCATTAGGACAATTACATAAATCAGACCGTTCATAGAATTCACCATCAATACAATAATGTGGTTTTGTTAAAGCACAAGTCTCGTGTAATGTTCCATCACTACAATCTTTGGGTTTTGTTACATTAACTATAACTATAATTAATAAAATTGCTAGGATTACAGCAAAGAATGGAAATTTCTTTTTGGTTTTCTTAGGCTTTTCATTAACAACTTCTTTTTTATCTGGAACTTTTAAGACTTCCCACTCGTATGATTCTTTTTTATCTGGTTTTTTATGTTCTTTTGGCGGTTTTTTACCAATAACTTCTTTTTTATGCTTATCTTGTACTTTATATTTCTGAGAAGGATCCGAATATAATACATTACATCTATGTTTTTTAGTATCTTTATGTTTATCACAAAAGAGTTTTTTACAATAATTGCATTTGTAAGCGTGTTTCTTCAACACCACATCACAGAAATCACATTTTTCTGTATCTATTTTCTGTTGATCATTATCTTTCATGTTACTTCTTAATTTCTTACGTACTAGATTTGGAGTTTCTGATTTTTCTTCTTCTATTTCTTGATCTTCTTCATCCATAGGTGCAGCATAAATCGGACAAGGGTGTCCATCATTATCTTTCCACTCTTCGTCATGTATGAAATTAGTTGACTTAGAACCATCAATATTATAATGCCCTGGTTTTTTAGCCCTAATATGATCGGAGCAATAATGTTCTTTACAATGGGGGCATTTTCTAAGGTCTTTCTTTTTATAGCATCCATTTCTATTACAATGAGTCTTTGAAGGTATGCGTGGTTCAACATTTGGCAAAACGGTGCGTTTTCCTCCATCGATAATTACAACTCCCGGAGGTTTCTTGAATCCCGACAAACTACTTCTTTCTTCCTCATCTATAAAAATATGACCATGACTCTGAACGAGAAAGTGAGTTATTTCATGTGTAGCAGTGGTCTCAATATCATCAAGATCTTGCATTATTAATTGCCTCTCTGAACAACAAATCTGATGAAGATCAGGATGATAGTGCGCCAGTTCTTGCCCTATACCTTCATGATCCCCTTCTTTAGAACATCCATCGAAATTTATAGATGGCATAGGAAATTTTCTTTTCATACAGATTCTTATAACAACTTTTACGAATCTTTTTTTCTTTTCTTCTAATATTTTTGTAAAAGATTTACTCCTAACTATTCAAACCACCCTATTTACTACTAAATAGAATTATAATATAAAAACCTTTCTCCGATAAACTTTATATATTACAGAAATATACAATAAATATGCCATCAAAAATAATCCTAATCGGAGCTTCAACTGCTAACTTATACGCAGGGAAAAAACTAAAAGAGTTAAATTATAATCCAATTATATTTGAAAGGAAAAACAACCTTAAAAACGAACAAAATAGGTTATTACCTAACAAATTTCTTAAGAAATTAGGCTATGTTGATTCAGATGATGGAAAAGATCAATATGTGAAATTAACTGATTTAAAACATTATTTAGCTAAAGACCTTAACATCAGATTTAATACAGATGTTTTAATTGATTATGGTAAAGAAGAAATAATAGCTAACAATAAACAGATTGATTTTGATTATGCTATTGTTATAACTGGACATAAAGAGGTTATTTCAAAAGATAAGAAGATATTTACTTATAATTATTCTCTTGATAATCCAAAGAATCATTATGCAGGTAATTCTTTAATGACTGCTTGTGAGAAAGTTAAAGGGATAATTGAAAATATTTCTTAAAAATATCAATTAAGAGTTATTCCTGTCCAGAAGATATTATTTCACAACTGTTTTTGTAATATTAAGATATATAAGAAGTATTTAGATATTTAGATATCTCTTAATTTCATTTAATATCTCATTAGCATTTTTCAATATGTAATTATAGGGAATCCTTATTGTTTTGATGTCTTCTTTAATCATAGTATTATCCATAACTAATACACTATCCGTTTCATTACTTGCTATTTGGATAACTAATTTTTTTGAAGGACAGTAGAAATCAGCCATATAACTAAACATACGTACCTTACGTTGGAACCTAACACCTAAGTTTTCATCCCGAATCATTTCCCATAATCTTTCCTTTAGTGAGTTTCATACATGGAAGAAACTCACCGTAGGGAAATAGTTTTGGGATAACACACTTATTTTATCAATCACAAGATTTATATAGTATAATACGCACAAAAACAAAGAGGTGATTAAGCATTAAGACGCAGGATTATTCAAAGTATTTTTTCATATTTTTCTTCCTCTTGATGTCCCTACTTGTTTTCTTAGTGATAAAACCATTTATTGGTGCTATCTTAGCAAGTGTTGTTTTAGCCTACTTATTTTATCCATTGTATAGATTTCTTGCAAAAAAGACTAAAAACAAGAATTTTTCTTCATTGATCACTTGCTTTATCGTGATTATAATTTTACTGCTTCCGCTTTTCTTTATTTTAAACACATTAACAAAAGAAGCCTATGTCAGTTACCTTACCTCAAAACAAAAGGTTTTACAGGTTGGTGATTTTCTGAAAGGATGTGACCCTGCAGATAATCCTTTTTGCGGACTTATCAATTATATGGGCGATTTCTTTAATCAGCCAAAGGTAAAATACCATTTAGGTACGACTATTGAGAAAGTTACTTCGTATATAATAGATGGAGCTTCAAACTTGGTTTTTTCTATACCTAGATTTGTATTAAATTTCTTTGTTATGCTATTTTCAATGTTTTACTTATTCAAGGATGAAGGTCATATGTTTGTCAATCTAAGAAAAATATTACCGCTTAAAGATGTTTATAAGAAACATCTATTTGAAAGATTTGGAAAAGTAATATCTGCAATTATCCATGGGTATATAGTTGTTGCGATAATACAAGGTATAGTTGGAGGAATAGGTTTTTTGATATTTGGAGTTTCTTCGCCCTTAATATGGGGTATTGTAATGGCTTTTGCTGCTTTAGTTCCTTTTATAGGAACAGGAGTAATCTGGCTTCCGCCTGCTTTGATCAAGCTGGTAAATGGTATTGCTAATAATAATACAGGCCAGATTATAGGTGGCATATTATTTATTTTATATGGTATCATAATAATCAGCAGCTTAGATAATATATTAAGGCCAAAGATAATAGGGAATAAAGCAAAAGTACACCCGGTCCTAATCTTAGTAGGGGTATTAGGTGGGTTGTATATGCTGGGTTTTATCGGGATAATAGTAGGTCCTATGATACTTGCACTATTTTCTACATTTATACAGGCATATGAAAAAGATAAGAACGGTTCAAAATGAAACTAATAGTAAAAGATATGGATATTTCTAGTGATGGACCTCTAATAGCCGTACTTAATAATAAAGATGCGGCAAAGATGGACTTGCATTCCAGAGATAGGATTAAAATAATCAAGAATGGAAAGATTGAAACTACCCTTTTGAATATCAGTGAGACTGAAAAAGCGATTAAACATGGCCACATAGGATTATATGAAGAAGTGCTCGATTCCCTAAAAATAAAACAAGGAGATATTATTAAAATTGTCCCTGCAAGAAAACCAGAATCATTAGATTACATAAAAAAGAAACTAGATGGTTACAAACTAGATAAAAAAGAAATTGACCAGATCGTATGGGATATTGTACATAATAAATTAAGCCTAAGTGAGCTTACTTACTTTGTAGCTGCATGTTACTCCACTGAACTAGATGATAAAGAAACCACATTACTTACAAAAGCAATGGCTGCACATGGAGATATTCTTAAAATTAACAAATACCCCATAATGGATAAGCATTGTGTTGGGGGAGTTGCAGGTAACAGGACTACTATGCTGATAGTTCCAATCTTAGCTGCTGTAGGAGTTACAATGCCCAAAACAAGTTCCAGATCAATAACATCCCCTGCTGGAACGGCTGATACAATGGAAGTACTTACTGATGTGAGCATCCATATCAAAAAGATGAAGAAGATTGTAGAAAAAGCTTATGGTTGTATTGTATGGGGTGGTGCTTTAAACCTTGCACCAGCTGATGATAAAATAATCAAAGTTGAAAGACCCTTGTCAATAGATGCAAAATCACAGCTTTTAGCATCTGTAATGGCAAAAAAGATGTCTGTATCTGCAACCCATGTTTTAGTGGATATACCCACTGGAAAAGGAGCTAAATTGCCTACTATGAAAAAAGCATTACAGCTAAAAAAAGACTTTGAGTCTTTGGCTAAAAGTGTAGGGATGAAAATTAAAGTGATTATTACAGACGGCAAAGAACCAATTGGAAATGGGATAGGACCTGCTTTAGAAGCAAGAGATGTTTTATGGATACTTAATCAAGATAAAAGAGGTCCTGAAGATCTGAAGAAAAAATCATTGACAATGGCAGGAATAATGCTGGAGATGGCTGGAAAAGCATCTAAAGGAAAAGGCTATAAGAAAGCTAAAGAAATCCTGGAAAGTGGAAAAGCATATGAAAAAATGGTTCAGATCATCACACTGCAAGGTAAAAAAGTGATAGACCCTAAAAAAATCAAGATCGGAAAGATCAGATATGATTTCAAGGCTAAAAAAAGCGGAGTTATTAAGGAGATCAGCAATATGACCATATCTAAGATAGCAAGAGTTGCTGGAGCTCCCGAAGATGAAGGAACTGGCATCTACCTATACAAACATATTGGAGACAAAGTAAAAAAAGGAGAAGTACTGTATACTATTTATTGTCATAATAAAGGAAAATTAGAATATGCTAAGTATGCTATTAAAAATTTAAATGGTTTTGTTATTAAATAGTTCTTAAGGGAATTGAAGTAATTAACAGTATCAATACCTGAGTTAGGCTAGGATAAGTCTTTTTAGAATATAAAACGCCACCGCCCAGACTTTCAGAAAAACTGCGTTTTTTGAATGCATTAAACACAGTTTAATATTTGAACTGGGATATCCCGAAGGAAAATGGCTAACCGGGTTCTTGGTGAAGAACACTCAAGGCTTACGATCCTAAGTTGTTGCCAACATCAGAATCATCGCAGTACCGGATTGTGCCACGGTGGCAATTGGGATAATATGATAGAACTCTCTTTTTTATTTAAATTTAACTGATATGAACGAAATTTTTCTCTTTGTAAATAAGATTTGATTGGCTTATTTATTACCCAAACATCATTTATAAGACCCTGCAAATCTTGAATTAATTGTTTACTAGCAGAATGGAATATTATGCTCCCTGTTTTTCTTATGCCACCATCTGTAATTAATAACCCAAAAAAGAATTGTTTTTTCAGTTCATCACTGCCTTTTAAAATAAAAGAAGGAATTTTTACATTCAATGCTTTCTTACCACAATGTATTTCAAAGTCCTTATTGATTATTTGGTATAATTCAACAGAATATTTCTGAAATTCCCATAAAATAAGTTTGTTTTTTCTTTTTCTGCCCCTTATCTTGCCATCTAAGCCAAATAATCTAGAGAATAAATCACTAAATAGTTCAACATACTGTTTATTAGTATTGTAGAAGCAAATGGGGTAAATCCTATAACCCCCACCATTGTGGTTTATAGGCAAACAACCATCACCTGCAAGCATACCAAGGAATAAAGCTAACTCTTTTGAACTCTTTAGTTTATTAATATCGAAGTTCATTTAAAATCACCACTTTTTTATGAGTGAAGCTAACCATATTATTTAACTTTTCTATAAAGAAAATGATAATGAGTTAGCTGAAAAGTTAATTAGGTGATTTTATAATGAGGTAATTAATTGTGATTGTGCCACGTCGGCATGATAAGTGTATTTCTTTGGGTATTTATAAACTTTATTGCATAACATTATTGAAATTATCAAATTAGTAAGATTTATTATTTTATTTCAATATTAACAAATATTATTCATCACAATAAACTTTAAAAGTCATTAAAACAGAATATAATTAGCATAAATCGACTAAGAACACCGAAACATTTAAATATAACCTATTCATTATCCTTTATAAATTTTGTTATATTTACTACAAATGAAAGACTGAAGGGGTGGTTTTTCATTAGAATATGTAGTGAAATTAAATAATTATAGGTGATAGTTATGGTTAGACGAGATATGGTTAAAAAATGCCCTGAATGTGGTGGCATAAACTTATTCTGGAATAAAGAGAAAGGCGAAATTGTCTGTAAAGATTGTGGACTAGTTATAGAAGACAAGATGGTCGATTTTGGTCAGGAATGGAGAGAATTTGACAGCAATGATGCCCAAAGTAAAAGAAGAACCGGCGCTCCAATGACTTATACTCAATTTGATCAAGGATTAGGCACAGAAGTAGGTGGAAAAGGCGATCTTTTCAAATTAGGAGATAAAGGAAGAAGCAAATTCTTTAGATTAAGGAAATGGCAGTATAGAATCTCTACAGCTATTGAAAGAAACCTAAAATTAGCCCTTGCTGAACTAAAAAGGGTTGGATCTTACTTAAAATTACCTAAATCAGTAGAAGAAGAAGCTGCAAGGATATATACACTAGCTGTCCAAAGAGGATTAGTTAGAGGTAGAAGCATGGAATCTGTAGTTGCAGGAGCTTTATATGCTGCTTGTAGAAGGCATGACGTTCCACGAACATTAGATGAATTATCAGAAGCATCAGGTATTGAAAAGAAAGAGATAGGCAGAACCTATAGATTCGTTACCAGAGAGCTTGGAATTACAATATTACCTAGCAATCCAGCTGATTACATAGCAAGATTTGCTTCAGCTTTGAAATTAAGCGCTGAAACACAGAGCAAAAGCATAGAAATACTAGAAGATGCTCAGAAAGCAGAATTAACATCTGGAAGAGGTCCTACAGGCATTGCTGCTGCTGCACTTTACGTTGCTGCATTAATGCATGGTGAAAAAAGGACTCAGAGAGAAGTTGCAGATGTAGCTGGCGTTACAGAAGTTACAATCAGAAACAGATATAAAGAACTTCTTGACAAGTTAAAACTGGATAAAGAGATTAAGAAAGTCAAGAAAAAAAAGAAATAAATTTTTTTATCTTTAATTCTTAGAAAAAAGGGTGACTAGATATAGGAGAACCCACAATGGTAAGACTAGCAATATACTCAGATACCCATGGAAATGAACCTGCATTTGACAGGTTTATAGAAATTACTAGAAGACTTGGAATAGACCAATTTATTTCTTTAGGTGATATATCAGGTTATTGTGCAAATCCAGATGAATGTATTGATAAAGCTAGAAGGCTAAAGGGAAGAAAAAGTGGAAGTATATATGGATTAAATTGGTTGCTAGGTCATAGAAGAGCCAATGTATTTGTACAGGGTAATCATGATAAGCTCATATGTAGTGATGATGAAATAACAGAAGCAGATGCAAACCCCGAAGCTAAAAGAATAATGATGGGGCAGAGAAGATTTGTAACTCCAGCTAACAGAGAATGGCTCTCTGGATTACCAAGAGAATACATAGATGATAGATTAAGTATCCTATGCAACCATAGCCAACCAGGAGATATTACTACATCTGATTCAAGAGAAAGTTGGCACTATTTTTATACATATGGTGGAGCAGAAGGTGCAAAACAGGTTTTTAGAAAATATGAACAAAAACTAGCCTTTATAGGACATATACATGCCCCTTTTTATGTTCTTTTGAGAGATGGTGAAATAATTCCAGGTACCTTTGGAGAAGAAACTAAGCTTGATTTTGACAGGGCTATAATCAATGTGGGCTCTGTAGGTCAACCAAGGGATGAAGATCCAAGAGGTTCATTTGTTGTTAATGATACTGATGCAGGCACTATAGAACTGCACAGATTTGAATATGACATTGCAGAAGCTCAAAAAAGGATGAGGGCAATATTATTGCCTGAAAGATACGCAAGAACATTAGAACTAGGTCAAGTACCTTACGATTAAAAGATATAAAAAAATTTAACATTAAAAAGAAAATATTAATGAATTATAAACTAAATAAAGTGTTGATAAATGATATATGCAGTTACATCGGATTGGCATGCTAATTTGCCTGCTGTAAGAGCAACTTTAGAAGATGCCAGAAAAGAAGGTGCTGATAGGATAATATGCCTAGGAGATGTATTAGGTTATGGACCTAAACCAATAGAATGTCTGGATCTTGCTATGCAAGAGTGTTCATTAGTCACAAGTGGTAATCATGAACGAGCTATAATAGATGGTACAAACGGATTTAATATATATGCCGCCCTTATGATATTATGGACCAGAGAACAGATCCTAAAAAAAGGAGGACATGATGAAAACGATAATCCATATCTTAAATATATTTCTGAGTTACATACAATGGATTGTTTTGGTGAATATTTCTGCGCACATGGCGCACTTACACACCCAACAGATCATTATATAACACCTGAACAGTTTGGAAATTCCCCAGATCCAACTCTGGTAGAAAACTTTAATATGGTTAACGGTTTAACATTTATAGGACATTTACATATACCATTTATTGGATTCTCCCCAAAATATTGTGAATGCTCAATTAAACATGATAGGGTATTTGAATTAAATGCTAGCGATAGAATATTTGTAAATGTAGGTTCTGTAGGTCAGGCAAGAGATGGCAGCCATGCTGCCACTTACGCATTGGTTGAAAATGGAAGAGTAAGACTCAGAAGAGTAAGATACGACCATGAAGCTGCTAAAGATGATTACCGGTCTTCTGGAATCAATGAGTGGGTTAAACAATATGAAGCAATAGGTCATAATCCAGGGGTACTAGCTAAATTAACTGGGGGAATATTAGGAAGTAAAAAAGGACCAACAAATCCACATAGAGATCTAGAAGACTATCTAATTGAAAGGATAAATGGTATAAGTTAGTTATTTCACTAAAACCTAAATAAATATTTCTTCAAATCCAATCTATTATCTCTTACCTCAACCCCCTCACCCTTCAACAACCTAACCTTTTCATTAGAATCCTTTATCCCCTTATAAGACCCAATATTACCATCTGAATTAATCACCCTATGGCAAGGTATTAAGATAGGAGTTTTATTATTTCTTAAAGCACTTCCAACTGCCCTATAGGCTTTTGTGTTTAATGCTTTAGCAATCTCAGAATAAGTTGTTACTTTTCCTTTTGGAATCTTCTTAGTTAAAGCCAAAACTTTCTCAGAAAAGTTCATTTTATCAAAGAAATAATCTTATCCAGATTCTGTTTTTTAATATCTTTTTTATATCTTTTCGCTGCTTTTATCATCTTTTCTCTATTAACCTTTATCCCCTTGTCTTTTAATGCCTTAGATATAAAATCTGAGATTATATAGGTACAGAACTGAGTCACATTTTTAGGCTCTAAAGACTTATGACAGCGTTCAAAATCAACCAAAACTGGTTTTTTGGTCTTGTTATCTATAAGTATATGTTTGTAAGGATGATGCATCTCTTCTTTATTTGTTTTTATCTTATCCATCCTAAAGCATTGTATGAAAACTTGTTTTATTATTTTCTTAATCAAAACTTTATTCTTTTTAGTGCAATGCTCTAAGAATATTGGAAAGAATGGACCATCAATAAATTCGTAGACAAAATAAGTGAATTTCTTGTCATAGAAATATAATTTAGGACCAATACCCTTTTCATTTAGAATTTTAAGATAGTTTACTTCGTTTTCTACCCTGCCCATTGCCTGCGATTCTTTTCTTTCTGTCTTTATCACTACTTTCTCTTTTTTATAATCTCCCTTGTAAAGTAATCCACGATGTCCTTTTGTGAAGTATTCTATATTTTTTACCTGTTTGATAGTAGGCATGTAGTAAGGTAATAAGATCAAAAGAATATAAAGTTTTTGGAAAGTTAAGCTAGCTAGAGTAAAATGGGCAAGTTAAGCTAGGGCCTACGATTGGTACTTCTTCATCTGCTTGTACCCCAAATCTGCCAGCTGGAATATCGTAAACCTCACCCCTATAATCCCTTAATCTTTGATAACTTACTTGCTCTAAAACAACATGATACGTTGTTTTTTTAGCAGGAGATGTTCTAGAACCAATACTATCTAACATACTGTCTAATCTTGTTTCATCTGTAACTGCTATTGTTAATAATTTTTCCCTTTTCCCAAGAGTTTCAAGTCTAATTGGCACTGCATTATGTATGTCTGCCATTATCTCATTAAAAAATTGACTTGCTTGACGTGCTGTGAGGTTAGGTTCTGTTCTTTTATTCATTTATATCTCCAACTATTGAGATTTGAAATGCTTTTATAAACTTATGTTTTATTTGAAAGTTTTATTGTTTTGTTATCAAATAAACAATCAAATCTTCAAAGAATATATGCTGCCTGTCCAATTCCTTATATTTCCAATAATTCTTCGTCAAGAACTTATCCAGTTGGTCTTTTCCTGTTAAAGATGAGAATAATAAAAGTATTTTACCCTTAGGTTTTAAGTAATACTTAGATTGGTTAATAAATTTTGTTATCAACTCATAACCATTCTTTCCACCATCCAAAGCTATATCTTTTACATTTTCCTTTTCAGGATCAGGTAAATAAGGCGGATTAAATATGATAGTATCAAACTTGATTTTTGAATATCTTCTTACCAGCCTAAACAGATTAAACATATCAGATTGTGCATATATAATCTTCTTGCTTTTTTGGTTCCTGATACAGTATTTTATAGAATCTTCGTTTATATCTACCCCAAATACCTTAACTACTTTTTTTGACTTGGCAGCTTCTTCTGCCTGTATTCCAGAACCAGTTCCCATATCTAGAACAATCCCTTTTGCATATTTAGAAATATGTTTTTTTAGTAAGAATGAATCTTCTGCTGGTTCGTACATAATTAGAAATAAGATATAAGTAGTATTTAAGGATTACTTAGTTCGAGATAGGTTCTAAACAAATCTTGAACTTCAGGTACTTTCCTAAGCTCTTCAAGTGATTGTAATTCTATCTGCTCCACTCTTTGTCTGCTTAGATGTCCACCACGTTTAGAATTAACAGACCTACCTATCTCTGGACGTCTTTTTTGTTCTAAGAATCTCATTCTTAGAACATCAAGTGCCCTTTCATCAGTAGTATGTACATTTATTAATTCGAGAAGCTTTGGAAGGATAGCTGCTGCTTCAACTGAGGCAAGATGTTCGTAAGGAGAAGGTGTTTCTGAAGACACAACTTCTTCAAATGTTCTTTCTGAATCATCATATAAAGTATCTTGAAGAGAAAATCTAGTTGTAAGGGCTGCTCGTAACTTAATTACTTTGCTTTCAGGTATACCTAATTTATCTGCTATTTCAGTTGTTGACATCCTTGATTTTAAAACAGATTTATGTCTAATTGCCTCTGCATAATGTACTTGACTAACTTTTACGGGGTGTTTATGTGCTTTAAATGCAACCCTCATCTCAGCAACCATCCAATATGATGTATAAGTACCAAGGGCTGCACCCTTACCAGGGTGATAACGGATAATGCCCCTCCATAAACCATAATTAGATGCAGGTATTAATTTATCAATTGGTGCGTTCCATTTACGAGAAAGCCTACCAGCCACAGCATATGCAAGTCTAAGGTTTCTTTTATAAAGTATACTCCATATATCGAAAAGTCTCCCAACAACTTCTACATAAGTATTATTATAATGACTAGGGGGGATTGTTGTGCTATGATCCTGAAAAAGGCTTTTGACTAAAGGATTACATCCATTTTGTGAAAAATCAAAACAATCTGAGCTTACATCCAATGTCATAAAGTCTTCAAGTTCTGGATCTACAGCGCAGAAACCCTCCGATAGAAGCTCACGATAATCTATCTTATGCCCCATTAGATGCTCATAATTAAGTGCTCCGCTTCTCTGAGAATTTACAGTTAAACTTAAAGGTTCATTCATAATAGATCCTGCTTCTTGGCTAGCGACCAAGCTCCTTGTATTAGGTGTCATCTGAGCAGTATATCCTCTGGAATTACAAACTACAAAATCAGAATAAGTCCTACATCTATGTGCTTCTGTAGTTAGATCTTGTTCTTCTCCAGGTGAAAGCCTTAATGTTTCTTCTGGCTCAATACCTGAATGCTTAAATATAGTTGTATCCTGAAATGATGACATAGAATAGAGTAAAATCAAATCTTATTTATAAAAGTTACTACTCAATAACAGTTATTAGTTTGAATTTTAAGATTATAACTTCAAGACAGAACTTTTTTCAGAGCAAATAAAGCTACTTCTATCTGTTTTTTATTTGGTTTTTGGGTTGTTATCTTTTGTATCCACAATCCCGGCAAAGTTAATGATCTGAATATAGGATTAGATTGATGTTTTGAACCAAACTTTAGAATCTCATATCCAAACCCAGCTATAATAGGTAAGAACAATATTCTTGTTGGAAACAAGATCAATTTTTTTAGAATTAAAGATAATGAAATAAAATCAGGGAATATTGATTGTATTGCAATAGGTATTAATGAAAATAAGAATATGCCTATCAAGATAACAATCATGATAAAAGCTGTCCCACACCTTGGATGTAGAGTAGAATATTTCATAGCATTCTTTACAGTCAATTCTTTACCTGCTTCATAACAGAAAACAGCTTTATGTTCTGCTCCGTGATATTGAAAGACCCTTTTTACATCCTTTAACCTAGATATCAGATAAACATAAAGCACTAATATTCCAACTTTTATGATTCCATCTATAAGATTAAACCAAATTGGGTTGTTTGTTTCTTTTACCCCTGTAAGATATGTTAAAGCATAAGGTAAGAAAACGAATAAAAGTATAGCAAAAGCAAAAGAGA
>Ga0233431_1001572_pt1 | contig 38418 bp, 38 predicted proteins | sample SI_118_April2016_FD_179867 | JGI IMG/M metagenome (GOLD analysis project Ga0233431, IMG submission 179867) | Seawater microbial communities from Saanich Inlet, British Columbia, Canada - SI_118_April2016_200_MG | ecosystem: Environmental > Aquatic > Marine > Inlet | place: Canada: British... | reverse complement strand
TGTTAAAACACTTCCAAAATGTTGAATCTCTTCAGATAATTTTAATCTATTAACGGATAACCTTTTTAGTTCTTCTAAAACATGATCTATAACAACATAACAATGTGCAATTCCATTTCCACCAGACCTTAAAATTAAATGATCAGAAAGATCACGTTGTAACCTAGAAGTTTGCATTTTGGAAATAAACCCATACAACAAACCATTTGTAACTACGGTATCTCCTTCTGCAACTTCCATTCTCCAAGGATTAATTTTATGAGGCATGGTTGAAGATCCAACCTCATGTTCAATTTTTTGTTGTGTTAAATACCCATTAGAAATATAAATCCACATATCAATACAAAAATCTCTAATAATATTATTAATACTAATTAAACAACCAAATAATCTTGTTAATCCATCATGAGGTTCTACTTGAGTTGTTAATAAATTAGGTTCAAATTTTAATTTTTTTAGAAAATTTTCAGAAAATTTAATCCAGTCAACTTCTGGAGCGGCAAAGTATTGTGCATTATGATTACCAACTGCACCATTAATTTTAGCAGGCAATTGAAATTTTTGTAAAAAGATAACCTCTTTTCTCAACCGTTCCAAATAATTAGCCATTTCCTTACCAAAAGTAGTGGGTGTTGCTGGCTGACCGTGAGTTCTTCCCAATAAAGGCGTACTTTTTTCTTCCTCAGCTAACTTACATAAACAATCTAATACCTCCACTAACTTTGGGAGATAATATTGTTCTAAAGCTGTTTTAATCATTTTGCTAAGAGCAATATTGTTAACATCATCACCAGTTAGTCCAAAATGAACAAATTCAGTAACGTCTTGTAGAAAAGTTTCCTTAATTTTCAATTTAACATAATATTCCGTAGCTTTTGTGTCGTGATTAGTTGCTTTAATTTCTTTATAGCCAAAACGGTCAATGTTTTGAATAATTTGTGCTTCTTCCAAATTAAAATTATAAACTAACTTTCTTAAAAACTCCTTTTCTTCATTTGTAAAAGATCTAACTTCTTTAAAGTTCTCTTCTTCAGAAAGAGCAATTAAATATTCTGTTTCTAGAAAAACCCTATACTTAAATAAAGCATATTCAGATAAACAATCCCCCAAAGGCTCAGTCATAATTCGATGTCTCCCATCAATTGGAGAAATTGCTTTTAGCGTATGAAAATAAAAATCTTCTGATTTCATCTATACCACCCCTAAGGTAGAGAAACAGATTTTTTCCTTATATACATTGCCATACTTGAAAATAACTACTCGAAAAATTATGTTAAAATGATTCTAAAAATAAAATTAAAAAAAATTAGATAATATCTTCTTCAGCAACAACAACAAAATCACCAGTTGCAATTACTGCAGAAAATGGGATTAAGATGTTTCCTTCTTTAGTTTTTTCTAATTCTAATTTGTCAATGTAAGTTGTAGGATTCTTAACTTGCATATGAATCAGTTCACCAGAACCAACTTCAAAGATTAAATCACCAATCTCACCAAACTTTTTTCCAGATTTAGAAACTACAGTTTTACCCAATAGTTCTTTAGAATAACTTTTTTCTTTATCTTCCATTATAATTCACCCTCGCTCTTTTAGATTATGATAAAAAATGTAGAGAAAAGAGAATATATAAAGTTTGTGGTATTTAATTAGACAAGTAGTTCATAATGTGCTGAAACAAAATATTCTATTAATGTTTCATTCCAACCCCCATGTACTAAACTTCGAATAATCCATTCCTTCGCCAATCCTTCTTTAGAACTTAAATAAACAAATCTCTTAAGTTGTTTAAGTGTCCCCCACGTAAGTGGATAATATTCAATTAGTTGATTAGCAGCATCTATTCTCCAAAATACAGTTTTTAGGTCAGCTTCGCTCCATCTCTTTCCAATAAACTCTTCTCTAATTTTTGATGTTGTTTTTCCTTTCAGCAATCTTTTTCTAACTTTTCTTTCTAAAGGATCAAGCCTAGAACGATCCAACCTTATTTTAATGTAAATTAAAATTAGAATTATTAATGATAATAATAATAACAATAACCACCAAAAATTAGACTCTGGTGCTAATGCAATTGCTCCACCAACTAAAGGTAGCTTACCTGGTCCTGGCATAATTTCTTCTATACAATTTCCTTTTTCACATAAGTAATCACATTCTTCAATTAGTTCCTCAACGATGTCCTCACTACAAGTAGAAGTTACTTCTCCGGGATTCAAACATATTGGAACAGAATATTTTCTGTGAATAAGATTGCCATAGCAATAATTGTCTTTAATCAACTCCTTTTCTCCACATTCAGAGTCAAGGCTACAAATAATCACAATAGCTTCTTCGCCACCACCAGAAGATCCACCGCCACCAGAAGAACTGCCACCACTAGGAAGAGTTTCAGGAGTTTCAGCAGATATAGTAACAAAATAAGATTCTGAACTTGCTGAATAATTTTGACTAGATTGATGTAAACAGGTTAAATTGTAAGTTCCAACTGAAGTAAAAGTTGTTACGTTGCTAATATTATTATCTCCAGAGTTAATTAACACTCCATCAAGATACAAACTAATTGGTCCTGGTCCAGACATTAATGAACAATTAACTGTTAAATTATCTCCAGAGTCAACAGTATAATTTGTTTTTGAATTGTTTACCGTTAGATTTATTGAAGTACTTGCGGGACTTACAACAAAAGTTTCGTCATCGTAATAATTAGAATAATTATTCTGGTCTACTCTAATTACAGTAAAGTTATAATTCCCAGCGGCAAGTTCTTGATCTGAATTATTTATTAGGGTTGTCCCATTTCTAGATAACGTAAATTCTGAGGTACAATTTGTAAAAGCCTTAAACGTACCAAGGTAAATTAATGAAGAAGTTTCATTAAATCCTACATCACAATTACTACTATCTTCTGCGATGACAAAGTTCCAACTATCAGTTTCATTCCATTGATCTGAAGAATCATTAGCATAAGACTTCCAATAATAACTTCCTGCTGGCAACACAACAGAATAATTATAAACTATTGAAGTAATATTATTCATTGAGTAATTCTGTGCAGTCCCCGAATAGTTACTCTCAAAGTAAACTGTACTAACAGAATTATCATCTTCCCAAGTAATATTAAAGTAAGACAAAGTTTCATTGGAATAAGTGTTTACAATATCTGTTTGATTATTGCTCCAATTAGGGAAATAATCAATAGTAGCACTTACATTTACCCAATAAGTTTGCAAACTAGTCGAATAATTTTGTGTAGACTGGTGCAAACAAGTAATGTTAAACAATCCTTCTGAGGTGAAATTTGTTGAATTGCTAAGAGGAGAAATGCCAGAGTTAATCAAAGTCCCATTATTGTATAAATAGATATATTCCTCCCCAAAGATTAAAGTACAATTTAGATCAATTGTCTGTCCAGCAATCAAAGAGATATTACTTTCAGAATTATTTAATGTTAAATTAACTTCTGAACCAGCTTGTGCAATCATAAAGCCCCAACTATCAGTTTCATTCCATTGATCTGAAGAATCATTAGCATAAGACTTCCAATAATAACTTCCTGCTGGCAACACAACAGAATAATTGTAAACTATTGAAGTGATATTATTCATTGAATAATTCTGTGCGGTCCCCGAATAGTTACTCTCAAAGTAAACCGTACTAACAGAATTATCATCTTCCCAAGTAATATTAAAGTAAGACAAAGTTTCATTGGAATAAGTGCTTACAATATCTGTTTGATTATTGCTCCAATTAGGTGGACCATTCTCTTCTTGAGTGCTATAATTACTAAAGGAAGAAACATCGGCAATTACAGAGCCACCAGAATCATAAGTAATGTTACATGCACTAGAATTATCACACCTTACTCCATTCTTTAACAACCAATGAGCTGTAGCATTTAAACCAAAGAACTTAAGTTCTGCAGACCCATTAAAATTAAACCATGTTGCAATATCACTAATACCAACAGTATTGTTTTCCAAGAATATAGATTGCCCAACTTTTATTACAATACTTGCATCTAAATCCGTTTGATTCCATTTAATTTGTCCAAATGAATTATTATAAACATAAACATCATATTCCATGTCAGCAAGATCTGTGATTTCTTGACAATTAGAGAAACTACAAGAGAAATTATTGTTAACAAACTGATTATACTCACCAGAGTTTATTCTTAGAGTATAATATCCAGACCCTTCATTGTGATCATTACTAACGTTGTTAGTATCAAATATATTATCATAAGAGGTTGTAATAGTAATTACATCGGTATCGTCATTGGTGTAAATTTGATTCCCAATCACCCGACTATTGTTTGAATCACTAAAGTACAATCCTTCAACCGCATTCCCCAATCCTTGAATAGTACAATTTGTGATATTATTGTAGTGAGACAAATAAGAATAGAATCCCATCTCGTTACCACCACCAATAATCGTGTTGTTGTTAAAGTTATTATAGTAAGATCCCCTCAAATAAACTCCCTTATCCAGTGCAGAGATATAATTATCATAAACACTAACATTATATGTTTGGTATATGTAAAGTCCTTCATTATTTCCCGCGTTAATGTAATTACCATAAATTATTGAATTGTTTGAACCACTACCAAGATAAACACCATTGTCACTAGAAGGCAAGGAGTTGTTTGTAATATTAGCACCAGTTGACGCACTTAAACTAATGGCAGTACCGATAGTGATGAGAGTATTATTGTAAATAGTTAACTCTTGAGATGAAGAAATTGAAACTCCCGAACTCGAAAGAGCAGTGATGATATTTCCCCTAACAATAGCACCATTTGATCCACTACCAAAACTTATGGCAGTTGCAAAAGTACTACCCGTTTCAATAGTATTATTCTCAACAAGAATATTTTCACCAGAGACAAAGTACATTGCTTGTTTGTTTGGAACTCCCGCAGTATGCCCTTCAGTAATGTGACAGTTCTTAGTTATAATATTGTCATACCCACCTGCAGAATAAATACCATATCCAGCTGCTCCCCCAGTAGCATAATCAATATTATAACCAGCACAATCTAAAATAATATCACTTGCTCCAAAAGTGATACAGGTTGCAGAGGAAGAGAGATTATTTACCAGAGTAGTGTTCTCTGTTATCGTCCCACAAGTTGAGGGATCAGAAGTATAATTCAAAATTAAACTTCTATTTGTTCCCCAGTCAGACAGAGAAGAGTTATCATAAGCTAAACAATTCCAAGTATAATTTCCAACACCTAATTCCAAAATCCAATTACTACTATTGGAAGTTCCACTTGTGTTTGTACTTTGATTAAATGTAAATGATTCGTTACTTGAATTTGTAAAATACAATGAAATATTTACCAACTGTATGTTCTCTGTAGCATTACATTCAAATGTTATATTAGTTAAGGCGGCAGTATCATTAGAATAATCTGCAACAGGAGAGACTAATGTTGTTGTTGGAGGAACACTACTTGTATAAGCTATATCTAAAGTTGGCCAGTAGTTAGGGTTCACATGTTCTGCTGAAGTAAACGCATCATTACCTACTGATCCCGCTTCACTTGTAGCCACAACTAGAGTGAAATTGCTCCCTTCAAAAAGAGATTTATTCACCAACTCCGTTGCATCCCAACAATAATAAGAATTTTCAGAACCGGTTTCATTACTTGAAATGTACGGACATAAAGTAGTATTAATGGGGATTGTAGATGTACAAGGTTGATTATTCCAAGTTGCTTCTCCAGACGGGCTATCGTCCGTTCCGCCATTTCCTTCAATGAATGTTCCATTTACCCAATGTAATCGATAATCACGAATGCCACCAACATCAGATTGTTTGTACCAACAAAAACTTGCATTAACAACATTAACTGTTTCTGATAAGGAATTCACAAATCTAATGTAAGATCTTGATGCCCAGATACTATTTTGTCTCATTAACATTTGCTCTTCTGGACCAAAGTTAGTCGTAGAAAGAACGGCATAAACATGAGCATCAGCATTGGACCATAAGCGTGTTGTTGAAGGTGCCCCCTCGTGAATAGATATCATATCTTGCGTACCTAAAGAACCAGGTTCAGTTTCTACAACAATCTCATTCTCTTCATTCACAGCTATTTCTTGTAAACCAATAGCTGCTCCAGTTAACACATTTTCAGAACTATTGAAAGCTAAAGTTAAGAACAAAGAAATGATTACTAAAGCCAAGAGAGTTGCAACTAAGCTAATATGCTTTCCCCTTTCTTTTTTCTTTCTATTAGCCATCTCTTTTTTTCTTAGCTCTTTTGTAAACAGTCCAAACAGTCCTGTCATCTCTATTAATAAGTCTTGCAATTTCGGAATATTTCATCCCTTTTTTCTCTTTAAAATACTCTACCATTGCCTCTAAAACACTTAATTCTCTATCTTGAAAAATAGAACTAGGTATAACTATGCTATTTGGACTCGCTTTTTTACCCATGGATAGTCATACTTACATTGTAAGTATATTTAAATCTTTAGTAACCAAGCGTTTTCGTTACATTTATATTAACAAAGTCATTAAATAAAAAAATGTGGATGCACAACCTTAATCCAACTCTTTTAAGTTTTGGACCATTAGAAATTAGATGGTATGGCATAATTTACGTCTTAGGTTTTTTTCTTAGCATTTGGTGGCTTCACTATATGAGCAAAAAAGGCCAAATCAATTTAGATAAAGAAGAGATCTGGGATTTAGCTTTCTGGCTAATGGTTGGAGTATTAATTGGATCAAGATTATTTGAAGTGTTCTGGCAACCAGAACGTTATCTCTCAAATCCATTAAATTTTTTTAAGTTCTGGGAAGGTGGAATGAGCTTTCATGGAGGGTTTGTAGGTATTGTAATTGCAGGATTAATTTATAGTAAAAAGAAAAAAATTAATTTCTGGAAAATAGCTGATGTAATGTCTGTACCAACTATCTTTGCTCTTGCCTTAGGAAGAATTGCCAACTTTTTGAATGGAGAATTAATTGGAAAGGTGTTTAATGGTTCTTGGTGTGTTAACTTTAAGAATACTGGAGGAGGAGATGTCTGCCGACATCCTTACGTGTTATATGAAGCTGGTAAAAGATTTGTAATAACTTTTGGATTACTCTGGCTAACTCTTAAAAGAAAATTTAAACCGGGATTTATTTTTTGGAACTTAGTTTTTTTCGAAGGCCTTGGTAGATTCTTATTAGATTTCTATAAAGATGATTTCATATATTACTGGATCTTTACCCCAGGACAATGGCTTAGTATTGCTATGGTAATTGTATCATTATACTTTTTCCATAAAAATCATGCTAAAGATTGCAAAAACTTATTTAAACTAGAATAATCTTAGAAAAATAAATCTCTTTGGAGGAAAAAATGAAAAAAATATTAATGATATTAAGTTTAATTTGTATACTTTTCTTAGTTGTAGCCTGTACTTCAGAAGTTAAAGAAGAACCAACAACAAAAACAATTGATAATACAGAAACAAAAGTTGTTTTAACTGGAACAAATCAAGTTGTAATCGAAGGATCACAATTCATGCCAACTGATTTAGAAGTATCTGCAGGAACAACTGTTGAGTGGATTAACAAAGATTCTGTTAAACATACAGTCACTTTTGAAAATGGTGATTTAGATGAAGTTCTTCCTATTGGTGGAACAGCAACCTTTACATTTGAAGAAGCAGGAGAATATAGATACTTTTGCCAACTACATCCAGGTATGCAAGGCAGCATAATTGTTGATTAATTTTTTTTTACTTTTTATTTAATTCTTGATTTCTTTCCAATCCTCTAAGAAGTGCAGATTTCACAGATTTTCCTTCTTTAAGAGCAATAATAATTGCCTCATTAATCCCGCCTTTCGTAGCAGCCTTAGTTAAGTAATCTTTTCTTCCTTGTTCATCCAAATCTTTAGGAGTTGCTTTTGCAGCCCAATCTAAAAGTTCATTAATACTAACTGGAATAACTTCTTTTAAATCTTTAATTTCATCTTCAGTTATTAGCCGCCCTAAAAAAACATTAATATTAGGAATACAAGTACCAATAGCAATAAAGGCGTTAAGATCCTCCTCTTTTTGTAAAAAGTACTGTTTAAATCCATAAAATAATTCTTTAACCATTTCTGTTTCGGGATAAATAGCCACTAATCCCAAATTAGAATTTATTGTTACAGGAGAACTTAGAATTGATCTTATAACTTCTCCAGGAAATACCTGCTGGGTCTTTTCTATTGTAATTCCTGCTAAAAAAGATAATAATACGGTCCCAGACTCAACTGGTAATCCTTTTATTATTTGGTAATCCTGAGGACGCACAAAATAAAGAATTAATTTTGATTTAGTACACAATTTCTCATTACTAACTATTTTAACATTTAATTGCTCTAAAAATTCTTTTGTTTTTGAAGAAGTTCCATGACTTACTAAAATCTTTTCTTTTGGAAATCCTTCATCAATAATCTTTTGTAAAAAACACTTAGCTAAATGACCACATCCAAAAAAGCCAAGTTGTTTATTTTTTAAAAATTCTAATAAATCATTAAACACCATATTTAGTTGATTTATTCACTATTTAAATATTTTTGGAGTTATTTTTATAAAATAAAGGTCAAAACAAACAAATATGAGTACAAATCCCCCCATTAGAATAATTAGTGAAAAAACTATTCTTATTCTAAATGGTAATGCCAATAAGAGACATACTCAAACAAGAAATCAACTTTGGGAAACATTCCATAGAGATTCAAGAATTGACGTAGTCGTATCAGAATCTCTCGAAAATTTGGAAAGGATTACAGATAGAATACTTAGAGAAGGCCATGGAGTAATATTTGTTGGCAGTGGAGATGGAGGAACAAAAGCAATCTACAATCAATTAATTAGAAAAAACCCAGAAGGTGCCCTACACCCTGGATTAACTTCTCCTTTATTAGTTCCTCTCCCTCTTGGAACAGGTAATGCATATGCTCATTTAATTGGCGCAGATGAAAACCCAGAAAATGCTATTCTTGATGTCCTTGGATTTAAAGACATTCCACTCTTACCACCACAATCTTTCCCACTAATAGGAATAATGTCCACAGATTTAGAAGGAAGAACAACAGTTGAATATGGAACTTTTATGGGACAAGGCTGGGATGCAATGATTCTTAATGATTATCAAACAACTTACAAAGGACAAGGTCTCCCAGGATATCTAAAAGCAGCATTAGGAAACTCCTTTGGTAGAGTACTATTAAAAGGAGAATCCACAATGGTACGGGTTAGTTCCAAATGTGGAGAATTATACCAGATAAAAAAAGGCAATTTAGAATCTGGAAAAATTATTGTTCCAGAAGAATCTAGAACGGATTTATTACGAGGAGAAACAGTTAATACAGTTATTGCTGGCACCACCCCAACATATGGATACAACATGAAAGCATTTCCTTTAGCAGAAAAAGCAATAAAAATGGGAGAAAGAGGAATGATGCAACTTAGAGTTATAATTGGTAATCCTAGAAAAACAGTTGCAAAAATGGTTGCCCATGCATGGGGATCATTTCAGGGGACTTATTTTCCAGATTGGTGTAAAGATTATTTTGCTGAACAAATTACAGTTGAAGCACCAGAAGGGTTAGCATTCCAAAATGCTGGTGACGCAGAAGGAATTAAAGCAAGAGTAGAATATTCCATCTCTCCGTTTAAATTAGCATTTGTAGATTTAGCAAGATTATCCAAAAATTAAAAAAGAAATTATTCATTTAATGTACTATCAATTGATCTACCATTTACTCTTCTAGCAATACTTGAAGGCATATCATCAGGCATTGTTGAAACAAGAATTCTTGAACCTGCTGATTCATAAAAGATAGTTGGTCCTTTCTTACCATCATCACGAAAATCTTGGTAAACCTGTATTAAAGCATCAACAATTTCTCCACATTTTTCAGTTAAATAAGCCATAAGTGTCACAAGAGAGTAGTGATTTATAAACCTTTCTAAAAAAATAAAACAATCAATAATACAAATTCCCAGCCTGTCTTTGTTCCCTATCCTTAACAGACCCAGGTTTGTTAATTCTAGGACGATGAGAACTAGGATCTCTTCGAAGAGTAATATCTAATTCAGTTAAGAATTTGTTCATTCCATCCTCCTTTGAAAAAGGACCCTGTAAAACCCCACTCTTTGCAGGCATACCAGAAAATACAACTAAACGATCAGAGATGTAATCCAAAAACATTAAATCGTGATCCACAACAAGAACAGTTAAATCTCGCTCTTCAGTAAGATTCTTAATCACTTTTGAAATTAATAACCGCTGTTCAACATCAAGATATGCAGAAGGTTCATCTAATAAAAATAATTCAGCATTCTGACTTAAACAATGTACAATAGAAACTTTTTGTAATTCTCCACCAGACAATTCAGACAATTTCTTCGTCGCTAGTTTATCAATTTCTAATGGCTTAATTAATTGATTATCAAATTTAGAAATCGCGTCCTGTAAAAAGACTACAACCAGTTCATCAGATTCAGTCTCTAAATATTGAGGTTTGTAAGCAACTTTAACACCACCATCAATCACTCCCTGATCAGGTTTAACTAGCCCTGCTAATATTTTAATAAAAGAAGTTTTACCAATTCCATTCTCTCCAAGAATTCCAATGATTTCTTTTTTATTTAATTCTCCCGCCTCAGCTTCCAATTCAAAGTTTCCTAATTGTTTCTTCAAATTAGTCCAAGAAATTAACCGTTTTGGAATTCCAGTCCCCTTATCCTGAGAGGGATCAAACTTGATAGCATGATTTCTAAAACGAATATTCTCTTCTCTTAAATATCCATCCAAGAAAGAATTAATCCCTTCTCTTGCAGATTTTAATCCAGAAACAATTCCATAAGCTGCCTGTTGACCATACATTAAATTTAACAAATCAGTCATATAATCAAGAATAATTAAATCGTGTTCAATTGCAATTACTGCAGTTTTTTCATTTACTAAAGATCTAATAAATTTAGAGATATTAACTCTTTGTTTGATATCTAAATATGAAGATGGTTCATCAAACAAAAACAAATTTGCTTTTTTCATCACAGATGCAGCAATAGCAGTTCTTTGCAATTCCCCACCTGAAATTTTACTAATATTTGTATCTAAAAAAGAAGTTAATTGTAACTTTTCCGCAATTTCATTTAATTGATTTTCCTCGTCAATTTTTGTTAACAGTTCTCTAACAGTACCATTAAATTGTTTTGGAATTAAATCAACTTGCTGGGGTTTATATGAGAGTGTAACTTCATCCCGGCTTAACTTTTCTAAAAATTTCTGTGTTTCAGTTCCCTTAAAATAATTAATAATTTCCTTAAATTCAACCTCTTGATCCCATTTTCCCAAATTTGGTTTCAATAAGTTTGCCATAATTTTCAATGCAGTAGATTTACCAATTCCATTTCTTCCCAAAATTCCAGTAACTTGTCCAAATAATGGAGTTGGTAAAGAAAATAATTGAAACATATTCTCTCCATACCTATGTACTGGTGGTTTGTTTAACGTTTCTGGAAGATTAATAATTTCAATCGCATCAAAAGGACATCTGTTAGGACAAATCCCACAACCTGTACAAAGAAGCTCATCAATTACTGGTTTATTTATAGCGCCATCTTTAATGATACAATCTCCACCTGTCCGATTAACTGGACAAAGTTTTGCGCAGAGGTAGTTCCCACATTCCTCCGGATGACACTTGTCCCGGTGTAAAACAGCAATCCTTTTCTTCATCTTGATGCAATTAGAAGTTTGTTTTATATTATTTTTGGTAAATACTATATTAAAAGTCAACTAAATCAAAATAAGAGCCACGAGATAAAGAATAACTAACCAATTTCTCAATTCCATCCTGAACAGAAGCCCCATCATCTAAACCAACTTGACTTAAGAAACCAAAATAATCTTCACTATTACTTTCACTTTCAAATAAAAAAAAAGGATCATCAGGTTCAATAATTCCTTGTTCCCTAAGATCAATTAAAGATAAAGCACTAGCAATTCCTCCTAACCCTAAACCAGTTCCCAAGTGTTGAGGAGCATCACAATATGGAAAAAGATGATTTACAAAAATTTCCTTCGCCCAACTAGTTTTAAGAATATAGGACAAATACCCTGTTTTTTCTCCATCAACAAAAACGTCATAAGTAATTTCTTGAGTATCTTCATTGTAAGGGATATCATCTGCTAAAATAACTTCAATTTGTTTTTGTTCACGTTGTCTGTTTGTACATCCCATAAAAATTACTTCCAAAAATCAATATCTGTTTTAAAACCAGGATCATCCACCCACAGATATTGTTTAGTAGTTGGATTTAACTGAGAGTGAATCTTCCAGCGGCCACCATAAAATGAATTTAAATCTTCTCTCAGTTTTCCTTTTCTAGCTCGATGAAATATCACCGCCTTAGCTCCAGAACTATGCAAAGAAGATAAAGCACCATCTATTGAACGAGCAGTTCCTGAAAGGCTTGGAGTAATTTGAAAATTTCCTGGCTTTCTCCAAATATGCTTAGGCTTCATTTTAATAATAAAAAGAAGAGGGCAGTTTATAAAGGTTGTCCCTGAGAAGTGACAGAGTAAAAATCATGCGTTAAATTTAAGTAAAGAATGGACTAATAACGAAAAATGACCAAGTGTGAAATATGTAAAAATAAAATTGCAGAACTTTTCCTTAACAAAATTAAAGGAACAATTGTAAGAAAAGAAGGATCTGGTAAACAATATTCAATCTGTTTTGAATGTCAAAAAAAATTACAAACAAAAAAAGCAATTTTAGAACAAATAAAATAATGCCTCTGTGGCTTAGCGGTAGAGCGACTGCCTCGTAAAATCGATCTGAGTGAAATTTTCTCAGAAATCTTCGATTTCAGAAAGCAGTAGACCGAGGGTTCAAATCCCTCCAGAGGCTTTTTAGTTCTTTATAATCAAGAGAGGGGCACTAAAGTAGCACTAAGAGAATCTCTTAAATTTTCTAATCTTATTAGTGCATAAGCCAAATTTTGATTTAACTGATTCATTTTTTCAGCATCTTTTTTCAATTGCCCCTTTAATGGACCTTCATTCATCAATTCAAAAAGTTGATCATTAATATCAAAATATTTTTTCAAACGTTTGTGTTCAGCATTTATCTTAGCAATTTTGCCTGCAACACTTACTTTTATTGCTCTAACAGATTCTCCAAACAAAAATTTAGGATGTGTATCATTAAGTTCTGAAACAAATTTTATAAGTTCATATTCTTCAATATCAGAAGAAAATTTTGCCATTAATTCTGGAGCAATTTTTCTTCTTGCATGACTAGAATCTACTGAATATAATAAATCAGATTTCTCATCCAAAGATAATTTTGCTATTGTTAAAGCAATTTCAACGTGTTGCTTTACCCTTTGGTTCTGTTCTTCGATACCATCAAAATCTACTTCTTCACGTTGATTCAATGGTTCCGCTTCTAATTGTTTAATTTTTAAAGCAACTTGTTTTTCTTTAGACGCAATTGTTTTCTTAATTTCTTCAAGATCTTTAATTTGTTTCCTTAACCCACTAAAGGTATCTTTTCCTTCAGAAACATCAGGTTTATCAAAAGGACGTTCAACTTTTCTCTTCTCTAACAGCTGAACTTGTGCTTTCTTACTAACAATTTCTTTTTGAATCTCGTCACTTTTATCAGAAAGATGGCCTTTAATTGCAAAAGAGAGTGCAATTCCAGCAGCTAAAAGAGCGAGTGTACCTTTCCTGCGAAAAAATAATCTTTTAAAAAAGTCAAAAAATCTCATTTTATAAATAAAGAAGCAGTAATTTAAATATTTTCCTAAACAGAATAAAGTTTTATAAACTAACTCAGAAATTAATCTTAAAATGGACGAAGAAACAACAAAATTAATCCAAAAAGCAGAAGCTATTTACAAAGAGAATTATTCAAATGTCTGCTGGTATGGTAGATGCATTTTTCTTAGCTGGTACTGTGACTTAGGAACATGTAAATTCTGTTTCAGAAGCACAATTAAACATAAAGTTAAACATGCCCCTACTGCTAAAAGATCTTTAAGTTCAGATTTAGTTGAAGCATTATTATGTAAAAAATTCGAATGGAGAATTGAATTTCTAACGGGGGGATATAAAATATTTCCAATGGAAGATCTTGTTGAAAGAGCTAAATTGATTAGCCAGGTATACGGAGAAAAAATATGGTTAAATTTAGGAGTCATCACAAGGGAAGATTTAGACCAATTTAAACCATATGTAAAAGGAATTGTAAGCTCTATAGAGACTATTGAACCAAAATTACATGATGAAATGTGTCCAGATAAACCAATTAAACCTTACGAAGAAATGTTTGATTATGCTCCTGATTTTAAAAGAAGTATGACAACAGTAATTGGATTAGGAGAAAAAAGAGAAGATTTTGAACTTCTCAAAAAATTCATCAAAAAACATAATTTAGACAGAATTACTTTTTACGCATTAAAACCAGTTAAAGGGACCATTTTTGAAGGAACAAATGGACCGAAGACTGAAGATTATTTATGGTGGATTGCCCAAACAAGAATAGCATTTCCAAAATTAGAAATAATTGCGGGCACTACTGCTAGGCGTTATGAAGAAGTAGGTTTGTTATTAAAAGCAGGTGCAAATGCATTTACCAAATTTCCCGCCACAAAAATGTTTGGAACTAAAGAAGCATACAAAATTGAACAAGACATTAAGGAACTGGGACGAGAATTAAAAGGCACTATAACAAAAATTCCAGAAGACATTAATTGGGAAAAAGACATTGAAAATTTAGGCTTAAATCAAGACCTAGAAGAAGAAGTTAAAGAAAAAATGAAGTTATATTTAAAAAGGATAGAAAACAATATTAAAAATTACGAAAGTAATTTAAATGATTAAAGGAAAAAAGATTAAAAATGGATGATATAAAAATTGCAAAGGCCATTGAAAAAGACTTGGAAATGGAAGAGATTAGTGAAATCTCAGAAATGATTAACCAAGAGGAAGGAAAGGCCAAAGAAGAACCTAGTAATCAAGATGGAAAAGCTATCGTTATTTCTATTTTGGTAATTGTAGGGATATTTGCTTTAGCTTTTGGGGGATTTCAAACATATAACGGAATCACAGCTGCTACAATATTAAATGTTGATGATTTACATCAAGAAAATGTTAATGGTGATCTTAACGATGACGAAGGCTATCTTTACAATGGATTCAGCTTTGTTCTTGTTGATGGACTTTGGTGGACAGAAGTTTCTCGAGAAAATAAATTAACTAAAATACCATTACATTTTGGTCCAAGAGATGTTGAACAGATCAAAATAACAGGAGAATTAGGTCCAGAATTTAACGATAAGCCAATCCATATTGCAATTGATCCAACCATTAACTATGATAAATATTATACTTTAGCTTTAATGGAAATGAACAACAATATTGTTCAAGGAACCAAAAACGAAATTATTACTGCATGTAATCAAGAACATGAAGTTTGTGAGGACCGGCCAATTGTAAGTTGTGACAATACCCAAGGTAAAGCAGTAATTGAATTAGTTGTTGCAGAAGAAGCAGGAATTGAGCTTAGAGACACATGTATGCTTGTTAAAGGCTCCGAATATGACCTTGTTAAAGCCATTGATAGATTACTATTAAACTGGTATGGCATCATGGATTAATTTTCTTTTTTACTTATTTTCTATCTAATCCCAAACTAACCATTTTTCCTTCCTTATTTAGCGTAATTAACCTAAAATTAAGACCTAATTCTAATACACCCTCTAATATAGCCATATGTTCCTTTCCACTGCCAGAAACGAAATTTAACGCTACCTCGAAGTCGGTAATCTTCCCTTTAAGTTGTTTCTTAATTTGACCAACAATTATTGAAGTATCCTGAAAACTATCAATAACTACAAATTCTGCATTTGCCTCAAATTTTTCTTTACCAAACTCATTTGTTATTAAGAAAATTTTGTCCCATTTCTCAGCACTAATGATCTTACTAACCTCGGACCAAGTTCCTTTTCCAGTAGATAAACAAGCAATTAAAGTGGGCATAAGAGAATAATAAAACAACATTTATTTAAATTATTTTATATTTCTCTACATTGATAGATGATAATTAACTTTTTTGAAGAATTTCCAACAAAAGAAAATTTAGCCAAACTCCAATTAGTTGATTGGCCATGCACTGTTTATGTTGCTGCTAAAAGTATATCTCAATTTGAAAAAATTAAAAGTTCAATTAACAAAAAAAACGTTAAATTAGGATACTGGCCAATTTTAGAGAAAAAAGAAGGCTATTGGCTCAGCCCATTTAGCTCATCTAAAGCAGTTAAAAGAGTCATTAACGAGATAAATAACTACAAAAAACCAATAAACATCATGTGGGATGCAGAACTTCCCTTTAGACACCCGTGGCTCTTTCTAAGAATTGATAATTTTATTAAAAATAAACCAAGAATAAAATCCTTTTTCAAAAGTAATGGCCCAAATATCCTCACAAGTGAGTATCCAATAAAAAACAAATTAGCTGAATTTACATTTAAAGCTCTAGGGGTTTATTTCTCCCCAAAAAAATATGGTAACAAAAAAATCATTATGTACTATACCTCAATGCACAAACTGATTAAACCTCTTTTCTTAAAAAGCATAACCAGATTACATCAAAAATACGGGAATAACCTCCAAGTAGGATTAGGAACAATTGCTACGGGGATTCTTGGAAACGAACCAATTTTATCTCCAAAAGACCTTAAAAAAGACCTAAAAGAAATGAAACAAATTGGAATAAAAGAAGTAATAATATTTCGGTTAGGTGGACTAAATCCAAATTATAAAAAAATATTAAAGTAAAATTTTTTTAATTTTTTCATTCACTCCTTGTCAAAAACAGGAATTCTTGACTTAAACCATAAACTAACCCCAGGTTCTGTTTGATCAACCATTTCTCTTAAATTATCAAGAACTAAATGATCACCGTATCCCAAAACCGCTCTTGCTGCTGATTCAGTAACAAAAGAATTTCTAACTAAAGAATAAGTAGAATACAAAAATTGATATAAATCTAAAGCACTAGCTAAAGGGAAATTAGTGTCATCAAAAACACCATCAAAATCAACCCAAATCGCAGGAGAATATTTCCCGAAAAGAACATTTTTGGCATGAGAATCTCCAATGATTACTCCACGCCCATGAATCGCCCTAATTAAACCAACAGCACCTTCAAGACCAGATGTTTCTTCACCAGCATTAATCTTGTCTTTTAAAGAAGCCCCGTTAACAAAATCCTTAATAATCACAAGACTATTAGGATTATAACCAATCAATCTAGGAGCACAGTACCCACCCAATAGGTCTAATTTTCTTGCCTCTTCAGAAAAAGATTCCGTAACAGAACCTAAAAGACGAGATGTAAATGGAGAAAAATGATCTTGAATATAATACTTAAATAAAGCGCCGGCAGAGACTGTCCCAGGCATTTTTGCAACGTACTTATTCCCATCAACTTCTATCGGGAAAACTCGATGAGTTGCTCTAAAATCATTTCCTACCCTAAATTGTTCTGGATTTTCTAAAGCTTCGTCAATTCCCATTTGGGTATAAAAAAATTATAAAAAAAATAATTTTAGAATTATAAAATTAAAAGCCTCCAAAAAAAAGAAAAAAAAGAAAAAATTTGGAGGAAGTTCTTACCTTAGTAGTAAGTTTGTTCTTCCTCTTCGTCGTCTTTTCTTAATCTACTAAAGCCAATGATTAAACCAATAACCACTAACAATACAACTAAGACGATAAGAGCAATTTCTAAACCGTTTCTTAGACTTAAATTATCGTTTCCTTCACTAGCAACCACATTTGCAGTAACAGTGATAGTTTCCAACATTTCATTTCCTGCGCTAACAACAACACTAGCAACATGAGCACCAGCATCAGTTTGTGCATCAACAGCAACATCTAAGTAAACAACTTGGTTCTTACCAGATTCAAGTACAACTAAACTATCGCTTAAAGTAACAGTTCCCCATGATCCAGTTACAGCTTCTAAAGTGTAAGCCTTGGAGCAAGTTCCTGCGTTTGTTAAAGCAATTGCGTAAGTTGCAGTTTTACCAGCAGTAACTTTTTGGTTTTCAGGACCGATTGCTAAAACTAACTTTTCACAGCTATCTTGGAATAATTCATTTCCCATAACAGCAAGAATGTAAGATTCAGTAACAGTTTCCCTTAAATCATCATACTTAACGGTAACAACAACGGTGTATTCTCCTTCAGCTGCAGTAGCAGGGATAGGTAAGAACATTTCAGGAACGTCTTCGTAATCAATGTTATTGTTATCTGTGTCAACAACATCAACATATTCAGTAGCGGAAACTCCTAATGTAGGAATAGCTACAGTCACTTTAACGTCTTTTTCTGTCTTATCTCCGAAGTTTTCCAATAATACAGTAGCTAATAAAGATCTACCAGCTTTAACAGTATTTCCTGGAGAGAATGCAACATCTTTGATATCTACACCATGTCTTGTAGGTTCAACAGCTAATCTAATAACAGTTTCTACAGCAGCAGTGTTTTTATCCATAATTCTCAATCTTAACCAATACTCGTCCTTATCTAATTTATTAGGCATTTGTACCTCTAAATTAACATATTTAGTAGTATTAGCAGCAAGATCGAATAAATGAGTTGAGTCATCTAAACTCTCATAATCGTCATATTCATAACCGCTAATTTCAGCTTCAACTTCAATATCAGTTGCACCAGAAACTGCTTCTAATCCAATTTTAATTTCTAAAGTTTCGCCTTCTTCAACAGCTAATATGTCGCCATTATCAACAACATTTCCATTTACTTTAATTGTACCCCAGTCTAAGTTAGTAGTGTCTAACGCACTAACCATGGATAGAGCCAACAAGCTAACGACAAACACAGCCATCAAGCTTAATATTTTTTTCATTTTTTTCTTCCTCCAAATTGCGATAAATTTTTGAGTATTAACTCTCTATTTTTGTTCTTTAAACCGTCAGTCATATATAAACTTTTCGTCCTTTTTAGCATTCTTGAGTAACTACAGCACGTAGCTATTTAAAAATGGTTATTCCTTAATAGATAGTTACCAGTCTATATGTCTGTTCATGATAATAATCATTACCCACAGTAACCTTGATTAAGTAATCTCCGGGCTGTGTGTAATAAGGAACTTGCATCACTAATTGTCTGCCTTTTTCTTGACCAGGAGATAAATCAAATTCCCCTGCTACAACTTTAGTCCCCCACCCATAAACTACTGCCTTCGCTTCCAAATAATCAAAGCTAGTATCTCCATTATTTGACATTGTTAAATACAATACCAGATAATCTCCAGGAGTCAAAGTTTCTGAACTTAGATGAACGGAACTAATTTTTGCATCTTCGTGTGAATCCGGACAACCATCATTATCTAAATAATTGTCAAAGTCTTCTGCTTCTAAAACACATTGATCAAATTGGTCACAAATACCATCGTTATCTTGATCAACACAATCATCTTCAAAATCGCAAATACCATCTTGGTCCAAATCTTCACAAGCATACGTACAACTTCCGTTGTCATCAGTAGCTAAAGGATTGTAGTTTTCTGCAGTAATGTCAGTACAACCTGCAACTTCATCAACATCACAAACACCATCGGCGTCAGTGTCAACACAAACATAAGTACAGCTTCCATCATCATCAGTAGCTAAAGGATTGTAATTCTCAGCAGTAACATCAGTACAACCTGCAACTTCGTCAACATCACAAACTCCGTCCCCATCAACATCAGAACAAGGAACATCACAAGCTTCTGCAACATTAAAAGTTAAAACTTCAGTAACTGAATCTAATCCATCAGTTACAATAACTGTTAAAGTAAAATCACCAGAACTTTCACAATCAGGAGTACCAGATACAACAAAACGATTTTTACCAAAATCCAATTCTGCCCATCCAGGAACACCATTAACTGCAAATCTCAAATAATCCTTATCTGCATCAGTTCCAGTTACAATAATTGAGACGTCTTTATTTTCTGCAAAAGGTTCATTTGTTTCAACACTTAATTCTGGAAGTTGATTTCTATCAAGAACAGTTACAACAACTTCCTTCTCTACGTCATATTCTCCATCAGATACTTTAAAGATAAATGTAATTTCTTTACTTCCATCAGGATGAGTTACAAAAGTATGATTTGGAGTCCAAGTAAACGATCCATTAGTTCTACTTGCAGGATTAATTGCTGCTCCTTCAGGTAAGTCACCATCAATACAGATAAATAAAAGACATTTTTCTTGATAAACTTCAAGACTAAAAATCCCCACAGATTCATCCATCACAGTAATGCCTAAATTTAATTCTTCTCCCTCATAGATTGTAGTTTTACCAGAAATACCTAAACTTGGTTCTCCATTATAAGTACAGCTACCATCGTCATCAGTAGCTAAAGGATCAAAGTTCTCAGCAGTAATATCAGTACAGCCTGCAACTTCATCAACATCACAAACACCATCATTGTCTGTATCAACACAAGCAAATGTACAACTGCCATCATCATCAGTAGCTAAAGGATCAAAGTTCTCAGCAGTAATATCAGTACAGCCTGCAACTTCATCAACATCACAAACGCCATCATTGTCTGTATCAACACAAGCAAATGTACAGCTTCCATCGTCATCAGTAGCTAAAGGATCAAAATTCTCAGCAGTAACATCAGTACAACCTGCAACTTCATCAACATCACAAACGCCATCATTGTCTGTATCAACACAAGCAAATGTACAGCTACCATCGTCATCAGTAGCTAAAGGATCAAAGTTCTCAGCAGTAATATCAGTACAGCCTGCAACTTCGTCAACATCACAAACGCCATCATTGTCTGTATCAACACAAGCAAATGTACAGCTACCATCGTCATCAGTAGCTAAAGGATCAAAGTTCTCAGCAGTAATATCAGTACAGCCTGCAACTTCGTCAACATCACAAACACCATCATTGTCAGTATCAGAGCAACTAACATCAAAAATAACTGGCCAAGTAACATTTGCACCATGCTCATCAATAACTTTAATATTAATTCCGTGGTTACCTAATGGTGCACCTAAAATTAAAATTTGGGCGTTATTATTATTTTCACCTAAATCAATAGGGATAATACCAGTAGGAATTGTTCCACCATTAGCATCAGAAAATTCAAAGTGTAAGTCATCCCCATCTTCATCATGGCCAATAACATTAATTAATTTCCAATCTCCTTGAGTTAATTCATATACAGGAAAAATTAACAAAAATGAGCTATCTGCTAAAGGATCAAGAGTAAAGTAAGGCACATTATTATCTGCAGGTGCAGGATAAGTACAACTTCCATCATCTTCTGTAGCTGCAGAATTATAATTAGTAGCAGTGTTATTAGTACAACCAAGAACTTCATCAACATCACAAACATCATCTCCATCTGTATCTTGACAAGTTACAACTAATTTAATTTCATCTTCGTTAACAAAACTTCCAATTTTTGCAACCGGGTGAATGTAGAATGTTCCAACTTGATTTGCAACATAAGAATATTCTTTAAAGAAATTAGTGTATCCATCAACAGGATCATCATTAAAATTACTAATTTCATCATTATTCTGATCTTCTAAATAAATATCTAATTCAAAACTGTGAAAAGATTCTGCATAAACATAAAAGTTTACCGTCTCGCCTTTCTCTGCGTCCATAGTATAAGTAGGTACGCCTTGTCCATTAACAATCCATTCAGTCCAAACTGCAACGTCTTCAGCAACAACTGCTGTTGGCATGAAAGATAAAACTAGTAAAAGCATACTAAAAAGTACAATTAATTTATTCCCATTTTTCATCTTGGTGGTCTCCCACCTATCACCACATCTTAAAATTAAATTAAAATAATTATTTGATTAGCGCTCTCCAACTTGCACGAACTCCGATTGTTCCGGAAGGACCAAGTTCAGTATTATAATTACCATCAACACCCAGTCCTAATCTAAAAGCATCTCCTTTAACAATATCATAACCAAGTCCTGCTCCAATGTCAAGGCTTCCTATGACTTTTGAATCAGTAGTTCTTCTGCTATCACCATTAATGTCAGTTGTCCGAGACGTATCTTTTCGAAGAATCCCAGCGCCAATTTTAGCCATTAAATGAAGCCGTTCTGTAAAGTAAGATTTCAAAACCAAACCAGGAGTTGCTAAAGGAACAAAATGAGTAGTATCAGTATAAGCCCTATCCATTGGTCCGTGAACTTCTCTTCCTTCTGTTACATCAGTAGGACCTTGTCCAGTGTATATATCAACAAAAGGACCAAACCCAATTGGTAAACCTTTTGGCATAAAGGTTGCATCAAGTGTAATTTTTCCGCCAACAGTTCCATCTCTATAAAAAACAGGACCAGCAGCAACTCCAACATCTACACCAGTGCTAGGAGTGTCACAACCATATTTCTCAACTTCTGCAACAAAAGCATTATACCTTGCAATAGTACCTAAAACTTCAGTTAATTTTTCTCTGTGTTTTTCAACAATGGTTCTTAATTTTATAGTATCAAATCTTGGTGTTGAAGAAACAACTGTTCTTCTATCTTGAACAAGATCCGCAAGAACATCTGCTCCAACATCATCTTTATCAGCGGGCTGAACAGTAACTTTTAATCCATCTAATCCCGCTAATGGTTTAGCATAAATTGCCATTGCAGCATTATAAGCTGTTGCTGTTTCCCTTGCTCTTTGAACTGCAACATCGTATGTTCTAACAACAGTAGCAAATTCTTCTTCGTCAAAAGAAATTCCTTGTATTTTTCCAGTAACTCTTCCCGCTTTAATTAATTCTAAAGCTGTTCCAGGAGTTACCTCCTCAGGAAGTTCTACAGACTTTATTAAAAACATTCCTAACCTATCTTCAACATCAGATAATGTGTTTTCTGCTAGAGCATGTTTATTGTACAACGTAATGAGTGGATTTCCTTTTGGATTAACAAAAGTTGGTTCAGGTACTTTAGGAACACCTAATGAATGTGTAGAATCTGCAATGTATTGTGTAAATCGAGTCATAGACCCTCCAACTCTTTGATTAGCAGAAAGATAGTCGCTATGTAAAGATTGTAATTCTTGAATCTCATCATCGCACCTTGCTTCACTTGCACGAATAAAAAATTGTCCTCTTTCACTAATATCCGGCATTTTTCCAGATAAACTAACATATAAGTCACTTAAGATTGCAATTGACCCACGATTTCCAGAAACACCCTCAGCAAGTCCTTCTAAAATCCTTAAAGTAGAATCTCTTCCTTTTTCTAACCCATCAACTCTACCTTCTAATCTAGTAACACGAGTAACTAACCCATCAGCTCTCACGGCATCCTTACCATCTATACAAACAGCACCTTCTGTCCTACATCTTCCATCAACAGGATCAGCATTAACCATCCCTGCAATTGCACCAGGAACACAAACATCATCTTTATCTTCAGGATCTGGACCAGTTCCACATAATGGTTCTCTTGGAGCCCTTCTTCCAGATTTAACCGGTTTAACCTTACATTCTAAATGTAAAGTTTGGCCAGTAGTAGTTAAAACATCATATTCCCCCGGAACACAGTCCTTATCAATACGTTCAATTCCAATTGGTTTTGGAGGGGGAGCCGCATTAGCATCTGCAGACCCAAGTAAAGCAGCCAGACCAATGCCCGCTGCAACAGTAAAAGTAGCAATAGATTTTTTTATCATTTTAAGTATAAACCTCGGTGTTTTTACTATACAGTGAATGGGGCCATATTTAAACTTTTCGGAAGTTTTGTTAGTTTACAGTGACAACACCAAATGATATGTTACATATGTTTTTGCCTAAAAGAACAAATATACAATCCCAGAAACAAACATTAACATGAGAATAGCACCTAAAAAATAATGAGTGCCAAGAGAATATTCAGGCTTTCTTTCTCCCATTTTCTTAGCCTTCCAGTAAGTAAGAATAATCAAAATCCCATCAATCCCTCCGGCAACTGCTCCCGTAATTCCCAAAACAGTGATAAAAGAAGTTAAGTTCATAAGAACAATTGCTAATGGCAAAGAAAAAGTTAATGCCAGAGCCCATCCCTTAGGGATATTATAATCAAATTGATAAACTTCCTTAAGCGCAGTTCCAATTGTTAAAAAAGAAGTAAACATAGCTAAAAAAGCAAGAATATTCGCAAACACCCCCAAAAGAGGATAAGAATATATTCCTAATGCTATTGTTGCAATTCTCTCATTGGGCTCAAGAAGTTCAAAATTTTCTAATCCAACAACACCAATAATTATAAAAGAAAAAACAATGTACAAAATAATTGGAATAATTGATCCAAGAATTATTGCTTTTTTTAATTTCTTTTTTTCCTTTCCCAATTGTTCTTGCATTTCAGGAATAGAAGGCAAACCCAGATACGCAAATACAATTACTCCATAAGGCACTAAAAACTTAGCAACATTTAAATGAGTTAAATATGATAGATTAATTTTATTAAAAGAAAAAAACCCAATTAATAAAACAACAAAAACCAATAATGATATTAAAATTAATTCTGCCCTTCCAGTCGCCTTAACTCCACGATAAACGATTATAAAAGTAAACAAAAAGAACAATAAAGTGAAAAGTAAAGGACTACCAAAATTAAATATTGAATGTAATGTCGCACCTTCTCCAATTAAATATGCAGTAAGTGCACCATACGACCCAACTAATACAGAAAAAGCCATTAACTTCTTTCCCCAAGGACCAAGATATTTTCCAACATAACCAGGAAGTTGATGTTGTTTTCTAGTTCTTAGAATAATCTCCCCAACAAAAAGATTGATAAAAATATAAGCTCCCCCTAAAACTAACATTAAAATTAATCCATAAAGAAAACCTGCTTGCGCAATTACATAAGGTATTCCTAAAATTCCTGCCCCTACAACCGTTCCGATTAAAGTTGTTGTGGCAATTGCCATTTTGTGATTAGCAAAAAAACCACTATACTCTTTTGGACTACCTCTTTTTTCAAACATCTAATCTAAAAAGAAAGCATTTTTGTTTATATAGTTAACGATTAGAAAAAAGTGGGGACATTGGGATTTGAACCCAAATCTAAGGCTTGCTTCAGGGAAAGATTTTTCATCGCCAAAAGGCTCATCTCTCCATTACTGGAGGCCCCTATACTAGCCAAGTTATACTATGTCCCCATAGATAAATTGAATCTAAGACTAGTGATTTATTAAGTTTTTTGTTTTATTGTAAGATTTACGAATTTTTGTTCCAAATAAGAGAAACTAATAAAAACAATAAAGAAAAAATCTATAAGATGATTAAGTTAGATGGTTCATACATGGAAGGAGGGGGCGCATTAGTAAGAACTGCCTTAGCACTCTCTGCTTTAACAAGTAAACCATTTGAAGTTAACAAAATTCGTTCTGGCAGACCAAACCAAGGATTAAAAGCACAACACCTTACCTCAATTAAAGCATTAAAAGAAATTTGTAATGCAAAAACTTCTGACATTGAATTAGGAACAACAGAATTTTGGTTCCATCCCGGAAAAATTAAAAGAGGGATTTATGAATTTGATATTGGTACTGCTGGCAGTATAACTTTATTTTTACAAGCAATAATTCTTCCTTGCTTATTTGCTCCTGGAAAAATAACTTTAAAAGTTAAAGGTGGGACTTGTGGGAAATGGCAAGCTTCCGTGGATTATTTACAAAATGTCTTGATACCACAATTAACTCGTTTTGTTGAAAAGATGGAATTAAAAGTTCTTAAACGAGGATACTATCCAAAAGGTGGAGGAGAGATTCAACTAGAGATTAATCCACGGTTCAAATTAAATGAGTATGAAAACTTTTCTCAATTTAGTGAAGATTTAAGATATAAAACTGTTAAAATTAATTTGGTTGAACAAGGAGAGATAGAACAAATAAGAGGCAACATAAATGCTTCATCCGACTTGTCAGAAATGGAAGTTGCGGAGAGAATTAAAAAATCTGCAGAGAATTCATTAAAAGAATTTAATGTCCCAATAAATATTAGAACAGAATACAAAAATACTCTGAGCGTAGGAGGAGAAATTGTTTTATGGGCACTCTTCAGCAAAGATGGAAAAATGGATTTTGATAACCCTACCATTTTGGGAGCTGATTCTTTAATTGAAAAAGGAAAAAGTTCTGAACAGATTGGCAAAGAAGTTTCTGATAAATTAAAAGTAGAGATTAATTCAGCGGCAGCAGTAGATCGTTACTTAGCAGACCAATTAATTCCTTTTATGGCCTTACTTCCTGAATCAATTATTAAAAGTCGAGAGATTAGTAAACATGCACAAACTAATATTTATGTGACAGAACAATTTTTAGAGATTGGATTTATTATCAAAAATAACACTATTTTAACGGAGGAAAAATAAAATGAAAATGACATTTCAAACAGGAGGGCCATCTGCTCACCTGAAGATTACTTATGCAAACGCAAATGTCCTTTGCGCAGGAAGCGCAGGAAGAGCAGAAAAAGTTGCAACTTATCTAGATACAGTAGACACAATAATTCAAGGAACTCCAGGAGACGATGGGAGAAAACATGTTACAGTCCATGGAACATATCAAGGAGTTCCAATAACTGCATTTTCAACAGGAATGGGCCCTGCAAGCGTTGCTATTACAATGCCTGAAGTAATTGAAGCATATGAAGGAAGAGATATGACCTTCTTAAGAATTGGAACTTCTGGGGGATTACATCCAAAAACTAACGTAGGAGATTTTGTTATCTCTACTACTATAGATAGAAGAGAAACAACTAGTGAGTGGATTATGGGCAAGGACTATGTTGCTAAAGCAAGCCCAGAAGCAGTTACTGCACTGTGGGAAATTGCAAGCCAAACTAAAGGGGGATCACAACAAGTCCACGTTGGACCATCAATGGTAGTAAATGAACTATACTGGTCAAACAGATGGTTAAAAAACCAATATCGTGGAAATGAAGAACGAAGACAAGCAGAAATTCCTGATGTACTAGCAGTTTCAATGGAATTTAGTGTACTTTGTGCACTTAGAGACGCATATAACGAAGATGGAGAAAAAAGAATAGCTACAGGAAATTTATTATCTATAAGTGACCTACCACTAAGTACTGCAGATAGAGTTGACCAATCAGGTTATGCTCAATTAATGCAAGAGGTTGAAGAAAGACAAATTAAAATAGGCCTGGATACACTAGTAAGATTAAGTAAAGAACGTTAGATTTATAAAAAAAACTGAGTTTGAGGAAACAAAATGGAAGAAAAAAATTGTAGTTCATGTAAAGTTAAAGTTGCAAATGATAATGCAGTGAAATTTAATTGCCCAAATTGTAGTAAATACGAACTAATCCGTTGTTCTGGATGTAGGAAAAAGGCAACAAAATACACCTGTCCAAGCTGCGGCTTTGTAGGACCAAACTAATTGAGGTATTAAATTATGGCAAAAGCAATTATTACATTTAAATTAATGCCAGAATCTGTAGACGTAGATCTGGAACCAATTAAAGAGAAAGCCTTAGAAATTGCTAAAGAAGCAGGATCTATTGGACAAATGCAAAGTCGAATTGAACCTATTGCATTTGGATTAAAAGCAATTATGGTATTAGCTATGTATGAAGTTGAAGGTGGAGACTTTGATGGAACTGCTGCAAAAATGGGAGAACTTGAAGGAGTTCAATCAGCAGAAGTTGCTAAAATGGACCTAGCTTTAGGATAAACCATTTCTTTTTTTTCTAATTAATTTTCTTCAAGAATTAAATTATTTTATTGATTTAATTATTTCTTTTATTCCTTTTTTAGTTTTTATCCCAGTTAATAAAAAATGAGTTCTCGTTCCATTAACTTTTTTGATTATAGGCTCTTGCTTTGGTAAAGGAAATTTATATCTTTTTCCAATCGTATGTAAATCATAAAACCCTAATAAATCACTTTTACTTTCCTCTTTTAACAAATTCAAAAATTTCTGTTCTTCTGGGAATTTATTTGTTTTAGCCATCTTCCCAATTAACTTTGAATCAAATAGATTACCTACCCATAAGGGACCAGCATAATCAAATTGATTACCACATTCACAATTTCCAGAATTTAATAAAGAAGGTTTGAAATTCAAACACTTATGACAAAACAACAAATATTGATGTTGTTTAATAATCTCATCACACTTTTCTTTACCCTTAGAAGCAACAAAATAAATTCTAAAATAATGATCTTTATGATAACCCAAAACAGGAATTAACGCCTTGTCAAACTGAACTCCTTGTAACTGAACTTTCCGAATCAAAATCCTCAAGCCAATTTCATGCATCATATAATTTCTAAGTGATCTTGCCCAATACTTTCTTAATGTAACTTTCGAATATGTTCCAGAAAGAGCCGCCGTGTCCGTTGCAGTAATTGCTAAAATTCCTTTACGAGATATTCTTGCAACAGCACTAGCCAAAAAAGGATTTGGTGTTCCAAAAGGATCTAAATCAATATAATCAAACCCTGGTTGATTAAGTAAAAACAAATTTGCTTCCTCATTATGGATTTTAACTTTATTTGTTTTAATCCCACTTAATTCAAGATTATTACTAAATTCTTTTTCAAAATTATCCTTTAAATCATTAACATAAATCTCCTTAACTTTTCCTCGTTTCAACTCTTTAAGAAACCTTAACCCCCTTACACCAGAACCTGCAAGAGGCAATGCTAATTTTATGTTTTTATTCTCAATATTATTAAGTAAAGTGATAGAAATATTTCTATTGCTAACCATTAAAGGGTTATAAAAAACTTCCATCTTTCGATTAACATCCTTCTCTGGAACCCCTGCCATAATTTTACAAGAATGTTCTGAAATAATTTTCATGTTTAAACAAATAGAAGAAACCTTTTTAAAAACTTTGATATAAAAAGGTTATATGGCAACAAGAAAAGTTCTTTTAACAGTGGTAGGACATGTAGATCATGGGAAAACAAGCTTACTAGATAAAATTAGAAGAACAGCCGTAACTACTGGAGAAGCGGGAGCCATAACCCAAGCAATTGGAGTTTCTATTATTCCAATTGAAGTTATCAAAAAGATTTGCGGATCTTTATTAGATGTATTCAAAAATAATTTAACTGTCCCAGGACTTTTAGCAATTGATACCCCAGGACACGCAGCCTTCACATCCTTAAGAAAAAGAGGAGGAAGCCTAGCTGACATTGCTATTTTAGTTGTTGATATTAATGAAGGATTTAAACCACAAACAATTGAGTCAATTGAAATTTTAAAAGCTAATAAAGTTCCATTTATTGTTGCTGCAAATAAAATTGATTTGATCCATGGGTGGCAATATGATAAAAACAAACTTCTTTTAGAAAACGTAGGCTCTATGGACCACCAAATCCAAGGAGAATTTGAAAAAAAATTGTATGAACTTGTTGGTAAAATGCAAGAACAAGGTTTCCAATCAGAACGATTTGATCGTATAGATGATTATACTAAACAAATTGCTATCGTCCCAGTCTCAGCATTTACTGGACAAGGAATTCCAGAATTATTAATGGTCCTTACGGGTTTAGCACAAAAATTCTTAGAAAAGAAATTAGAAATTGAAGAAACTGGAAATGCTAAAGGAACAATCCTAGAAGTTAAAGAAGAGCAAGGGTTAGGAATCACTTTAGATACAATCCTTTACAATGGACAGTTAAAAGTTAACGATACCTTAATTATTGGAAATATTGATGGTGCCATCGTTACTAAAATTCGAGCCCTTCTTGAACCAGCAGAACTTGCAGAAATGCGAGAGAAGAAAAGTAAATTCAAAAACGTAAAAACAGTTACCGCAGCAACAGGAGTAAAGATTTCAGCACCAGGATTAGATCATGCAATTTCTGGAATGCCAATTAGAAGCTGTTCTGGCAAACAAGAGGAGATTGAACTTTTAAAATCAGAAGTACAAGAAGAGATTGGAGAGATAGTCATGGAATGCGATGATTGCCTTGGCGTTATGATTAAAGCTGACACAATTGGTGGATTAGAAGCATTAAGAAATTTATTACAAGAAGAAGAAATCCCTATATCTTCTGCTTCAATTGGAGATGTAAGTAAAAAAGATTTATCAAAGTTAGAATCTATTAAAGATAAAGATGAATTTCATGGAGTTCTTTTAGGATTTAACATTAAAGTCCCGGAAGACATTGTTGAATTAGCAAAAAATAAAAAATTAAAAATAATTAATCATGACGTTATCTATAAGACTATTGAAGAATATGAAAAATATTTAGAGACACTCAAAAAAGAAATTGAAATGCGTAAACTTTCTTCATTAGTAAGACCCTGTAAATTTGCAGTTTTGAAAGGATATACATTTAGACAAAACAACCCTGCTATTGTGGGAGTAGAAATTGAAATTGGCCAGATTAAATCTGGAGATCCAATTATGACTGTTGAAGGAAAACGTATAACTTCTGCCAAAAGCATGCAAGAAGGAAAAGACAACATAAACCTTGCACAACAAGGGAAACAATTAGCAATGTCTATGGATGGGGTTACAGTAGGAAGACAAGTTGAAGAAGGAGACTTTCTTTATACAGATGTGCCAGAAGAAGACTTTAAAAAATTAAAAGATCTTAAAAAAAACCTATCAAAAATGGAAATTGAAGTTCTTAAAGAAATTGCAGAGATTAAACGTAAATCAAACCCTGTTTGGGGTGTAGGTTAGTCAGAATAATAGAAAATAATAAAAAGAAACAGTTCTTTTAAACTAATTCATACATATGGAGCATATAATTGAAATACTTTTGGAAGCCCGTGAAGAGCTCAAACGCTTAGAACACATTATTTATGTCAGCTTAAAATATACTAGAACAGTTGATGTCATCATTAATGCCCTAAATAGACTTGTAGGGATTTATGACTTGCTTGTTGAAGCATTGATGGAAAAAGCCAAAAGTGAAGGAAAAATTTCTTCATTACCAAAAAGTCCTGCATTAGGTGCAAAACGTCTTGGAGAAATGTTCCCTGAAGATGAAGAACTTCAAAAACACATGCAATTTTACTCCTTCTTGAAAACCATTTTGAATATACCCCATAAAAAACACAGAGAATATAGAAGACACGTCGCTTTAGTTGTTGATATTAACAATTGTACTGCTGAAGCCAATATTGACAATTTAACAAATTGCGAAAGATTTGTTCATAAATTTTACCATTATGCTCGTCAAAAAATCGATCCACAAATTTTAGAAGACTAATTCTCATTTCTCTGGTAGAGAAAATATTAAATACCAGAAAGCTTTCTTTTATAACATTGAAGAGAGGTGTTGTAATGACCAAATTTATTGCTTTAGTTTCAGGGAAGGGAGGAGTAGGTAAAACTACGACAACTTTAAACTTAGGTTATGCCCTAACAGAATTGGGAAGAAAGGTATTGTTATTAGATGCAAATTTGGTAACACCAAATTTAGCCCTACAACTTGGAATTGTTAATCCAAAAGGAACACTTAATCAATTTTTACATAAAGAAAAAGATTTACAAGAAATTACCTATTTACATGAAAGTGGTGTTTCTATTATACCAGCTTCTCCATCTTATGTAGAATATCAAAAAACCAATTCTCAAAAGTTATCAGAAGTTTTTGAACATCTAGATGAACATGCAGAAATTGTCTTGATTGATTCCCCAAGTGGATTAGGATATGAAGTAAGTCAAGTTCTAAAAAATAGTGATGAAGCATTAATTATTGTTAATCCTACCCTTAGTTCTGTAATGGACGCATTAAAAACTATTCAACTCGCTCACGCCCATGATAATTTAGTTACAGGTGTAATTTTAAATATGACTAATAACGGCAGAAATGAGTTAAAACCGGAAGAAGTTAAAGCAATTTTAGGAGTGCCAATTCTTGCAAATATTAAACATGACCGTAAAATTAGAAAAGCACAACATCGACATGCTCCACTAGGGTACTTATATCCAAGATCTCGTTCAGCAAAAAAATTAAAAGAAGTTGCAGAATTTGTAACTCTTCACAAATAAAAAAATGCACAATCACAAAAAAATGAAATTAAAAGAAAGAGGATGGAGTGATCAAGAGATTATTAATGCTGAAAAAATTTTAGAAAAAGAAAAAGAATACGATGCACATTTTTCTAGAATTGTTTTTTGGAGCGCTCTGATTGTAATAATTTTCAGTAATATGCTTGTTTCTTTAGGATTAATTCCTTTTTTAATAGTACTAAATAGTTGGGTTCTTTACTTAATAATTATTTTACTTGCAGGATGTATTGGATTTCTCTACAATTTATTAATTACAGATATTGGCCATTTAAAGAAAAAACACCATATATCTGCAGGAATTATCATTCCTTTAATTGCAATTGCTAATCTGATTGGAATGGTTTTAGTTTCAAATAAATTTATTCGAGATTTACAAATAAAAAATGTTCAACATAATCCCTGGACAATTGCTATACTTTTTGCTATAGTATTAATAACACCATACATTATTGGAAGAATTAAATTCCATTTCAAAGAAAAAAATCAAGGAAAAGTAATAAACTTAACTTCCTAATCCCACAAAAATAACTCCAACAATTATACCACTCAAACCAATCCATTTCCAAAGGTCCATTTCTTCTTTAAGATACTTAACAGAAAATAATGTTGTCCAAATATAAGTTGTTGAAACAAGAGGATAAACTATACTTAATTCTTCTTTACGTAATGCAAAAATATAAAATAATGTTGATAAGCCATAAAAGAAAAATCCTAACCATAAAAATGAACTTTTAAACAATTTCAAAAAAGGGTAATGACTAGTACTTTTTTTAATCATTAACGTTCCAAATGCACCAATAAATGATCCAACAAGAACAATTACCAATACTAATAAATTAACCATTCTGTATCACCTTTTTAATTCTTGTACTTCCAAGTCCAAGTAAACTTACAGAGACTAAAATAATTAATACACCAATCCACTTAACAAAGTTCATTGAATCTGCAGGGAATAGCCACGGTGAGAGAATACTAACCCAAACATAACTAGTTGCAATTATTGGATAAAGAACACTCATTTCTCCTTTTTTAAATGCAAGTAATAACAAAACAGCTCCAATTCCATAAGATACAAATCCAAAAACAAAAGGTAGATTAAAGAGAGTAATGAAATGCTCCAAATTAATTTTGTTAACACCAAACTTCCAAAGAAGCTGTCCAAGAGAAGTAAAAATAGTACAAAAAATCATTAAATAAATAGCTTGTCGAGAAGTTTTGGCCATTTTATTCGTTAAGCAACAATTCAATAATTGCGGCATAAGCTGGTCTAGCAATCAGAACACCAAATGAAATTCCAACAATGGTTGTAAAAGCAAAACCTTTCAACAATCCAGCACCAGCAAACCATAATGGTAACATACCAGCTAAGGTCGTTAAATAAGCACCAAAGACAATAAACATTGCATTCTTAATACGTTTTTTCCAATCGCTAATAACTTCTCCCTTCAAAATCTCATCTGTTATAACAATTAAATGGTCAACACCAGTTCCTGCAACAATAATAATTCCTGCAATAGCTGCCAAATCTAAATTCCAACCGACCAAAGATGCAAATCCCAAAATTAAAACCATTTCAGAAACAATTGTAAAAACCATTGGCATAACGATTTTAATTTTTCTATAACGAATTAAAACAACAGTAACAACAGACAAAATTGCTAATATTCCAACTAAAACAATGTTACTTAAAAACTCCTTACCTAATGATGGAGAAATTGTATCCATTTTTACAACTTCAAGCTTAACTGGTAAACTACCAGTAATAATAATGGTCTGTAACCTTTTCATATTCTGTAATGCATCATTTACCGCATCAGGTTGATCAATTCCAGACCCAGACCCAGATATTTGAATATCAGTGGTTGCTCTTCCTTTTAATTCAGCACCGATTCTTAAACTATCAACTTCCTTGTCATCAAGATATAAAATCAAATCATCACTAAGATAACCACTTCCGCCTTCTTCGCTTAGCACAGTTAACTTATCAGTAAGTTGTGCTTGCCTATCTGCTGCTTCTCCACTTAAAGTAATTGCAAAGAAAAAACTACAAGTGTAACCATCTCCAATTTTTGAACATCCTCTTTGGGGATTAATTCCTGAACAATCAGCACTTCGACAAACATAAGTGATATCTTTCTTACCACCAAAGAAAACTGTTTCATTAGATATTTTTGCTTCAAATTTTCCTTGCTTTGCTAAAAGGTCTTTTACTTCTCCCTCAGTTACTCCAGCAATCTCAACAAGGATAAAATCATCTCCAGCTAAATCAGAAGCAGACCTAACAACAACGTCGCTTAGTCCATAAACATTTAATCTTTCTTTTAAGTTTGAAATGGTAAGATCTAAATTATCTTCAGAAATCTTCTCTGCAGGTTTAAGTAAAACTCTCGTTCCACCTTCAAGATCTAACCCTTTTTTCATATTTGAAGTAGGTGCAGGATAAACTTTTAATCCAACATTAACTATTCCATTAGTTTCTTTAGTTATTAAATTATAAAAACCATCATCGGTTTCAATTCTTAAAGTTCGATTAGGTTTTAAATTATCAGTAAGCCTATAATAATCATCTTCTGTTTTTACTGTTTCTCCATTAATAGAGATTATTTTCTCCTTAGCTAAAGGAGTTAATTTTGCAGAAGGATTTTGAAGACCTGCTAATTCGGCAGAAGAGTTTGCTTCAACGCTCCTAATGGTTACCCCATCATTACCAAAAATTTGAGGTTGAATAGAAATTAAAGCAAAAATCAAGAATATAACTAAAGTGATTACTCTCCAATTTGTTAATAACTCCTTTAGCCTAGTGTTCATTTTTTCTTTCTCTCCAGATATAACCTTAAAATTCCAACATTTTGAATCCAAGTCATAACTAAATCAACAAGTAACCCAATAAATAAAATGATCATAATCTGTTTTACAACTTCACTTTGTACAAAAATCAAGGCAACAAAAATAGCTACTAAAGTTGTTGTACTCATTGTTAAACCGGTTTGCATTGCGCCGTAAACTCGGTGCATGACTGACCCTTCTTTTCTTTTTAACAATCTTGAACTTAACAAAATATCAGTATCAACAGAGTATCCAATTAACATTAAAAATGCAGCAATACCCGCCGTACTAAGCTTCATTCCTGTTAAATTAAATATTGCTAAAGTTACCACAATATCAGAAAATGCTGCTAAGATAACTGCCATACTAGGCACAATGGTCCTAAAATAAATTAAAACTACAACACCCATTAATACAAAAGCAATAATTAAAGCAAGAAATGTTTGTTTGAAAAAACTTTTTCCAAGAGAAGAGCCCATAACTTCTACACTATATTCTAATTTTTCTAAATCAACTTCTTCTTTTAGTGCACTAACTAAAACGTCAATTTGTTCACTATTTTGTGCATCAGAATCAATAGCAATACCAACAACACTTCCCGCAGAAGTAATAGTTCTTACAGAAAAGTCTGCATTTTGAAACTTTTCTCTTAAAACATTTTCTAATTCTACTATATTAATACTACTATCTTCAATGGTAATTGTAGAACCGCCCTTAAGAGAGATACCTTTGTTAACAAAATCACCAGTAATAGAAGTCTGTACTGCAATTTGTACTAAAGCTAAAACTAAAAGTAAAAATGGGATTATTAACAACACCTTATATTTGTGTTCATAAATTTGTTTTAACTTATTCTTCATCGTTTAATTTGATTAATTTTTGGAGTCATATATAAAGATTTTGTATCTTTAAACACAAACCAAAAGCTTAATAAAATTAAGTCTCCTCCTTTCAAAAATGGCAAAAAAAGAAACAGATGCTGAACAAATTGGTTTTCATAAAGGTTCCTTAGCAACTTTGGTTAAAGAAAGGGAAGAAATGATGCGTATATTGCAAATTGTTGAACAATTAATGCAAATGCACATTCAAGAACTTAAAAATTTAGGTGTAGACCTTCAAAAACAAGCAAAGGAAATAGGAAAAACACTAAAAGGAAAGAAACCAATTGAAGAAGTTCTAAAGAAAAAGTAAAAAAAAAGGTAAAAAAAAGTTTATCTTAACAATAATGCTAAGAAAAACAAAACAATTGCTACCAATACAACAATTCCTGCAATTAACCAAACTAGGTAACGTACATCATCCCATCCCTGGTTATTACTAACTGGTTCTTGTTGTACTCCCACATTTAGACGAGACAAGTCAAGTTTCTCAACAACTACAGGTTCTTCTTTTGCTTTAGGACCAACATAATTGCTAGTATAAGTACTTGCTATTGCGCCAGTAATTGCATTAGTGTCTCCATCAAGTACATCAATGACTTTTTCTCTTAGTTTCTCAACATCATTTTCTAAGTCATCTAACTTATCTAATAGGCTTTCACTTTTATCACTTAGAGATTCTTCATCATCAATTAAATTTTCAATGTCATCATCTAAATCTTTTAAATCGCCTTTTAAATCCTTAAGCTTGTCTTCATACTTATCAATATCGTCTTCATCATCTTCGTCAATAGCATCGTTGTATTTGTTTTTGAAGTAACGGTAATCGTCTTCAAAATCTTCAAAATCATTTTTGTAATCTACATACTTATTATAATTACTTTCTTCAACAGGTGGTACTGGAATGTCATTGTTATCACAAAGATCCCCTAATCCATCGTTATCAGCATCTGCTTGATTAGCATTTGCAACACTTGGACAGTTATCATCTGCATCTGCAATTCCATCATTATCAGTATCAACTATTGGAGTTGGTCCTGAACAAACACTTGGATCAAAATCACTAACAATTTTCAAAGAATCAGTAGCTAAAGTGATATACTTTAAAGAGTATTCCATGTATTCATTTGATAAAGTAACGTACCCTTGATCTTTCAATTCTAAAGAATATAATTCAAGTTGCTTTGCAGCTAAGTTCATAAACATAGCTCCAAAAGTCAAACTAAATTCATATTCAGCAATTTTAGATTGATCTCCTTCACATTTAAGTACTTCATATTCTGCCTTTGCAACAGTTAAATCTGCTTCAGCAAAAGAAGCTTTTATCTCATCTAACGTTCCTTGAAAATCTTGAACATCATCATCACAAGAATCACCAATACCATCGGCATCAGAATCATCTTGACCTATATTTGCAATGTATTTACAATTATCTTCAAAATCAAAAACGCCATCTTGATCGTAGTCAGCATTATCTAATACTTCAATAACCATGTACGCGTAAGTACAAGCACTTGTGGTATCACATGCTTCAAAAGTAACTTTATGTTTACCAATATCTGTATTAGTTGTATCCCAAGTAAATTGATAACCCACTAATATATTTTCCTCAACTACTGCTTCAAAAACAGCCGCTTGTGGTTTAATAATAGCAACAAATTTAACTTCATCACCATCAATATCTGTTACGCTTGGTCTGAAATATACTTGTTCACCTGCAAAAACAGATACATTTTCAACTCCCTCAATTGTTGGGGGGTTCATAGGATCTGCTAAAGCTGCAGGAACAATTAGACCAAACAAGAATAATACAATTAAAAACGTATTTAATATTTTCTTCATCATTTTAGTGCACCTTTATGTGTTTTGTACTTTCAAGTGGTAACGAACTTATAAATGTTTCGTTAGTTTCTAACTAAGAAGTAGTTAATTTATTCATAAAATAACAGTGCCACGATGAATTTTTGGTAAAAAGTTCAAAATGTTTCCTTCTTTATATTTAGCAGAACCAAGCACATTATCATTATGAATTAGTATTATTGACCTACTTTCCACACCCAAATCTTTTTCTAAATCCTTTCCAGTAAAGTAAGTAGTAACTTCTTGCTTTGTTAACTCAACAAGGTTTGATACTACTACACCATTTTCTTTTGCTTCCTTAACTAACAATTGTGTTCCTTCCTTGCTTAACCTTACTTGACCATTTTTAAATTCAGCAAAATAAAATCCAATTCGATCAATTTTCAAATTTTTTAATTCAATCCTAGCCAAATCCTTGTTGATTAAGAATATTTTTTCTTGATCATTCATCAAATAAGCATACTCTCCTTTCAAAACATATCTAAATACTTTAAGCAACGCTTCTTTGAACCTTTTAATTTCCCGAGTGTTAAGAATATTTATTTTTTTCATGATAAAAGAGAAAATGTAAAGAATAATAAAAATCTATTCAATTTTTTCCAATTTAATTATGTTAACAGGACACGCTTCAGCTGCTTCTTGGTTTCTTGCTCTAGTTTCTTCAGTAGCAATAATTCTTTCCCAATGATCTTCAACTTTCTTACTTTCCTTAAGATGAGCTAAACCCTCATCATCCATTTCCCAAAATTCTGGATATATTGCTGCACACGCACCAC
>Ga0233431_1001571_pt1 | contig 38446 bp, 31 predicted proteins | sample SI_118_April2016_FD_179867 | JGI IMG/M metagenome (GOLD analysis project Ga0233431, IMG submission 179867) | Seawater microbial communities from Saanich Inlet, British Columbia, Canada - SI_118_April2016_200_MG | ecosystem: Environmental > Aquatic > Marine > Inlet | place: Canada: British... | reverse complement strand
AGGAATACAATCAGGTGAGACCTCATAGTTCGCTTGGATATCGGCCTCCTGCCCCTGAGACAATCCAGCCAGCTTTCCTCCCATCTCTAACATTGGGGGTGGTACAATAACTGGGGGCAGGTCACATGGGCACGCAACCCTGGATTCTGCGAGCACCGGTAACCATGTAGGTGCAATGCTGCATTTCCTTGGCGCAGAGGGGAACGTCACTGGCGATGAAGACGAATACGAACGGATGCGGGCGAAGCTTAACCCGGCAATCCTTCATGTAATCATCGCCGAAGTGCTCGGCGCCAGTGATGGCGACGGTCTCTTTGGGCCCGATATCGCTGATGCAGATGCTGCACTCAATTTCTTCATCCTTGCCGTTACGCTCTACCACAACGCTGTTGACCTGCTTGCCCTTCATCACGATCTCTTTAACCGGGGCATCTGCCCACACATCACCACCGTTTTCGCGAACAACCTTGGCCAGCTCTTCCACGATAGTGATATTGCCATGGACGGCCATCCAGACGTCGGTCATTCCCTCAGTCTTGGCCATCACACCGAACAACTCACCGGCAGGCAATTCCCACTCGCGGGCCATGGCATAACCGGCACAAAAGGAGTCGAATAATTCATGGACCTGATGGTCCTCGGTATACTGGTTGAGCCAGTCACGGACCGTCATGGCGTAAGCGTTCCTGTCTTTTCCTGATGTGCCCACCCGGAAGGCGTTCATCAGCTTCTTGCCCATCATTTCCTTGCCGGCAGCCGCGGCCAGCTTGCCTTTATCGCCCGTCGAGGCATCGGTTTTCAAGAGGATATCCATCATCATCCTGAGCCGACCCTTGCCCTTGAAATGGTGGTCTTCTCCGCTTAACTTGGCTACCAAGTCGGGGCATTCCCTTAACTCCAGCTTGTTGAACAGGCCCAAATCCTTCAGGACCTTGGTGAAGTCACCTGACTTATGAACAAATAGGGCACCTGTGGGAAGCTTGAATCCATCAATCTCATTGGTGGAGAATCTTCCGCCTAACCTGGGGCGTTTTTCGATACATAATGTCTTGTATCCAGACCTCGCTAATAGTGCAGCGGAAACAATCCCGCCTATTCCCGATCCAATTACTACCACATCATACTTTCCGTTTTTCAAATGAAGCCTCCATTGCAGATGAAATATTGATGCAAAATTATTCTGAATACATGCATCAATACAGTCTGTTAAAACTTGTACCATAAATGGATTAAATTGTCAATAACAATTGACAATAAAATGATAATATGTTAAAAGATTAATACATTATACATAAAAGGTGGCAATCATAGAATGGGCACGCTCATTGACTCATTCATAGGAACTATCGTAATATGTTAAAGCTGATTAGGTATTTCGGTTTCTATTACCAAAAAGGATTCAACTGCATTTTTGCGAATTGATACTGATCAAAACCATTTGCATTAAGATTTTTAGGTAGAGTATAACTATGAGTCAGGATTTTTCACCTGAATTGGATCATCTGGATTTACAGATAATAAAGGAAATGGAGGTCGATGGTAGACAGTCGATCTCAGAACTGGCCAGAAAACTTGAAGTAGGCAGACCGGTTGCAGCTCGAAAGTTGCAACGGCTCCTTGATGAGCACATCATCAGGGTAGTGGCTCTTGCCGCACCTGCGGCATTGGGATACCAAACCCAGGTTTTGACGGGCATCAATGTTCAACCTGGAGAGGTAAATGACGTAGCGGAAAGACTGGAGGCACTCAATAGTATCCATCTGGTAGTAACCATAGCTGGCCGACAGGATATTTTTATCTGGGCCCTATTCCGCGATCCATCAGAGCTCTCGTCTTTCCTCAGCGCAGAACTCGCCAAAACGCCCGGAATGGCAAGTACCGAAACTTTGATCGTCCTGGATATGAAGAAGATATCGTTCGCATATCTGGCATCCGATGATGATTTCTACCAGAAATTGAGCCTGGAGACTTCAGGCCAGGCCTCATACCCCGTATTGGATCAACTGGATATGGATATTATAAAGGAACTGGAAGCCGATGGCAGGCTGGCTGTCTCTGACATTTCCGCAAAACTTGGTTACAGTCGGCCCACAATACACGCAAAACTGCAACGACTTCTTGAGCATCGCTGTATCAAGGTGGTTGCACTGGCACGTCCGCGCTCGATGGGCTTTCAGACCATGGCACTGGTCGGCATTAATGTTCGTCCCATCGAAATTGATATTATCTCCAAGAGGCTGGCGACCTATCCAAACGTTCACATGGTTGCAACTACAGCCGGCCGCTTTGATATTATGATTATGACCCTCTTTCACAATTCAACTGAATTATCTGAATTCCTCAGGGCCGAACTGGGTGGGATCCTTAACGTGACAAGCGCAGAGACGATGGTTATGATGGACGTCAAGAAACTCTCATTGTCTTTCTTTTCGACAGATCACCGGAACTTAGCCATAACAAACTAAACAATCTGGGACTCGTCATCGACTCTTTTCAAACGCAATCTCAATTGGAGTTTAATTAGCAACTATCATGATTGAAGGATTAAAAGAAACCATTCTCGATTCCAAACGTGAGGGGAAAGATATCCTTTCGGTAATCATCGGACAGGATGATGTGAAGGAGAAAATCCTTGCATCACTGCTTGCCGGTCATCACGTGTTGATCGAAGGACCACCCGGCGTAGGCAAGACAACCTTGGCCAAACACATTGCCGCTGGACTGCCCCAGATTGATGTAGTAAAAGATTGCCCTTACCACTGTAAACCGGAGTCACCGGTCTGCCCTCGATGCACCGCCAAGGTTGCCGAAGGTCAGCAACTGGAATCCGTATCTATCGCAGGAGAACGTAGATTTGTACGACTACAAGGTTCTCCGGACCTTACGGCAGAAGACCTACTAGGAGACATCGACCCCACTCAAGCATTCAAATATGGCCCCCAGGATTACCGGGCCTTCATTCCCGGAAAGTTGCTAAAGGGAAACAGAGGAATCGTTTTTTTTGATGAACTTAACCGGGTGACGGAGAAATTGCAGAATGCATTACTTCAGGTATTAGAAGAAGGCATTGCTACAATCGGACCGTATGATGTGGACTATCCGGCGAATTTCATGATGATCGCCACCATGAATCCCAGGGAACGCGCCGGAGTCGAAGAGCTTTCCGATGTTCTTCTGGATAGATTCGATGTAGTCAAGATGGGATATCCCGCTTCTTTGGACGAGGAGAAAGAGATCATTTTGAAGTATGGTCATCGGATGGATAATATCGAGGTCCCGGAAGAAATCCTCAATTCTGTGGTTGGCTTGGTGCGAAGCAGCAGGCAGGAACCCTGGCTTGATGAATTGGAGCAACCCGCCTCCGTCCGAGCAAGTCTCTCGCTTTATGAAAAGGTACAGGCAATGGCCATTTTAAACGATCGATCTCAAACAACTATAGAAGATATTCGTAAAGCGGCAGTCTCTACGATGGCTAGCCGAATCAAACCATCCCCGGAATCCAGGTTTTATGAAAGTCCCTTCGATCTTATCAATGAACTAGTCGAAGATGTATTGAAAGGTTAATCGCGATGGTTGGTGGTCTTACGATTGCAGTCACGGGCAAAGGTGGGGTAGGTAAGACTTTTGTGTCGGCACTCCTGGTCAGGCTTTTTTCGAAAGTCGGAAGCGTGCTGGCTATTGATGGTGATGCCGATTCGAATCTTCCCAATGCACTGGGAGTGACAATCAGTAAAACCATTGGTGATACACGTGAAGAAATACTAAATACCCCGGCTCGAAGTGCGAAGGGAAAACGAAAACAAGAATCACTTGCACTGGCAGCCCACGAAGCAATTGAGGAATTCCCAAACTTTGATCTATACGTGATGGGGCGACCCGAAGGTCAGGGCTGCTACTGTCCAGTGAACTATATCGTTCGACAAGTACTCGATAGCAGAGCGCGAGGATATGATTTCACAGTAGTCGATTGTGACGCGGGCATGGAGCACCTTAGCCGGTACACAACCAGAGATGTGGATATCATGCTCATTGTGGCAGAGCCAACCAAGAACGCCATTGAAACAGCAGCCAGGATTCGTGATCTGGCCCAAGAGTTGCAAATTGAGTTTGAAGCGATCATGTTAGTAGCCAACAAAGTTACTGAGCAGACTCAACCTTTGATCACCAGCATGGCTCAGCAGAACGACCTTCAAATCGCAGCATTTGTTCCTTATGACCCTCTTGTTGGGCAGTTTGATATTGAGGGTAAATCCGTTATGGATTTCCCCGAAGATTCCCCTGCCTTCATCGCTGTGAATGAGCTTTGCCAGAAAATCCTCGACTACCGTGAGACCGGCTCTCACCCTGCAGTAGCATCATCGGAGTAAGAGCACGTGACTCCATTACAGCAAGATATCTTCTCCAATGCCAGGCATATTGGAACAGAAACATTAAGCAATCGCCTTTTCGATGAATTATTCGTTCGTCAAGATAAAAGGTCTTCTCTACTGAGCAGCCTGCTCTGCGGACATCATCTGCTGGTTGTCGGACCTCCGGGAAGCGGCAAGACGGCTGTGATTAGCAATTTGTCTGCAATGCTCGACGATATAGAAGTCATCGAGGGTTGTCCTGTCCGTTGCTCGCCCCAAAGCCCATCGTGCCCGTGGTGTCTCGAACGACAATCACAAGGTGAATCGTTACAAAGTATCATTCTCCCAGCAAAAGAAAGAATGGTGAAAATCCAGGGAAGCGCCGGATTGGTTGTTGAAGACCTTATCGGAGATCTGTATCCCGAAGCTGTATTTACGCATGGTATTCAATCCCCCAATGCTTTTCTGCCCGGCAAATTACTGAGAGCAAACAGAGGGATACTTGTAATCGATTTCATAGACCGAGTTCCGGAACGAGTACTCAACGCGGTGATGTATGCCCTCGAAGGAGGGGCGATCTCCATCGGGGCTTTGGAGCAACGGATCGAGCTGGACATGCTGGTGGTGGCCACCGGAAGTGAGTTGGCGCTCAAGACATTGCCACTGGATCTCATCGATTTCTTTGATGTAATCACGATGGGTTACGTTCACAATTTCGAGGAACAAAAGGAGATCACACTTAACTACTCTTCATTACCCGAGACGAGTATCAACCAGGTGATTGATATCGTCAATAAAACGCGAGAACATCACGAAGTCGAACGAGGAGTTAGTACTCGAGGGATGATAAAGTACGCTGAACTCCTCGATTCACTCTCTCAAGTTGAAGATAAACCGGAAGACGCAATACTTCGATACGGAGCCATGGTTTCTCTACCTCACCGATTGACATTGCGCCCAGAGGTTGACGTTGCGGGCAAACGAGATCAAATTGTCAGCGAAATTTTGGATAAAACTACCGGGATAGAACTGAAGAAAGATGAAACCGTAACGCTATCCAAAGACGACCTTCTGGCATTGGTGGATGAAATCGCCAGTGAGGAGAAACTCAGAAGACCTCTGAAATATGGTGCCTTCGATTTGTTGCTAAAAAGAATACGGAGATTCCCCGAATCTCAACTTGCCCGATTGCATGGCGAAATGATGGAACGACTTGGGGAATTGTATCCCGAACGCCATGGAACAGACAACATCACCGAGGAACTACTCGCCGAGATAGATGTTGAAAACAAGGCCAAAGAAAAAATACGTCAGGCCATGGAGAAAGAGGCTCTAAAACGTACTCTCAATCTCCTGGAACAGGAAGATATTTTAGAGCGAAGTAAAACCGGATGGCGGCTCAGCCAGAAAGGCATTACGTTACTTCTGGAACGACTCACTCCGAGGCTGGATGAGGCCGGAAATATTTATGGATATGGGAAGCACAGTGCAGGTAAAAAACTGGCTTTCGGTGAAGGCAGGATAATAGGTACTCGTCATTTTCGGTTCGGAGATAGATACAGGGATGTCTCTTTAAAGGATACCATCAGAGAAACAATTCGAAATCGGCGGGAAGTGATTACCAGAGAAGACATCAAGGTCACAACCAAAGATATTCGTACCAGGATGGATATCGTGCTGGCAATCGACCTTTCCGGGACCATGAACCAACTGCAAAAACTCTGGTTTGCAAAGGAGAGCGCCATTGCCCTTTCATTAGCTGCCAGTCGCTACGGAGACAGGGTCGGTGTGGTGTCTTTCTCCAATCTGGGGGAAGTGGTCGTTGATCTTACCAGCAGTGCTCACCGGGTCACCCAGCGAGTGATCGATCTTGATCTCCGGGAAAATTCTTTCACCAATATCGGGTATGGATTGCTCAAATCATATGAACTGCTGGAACATCATCCCAAGGGCAAGGCCAAACAGCACATCATTCTGATTTCTGATGGGGATGCTACAGCCCCACACCCCTCTCCACAAAAATTCGCCCTTCAGCAAGCTGGCAAAGTAGTGCGAAGAGAAATCACCATATCATGCGTATGTATCAGCCAGGAATCTTCTGATCCTGAGTTAATGAGCAAGATAGCTAAAATAGGTAAAGGGAGAAGTTATCTGGTAGGGATAGACAAGCTGGCAAGTACATTGGTTCAAGAAGCTGGTAACGCGCGGGATTGATAGTCCCATCACGAAACTGGGCTACGATCGTGAGGGTCCAAAAAAAGAAACGTTGTGATCTCCACCAAATACGGAGAGATCACTTCGCTCCACTCGCAATTATATTAACGAAGAATTGACCGATGACAGAAAAGAACAAGAAATTAACCAGCGCTGAGATGCTCAGCCGTATGCATACTGTGCCCCAACTGGCCTATGAATTCAGTTTTCAAGAGGTGCTGGATGGTGTCGGACAGTTTCTACAGTACGCCGGCTATCAGATCAAATCCCCATCTTTGATTGGCTCTGAAAAACCTGATTTTTACGCCGTTCGCGAAGTGGGAGACGCGATCTACACTTTCGTCGGTATTGTAGGCACCGATTTGGAAGGAGTATCTGGCAATATAGATAAACTGAAAAAGATTCAATCCATTCTCGGTGATGACACCGAATATGTGCTTGTCTCGCCCCCCATTAGTGAGTTCCATTTGATCAACTTCCTGAGCGAGGCAGGTGGAAAGCAGTATTCAGAGCTTGACCGGGAACATATCATGTTCTGGCTTTGCTACCCAAATGAAGAAACCGTCTGGTGTTTTATAGGAACAGCTCGTGATCAGCGCCTTTATGAATACTTCAAATTTGGGAAATTGAACACCCCTCAGTTCTTTAGAACGCGATTTGGACCGCCTGCTTCATTACAAGAGGAGGACGGTTAAATTGGTCACCAAGACACTGACGTGCCCCGGTTGTGGCTGCCTCTGCGATGACGTCGAAATCGATCTGGATAGAGATCGTATCACTCAAACGCGTAATGCGTGTACAAAGGGGAGTACACTTCTCTACGATGCCCAGAACCCGGAACGTCGAACCCGGCCCCTTGTCAGTGGAAATGAAGTCTCTATCGATGAAGCCTTAGAAGCAGCAGCGCGATTACTTGCCGAAGCCAAACAACCGATGATCTTCGGATTAGACCACTCCACATTGGAAACCCAGTCTTTGGCTTTAGAACTGGCTAAAAAACTGGGAGCAGTGATCGATGATTCATCTTCCTACACCTTCGGCTCCATGATTGAGAAAATCATAACCGGTGTACTGCCAACATGCTCACTCGATGAGGTGAAGGACAATGCGGACTTGCTGCTTTACTGGGGTGCCGACCCACCGCACACACACCCCAGACACCTTTCCACATTTACGTATTATGCCTATTCTGACTATACCGAAGCTGGATGGTTTCCCAAGGTCACCATGAGCTGCATCTCCAATTGTGAAAACGAATTCACTGGCATGTGCCGTCCCGTGTTCATCGTTGAGCCTGGTGAAGATAAGTTATTGATCGCTTCTATCCTATCTCATTTGAACGGAATTGACAGTACTACGGACGCTACGGCATTGGTAGAGATGATTAGGAATGCGAGTTTTTGCACTATTTTTTGCGGTGTGGACCTGATCCGCTCAGTAAACAATGATTTGGATGCGTTCACTGAAATGGTTCAACTACTAAGCCAATCAACTCGGATGGCAGTGATCCCCATGATTGAGGAACCAAACTTGAGGGGCTTCAACCAGCTGTTACACCAGAAAACAGGTTCCATCAATGACGTGGACTTCACAGATGGCCAAATTCATGCAACTTCACTCCCTTTTAATGAACGTGTAGCCACACAACCTGCAGACTGTGCACTGATAATTGGTGCAGACCCCAGTTCGATGCTTCCGCGCTCCATGGTGCAATCTTTGCAGTATGGAGCGGTTATCTGTCTGGACCATTTCATCACTCCAAATTCCCAGGCGGCGGATATAGTCATTCCTACCGGTCTGCCCGGACTCGAATCTGCGGGGACCGCCATATCCATGGATGGAGAAGAGAGGACGCTCATCAAAGCCAGAGATACGGGATATATCTCAGAATCGGAAGCACTCAAACAGCTTATGGAGAAGCTGCTATGAATGATGAGAAGTTACACTTGGTTATAGTAGTGTTTCAGGACCTGTATCAACCTACCATCATGCAACGCGATGGAGTCGGTGAAAGCTATGAACGTGTCTCGGCTCGTTTGTGGATGTCTCCGGCTGATATGGATAGATTGGGTGTACGCGACGGAGATTGTGTCGAGGTTCACTCCGAGATAGCCACAGTGGTCGTACGAACCAAGACATTTCATAAGTGCAAAAACGGAATCGGGTACATGCCTCCAAGCCCTTATTCAACGTCACTTACCAGATACGATTGGATTACAGTGCCAATGCTCAATTTGAGGCGAATTGAAGCCACAATCCATAAAACTGAGAATTCAATCACGCCGCTGTTGGCTCTTCTCGTGTGAGGAAAGATATTGACATACCGGAAATCACTTCAGCCATTGCAAATACTAAAGCTACTGCCACGCACAAACTGTAAAGAGTGTGGATCCTCTACATGCTTTGCTTTTGCTTTTGAGCTTCTCAGCAGGCAAAAAATCCCTAGAGATTGCCCGCATCTTCTAAAGGAAGTTTTTGCCGGTTCGTTTGAATCCCTTGAAGAAGCACTAGGTGCTGGCGAGAGAATTGAGGGCACCGACTTGGTTGTGGATCATGATAGATGCACCGGCTGTGGGGACTGCGTTGTAATCTGCGAGAGAGCGCTGACAACTATTAGCATTGGTGGCCGGATCACTCATCGAGACCCATTGCCGCCGGTCCTCCAAGTGACGGACGGTAATGTCAACGTGATCAACTGGTCAAGTTGTAAACGATCGGCCCGCCATCATGACCTGTGCAAGGTCTGTGAAGAAAAGTGCCCTTTCGGAGCCATTGTGTTGGTGAGCTAATTACCAATACTTGGGTAACTCTACATCAAATTCTTTTTCGGCATCTTCAATGGCCACTCGGAACGCTTCCCTCATTAGAGGTTGAATGGGCATCATCATGGCAAACACTTCCGGGCTTTTCACCATCCGAAATCTACCCGCTTTAATATGTTCACCTGCATTGGTGTTTGGATCTCCCAAACAACGAATTCCCAGCTCATAAGAATCGTACTCACAAATCGCATCGGCGCTGTCATCTGTCGGGATGAACCTCACCGAGCCATCCGTAGCGAAGGTATAGCTTAATCCACCCGACCCATCTGGAGCATCAGGACTTCGCTCCGTGCACGTTAATCCCGCTAAGCCGGTTTCCACAAACTTGTCTTTGTAATTTGAATTTAAATACTCGCACCAACGATCGTGCCACCAATGGTAAACTTCAACTGGGGTATCTGCAGGATTTCCGATCTTTTTTGTCATCAGCTATTCCCCTATTCTATGTAATTCGGCATTGCTGTTTCTGGACAAGTTATCACAATACATCATTGCGGGCATTGGAATTACCGTTCCTGAGATTCTTTATTATCGGAGGCAACACATCTATGACATAATCTATGTCCAATTCATCATTCTCGATCCCAATAGTAAACAGAAGCGCCCCTCGAGCCAATTCGGCTGGCAGTCCCATTGCTCCAAGTACGTGTGATGAGTTCTTGAGTACATCGGAAGCACATGCTGCGCCGCTGCCTGCAGCTATCCCAGCAGCATCAAGAAAAGCCAATACTGCCTCACCTTCAACAGACTTGGCACAAAAGCTGGCAGTTCTGGGGAGTCGGTTTGCAGGATGCCCGGTCAGAACAATATTGTCTATCCTGGAACTCAACCCTTCGATCAACCGATCTCGTAGGTGACGAGAATGATCGATCCGAGACGGCATCTCTGTTTTTGCCAGCTCGCAGGCTTTCCCCATTCCAACAATGGCCGCCACATCCTCCGTTCCCGCTCTTCGCCCGTTTTCTGCGATACCCCCCTCGATTAGCGGAACAATATCCACACCATTGCGAAGCCAGAGCGCCCCAGCTCCTTTGGGGCCATGAAACGTATTTGCAGCCAGACTCATTGCGTCGACCCCCAACTCCCCGACATTGGAGGGAATGATACCGGCAGAGGACTCGGCATCGGTATGAAAAAGGATATCTTTGCCTTTCAGTAATTCAGATATAGCAGCCATATCCTGGATTGTGCCGACTTCTCCATTGGCATGCTGGATTGAAACGAGGATCGTATCTTCCCGAATACTATCGGCCAACTCCGGGAGTTTGACGCATGCATGTTCATCCACACCGATAACTGTGACCTCAAATCCGGCCTGTTCGAGGGTCCGGGCGGAATTCAACACCGGGGTGTGTTCGATGGATGATACGATTATATGCCTACCCTTATCTCGGTAAGCTTGCGCTAGGCCTTTGATTGCCAGGTTGCTTGCCTCGGTAGCATTAGCAGTGAAGATGATCTCCTCGGGTCGTCCCATGATAAGGTCTGCCACCTTACAGCGCGCCTTTTCAATTGCTTCACCCGTCCTGCTGCCCCAACTATGAACAGAGTGTGCGTTACCATAGACTTCCTGCAAGTAAGGCAGCATCGCCTCAACAACTTCCGGATGTACCCGCGTTGTAGCAGCGTTATCGAAATATACTGTTCTCATTCGTCTCTTGAATCACTGGCAATGCAGTCTGATTCAATATCTATCCGGATACCTTCTCCATCCTGCGTATCTTCAACATTTCGGCAAATGTCTCAATGCGTGTTCTCAGCGCCTCCGTAGGTGTATCGCGACTGTCCATTTGATCAGTCTCGACAATTAGGAGAGGTACACCAGCTTCTTCCATATGCTTCTTGATAATGATAGGATGTCCTCCAACGGGTCGACAAGTGTACATCGCGTTCCATAGTATGCCATCCAGTTCGAAGAACTTGACGCATTCCTTCAGGCGGAAAATCAGGCCCGGGGTGCTGTGTGTGAGGCCCATCCTCATGAATGTCTCAGCAGCTTTATCTTCGTACGTACTATACTTGCTCTTGGTAAGGTCCTTGGGATGTACCCAATAGAAAGGCGAGACAACCGGAGCCAGTCCCGCTTCTTCCACCATCTGATTGATCTCCGGATCAGAGTACCATGGCATAGCCTGAGCCACTCGGGCTGCTCCCTTCTTCGTGGCACCTTCACCTTTTTCTACTCTCCTCCTGGCATCCTGAGCTAATAGCTTGACCGCTTCCGGTCCTTCTTCCATGGTGCGGCGCTCGGACATTGTTGTGAGCATGTAGAAGAGGAGCATATCATTGTTCGGTACTGGAATAGGATCGGCCTTCATGCATTCCAGGACCTCCTGGAAATCGAAAAATACGGAGCCCATTGATCTTCCGGCATCCTTAAAATGCTTGTCCGTCAGTATGATGCCGTGATCCTCACGCAGACGTTCAATGGTGTGTTTGAAATTGGAAGACAGATATGAGACGCGACGCTCACCGATTTCCGGGTACATATTGGGATACTCATCCCAGTTAGCATCCAGGGAGTTATCTACAAAAATGCGCGGCACTCCCGGGAAATGATAGTCGATCAGTTCATCCGTTTTAGCTTCATTATCGCAGAAAAAACTGGAGACAAGGACAACATCCGGATACGGATCGACGATGCCACTTATCATTGATGACAACCGCATCTTGTTAACACCACACATCCCGCTGGTGGGTGGCATTCCATTTTGCTCAGCCAGGTCAAAGTAGGGACCCACCTTACCAAACATCAGCCCCAGAAGGAACAGCAGAACAAATTCCGGACTGTGGGCATAATGCCCGGCTAGATTGATGGCACCGCCCATTTTGGCCTCAAGGGGAAAACTGTAATAGACGACCTTTTCATGTTCATCACGGCAGTTGGCTATATCAACAAACTGCTTCAACCAGATACCCCAACATTTCCGTACCCCTGCCGATTCCATCCAGAAATACTTGTCCAACCGCTCCATGCCGATCTCGATATCGGCAGGCCCAAGCTTGGCCTTCTCCAGGGCCTTCTCGATTCTGGGAGCGTCTTTAATTAGCAGGTCTTCAGAATAACTACAGAGTTTGAATAATTCTTTATAATCCATGATTACCTCCTGATCGACTGAATATAATTATCACTGATGGTACCAAGAAACCACTCCTTCAACAGAAGCTTTATAGGGAATCAGATTTACCGTGTGCACACTCGTATGTTTACTGAACAAACTCATGTGATTAACATGAATCTCCAGAATTATAGTTGCTTTAATTCATTCATATATCGAAAGCTCTTCTCAAATTAGCTCAGCAGACCTCATATACCAAGACTTTGTTCCTGACCTCTGGTTCGCTTGTAGGGAAGTTCTGGAAAGCTTTGGTCACCTCAACTCTCTGCCATTCACTTTCTTCCTGTAAGGTTTCCCATTCTTCTTTAACTGCATCATAATACTCAAGTGCATCGACCCGAACGCTGAAGATGATGTATCCGCCAGTTTTGGTAACACGTATTAGTTCGGTAAAGGCTCTCGCAGGAGCATGACCTACCGAGAAAACGCCCTGAGAAATAGTTGCATCAAAAGTATTGTCAGGGAAGTCCAAGCGATTTCCCAAAGTCATTTGTCGCAAGATTTGATATACATCTTTTTTGTCAGCTTCTTTTAACATGCGCTGTGAGAGATCTATACCTGTCAGATTCCTGTAACCTAGTACGGTCATTGTCTCGCCCAAAAGACCAGTACCTGTCCCCGCATCCAATATCGAGGCACCATTGGGTCTCACATAACGCCCGATTAAACCGGACATGACAACAGGGATCTTATAACCGAGATCAAACATATCCTGTTCGTACGTCTCAGCCCACGTATCGTAGGCTTCCTGCAGAGCTTGATTGTCCTGAGCAGCGAATACTTTCTGCAATCGTTTCGATGCATCGAATAAACTCATGGTATCCTCCTAACTAGGAGTGACCACACTAAGCTCAAAGGCTAAAACAGGGCTAAGGCATCGTTCGCCAGTCTCTTCGGTTATTGATACTTGAACCACAGCTTCACCTCCAATCCAGAACTCTGCTCTCCTCAACATCTTTTGTAAGTATTACTTTGCGTTCTCAACGTATTGTTTTACTTGTCTTAAGTGATTCAATAAAAGTCTCGATCTGCGTGATGAATTGTCCTCTCTCAGTGGAGTCATAGTCGGATACCAGTTTAAGCATTTGCACACCGACGTTTTTTTTGAGGACTTCAGGATACCAGAATGATTCCATCTCATCCGATTCTCTGAACATCATCTGGTACCAGACCACACCATCGATTTTATAGTCAGTAGCGACTTTGATAGCATTGGCCTGTCTTTCGTGACCGGGGCGAAACCACCCCGGGGGCACACGCTTCCAGAAGTAGCGATCAGCCAGCGCCTTGATAGGGTCTCCATTGACGTTCACTTTCTCGGTGAAGTGCCTGATCCCTTCCCCTGATTCTTCCACAACCACTTGCCCACCGGCGTTAGCGATCATATCGAACACCCGGTAGTCCCCATGAGCCAGAGTAGTGCTCATGATCATTAACCTCGGACCTGCGCTCGCCGCGGTCTCTATTCCTTTGAGTTCATCGACTACCTCTTTTAGTAAGCCGACCATTACCTTTCGGTCCAGGAGGAGCGAAGCGTGGTTTAGAGTAACAAAATCTCGGCTCGATATCGGGGGACGCTCACCCTTTCGCATTTCGGCGATCTGGTTGAAAAGATCCCGCTCCTTATTGGCCAGTTCGATTTCTTCATTCAATGCCTGATCGGTGATCTGGTTCCCGGTCAGTTTCTCAAGCCTGTCTTTGAGAAGCCGGAGGCCTCCTTCATAGAAATCGAGCGCTTCCTGCATCTTCACATGGGGAACGCCAAATCGGAAGACCTCGACATCGGTGAAGGTATCCCAAGTATCAGCCACGATGCGGACATGGTTATCGGTAACCGGAACCATGAAAATATCGATCAGGTTATAGATCGGCTCGGTGCCGCTCATCCGATTTCCGATACAGGCTCGCCCAAATGTATATATCCACCTGCTTATGTAGGAGCCAGCAACTTCCACAGGTTCATGGTCACCACCTCGGTTGAGCGCCACCGGCACTGCTCCGGCTGCATAAACCATCTCATCCGGGAAATAGCCACAAGGAAAATAGCCGACGATCTTTTTCCCTTGCGATTTCAATTCGCGCAGTTCAGATGATCGATCTTTCATGTGTTGGGATATTTTCTCTAATGTCTGCATATACGTACCTCCTTTGCCTGAATCCAGTGTTCACAATGCCACACCAAGGAATGTTACGATCTAACCGATAGGCATAGTAATAATAGCCACCCGCCATTCGACTCAGTCTTAGATCCAAGTAATGTCATATCTGTTGGGGTGTAAACCTAAAGAGAACCCTTGTTGCCTCGACTGGCAACATAGCGATCGCGTACCGAAGTCCACTGACCACTAGTGATCATGAAGTACCTTCTGAAGTCCTTCGTTTTCGGATATACAGTAAAAGCATAGATTTGATTCGGGTTCAAGTTGTCTACTGCGTAGACTCCAATGTGATGGGTCGAAAGATACTCCTCGTGTTTCGATATCCATCGTTCCTGCTGAATCAAGGATACACCCAGTGAATCCTGGAAAGCAAGGATTACAATTCCATATTCATGTTCGCTGCCATGATCGTGTCGAAGTTGAATCAGGTTTCTTCCGTTCTCATATGCAGCGCTATCACATCGTATAGATATATTAAGAAAGAATGTCTGCTCTCCGCTCTGAAAACAGATGTCTGCCACTCCGGATTGTTCTACAGGAGAATACCCTTTGTCCAGTAGAAAATGAGAAGCGGCTTCTTGCAGATATCCGCCGGCTTCGGTTTCGCTTTGAAAAGCTGATGTTTCACGAATAGGTAAAAGATGTTCTTTGAGATGAACATCAGAGGGGACTTCCCTGACCTGTTTTCTCGACTTGTGATCCACCTTTGTATCACACTGAAAGAGTTCCGATGTCTCCTCTCCTCGATCGTTAACATAAGTCACGTTCAGCAGCGCCACCACACCACCGGGAAGATGTTTTTTCTCAAGGATTTCGAGGTTTCTCACCAGCCAGTCGTCAGGCAATGGCAGTACAATATGAAGCCCTTTCCCAGTGAAGGTTTCGTTCACCTCTTTCACTGTCATCATGTGCGATCCTCGCGTTGCAGACTTTTCAGTGAAACGCCATTTTCCCCCTCAAGATGTAGGAACACTCGAGGTGTTAACCAGTTCTGCTAACTCTTCCTGCCATCTCGAGAGCGGTGCATCCGGAAGGGAGTAGGTGGCTTCCTCAATATACACATTTCCGAGCGATACTGTCTGGGCATCCTTAACCGCACAAACAAGCTTTTTCATGTGCATCGGACTATATCCGATAAAAACCAGGACTTCCGGCCTGCTATCAATGACAGGGTCTTGCCACTCGTCGCACTGCATGTAATTGATGATTTCAGCCGCCCATGCCTTTCTTGTATCGATCCCCCTCTCTCGAAAACCTCTGACAGTATTGCCTGTTGCAGCTACCGGTATGCCAAATGTTTCTGCAAGTTGGGATGCATAATCAAGCAGGCTTTTGCTGCCAAAATCGATTTGCTCACATAACGCACCGGCTACTAAAAGAACTTTCTTATCATTACTCAGATATTCTGCAATCCACGAAGGAGATTTTACACTCATTTGCTATCCCTCCCTAAGCTTTTCTGTTCGGATTCTAAGGTTCACTGATATCTCTGATGGCTCTGGGAAGCAACCTGTGCAATCTGGAATGAAAAACGCCGAGTTCCATGCCATAGCACGCTGCCAGTTCTTCCAGCGTCATCAAATCCCCATCACGGTTCTTAGCTTTCTGGACTCGTCCTTGTCCAGTTTCCCATCCATATTGTTCTCTCAACATCTTGAGCATTTTCAAGCGGTGTCGAGTAGGCATTTCAAGATGAGATCTGACCAGAAGGTTCCAGTCGTCCGGAAGCTGATCATAGAAAATCTGATACAGCTCAATCATGGTATCCAGATGAGTCGCCCGACTTTCCCTGAACTCGGATGGGCTCATAAAAAGGCGGGAAAGCATGGTGATCGCTTCCTCTTTCGTTTCTACAGGAACAATGAAATGTTCCGGGGCTGGTTCGGTCTCCCGCTTGCTGCCATCCTCTGAGTGATACACCCACCAGCGGCTCCTGTCATGCCTGTTTCCCATGGCGTATCGATTCCATTCCAGTCCCGATGCCGGACCTACTACGACTTTATATCCAAGGCGCGCATAGGCTGCACCTATAGCATACATCCGGTCTGTCAGTGCCCCCCATAAAAGCAGGGTCATACCGCTTCTGAAACTGGCGTCAGCAATTTCTGGCATTGATGCATAATGCGAAATACCACCGGCTGAATTCATAATCATATAGAAAGTGCTGGCTAGCGCAGTGGCACTGCAGCTACCACAGTTCACGAACGCTCTTGCTTCGACACTGGACACAAACTCCTGGGAAATGAACTTGTTCTGAGGATTCTGATATCGGGCTATCTCAGCCGCGCCACATCCTGCGGTTATCACAATGCAGTTACGCCGCGTTAATTCATACCCGATCCATGCGATCTCTTCTTGTGGCGCATTTCCGCATCCAAGCATCACCACGATACCAGGAGCATTACCCCAGGCCACTGCGAACGCTGACTGTAACAATTCCGTTAAAGGAAGAACGCCTCTACCGGCTCGCATAACAAACTTATCAGTATCCGCCCTTTTTCTTTCGGTTGCTACGATGATATCGCGCAATTTCACGCCACTGGGACAGGAATTCTCACACTTAGCACAGAAATAACACCCCTTCTCGACTTCCGAAAAACCTTCCCAATTCCCCTTTTCGAGCTGCTCAACAGCCCTCGATATCGGTAGCGTATTAGGACACGAGCTGAAACAAAGGTCACAATCGCCCTGGCATTTCGTTGCTTCGGCAATTGCTTCGTCATCGGACAGAATATAGGATCCTTTTCGCTTTGCTTTTTGAGCAATTTTTACAGCTACCTCACCAGCCTTCGAGACATCTCTTAACCAGACTGCACTTTCTCCGCCAATAAGAGCATCGACGATTTCATCAACCGGTTGAGCTGTTCTGTCCTCAAGATCTCCCAGCGATTGAGAGCTTACCCAAACAAGTTTTGCATCCACGCGTTTGACTTCGCCGATAAGGTCCAATGCCATACATCCGGTGGTCGCCAGTACTACATCAAACACCCCGTTGCGAATAGCCTTCTCAGCCTTGGCCATAGGAGCGATGACCCTCACTCGACTGTAGAATCTGGCCGTATCGTCACCCGCAGCCCCGATACTACAAATCTCAATTTGGTCTGTTAGTTCATTTTCCTTCATGTAATTGATGGCATTCCAGGCCGGTAAGAAATTATCCCCCAGGAGTGCAATAGTCGGCTTCTCTGCTTCGATGGAGGCCCAACCACCATCAGTGGTCGCGGGCGGCCAGTTGTCCAACTCGATCAACGGTTGATCTGCAGCTGTAATGAAGTCATAGCACGATACTTTCACCATCTCAGATACCGCCTGCGCCGCCATCAAAACAGAACCAGCGTGCATCGCCATACCTTCAAATGCCGCTGCGCTGCCTGTGCCTGCCTGACTCGCCCATAACAATTTGACCATCTGGGTCTCACAATATGACTGAACCTTGTTCAAGTCACCGAGTGTTTTTACATGAATGCCGGTCAGAATACCAATTGGAGGGACTTCATCAGATATGGTCATTACTTTGCCAAAACTAACTTCCTTTCCTTCATCCCATACCTTGATTGCTTCATCCAGTATCTCATGGGCAACTTCCATCTGACTGGCGCAACCGCGACATGCTTTTCGCAAACTCATACGACCCTGCCATGATTCCAACGACAGGCCGCATCGGCCAGTGCTTTCACTCAAATTACATGGTCCCAGTTCACAATCCGAACACCCGTCTTCACTATAAGTGTACAATCGAGGGTAACGATACAGCAGAGCAGAGTCCCAGTCCGCTATATCCGCTGCATCCGGAAACATGTGCAACCACGCTCCAAACTGACGATACCGAGACTCAATGAAATCCTCCTCAAGCACTTCTGATACAATATCTTCAATACCCCGCGGATCACGCACTACCTCATTGAGATTAACTTCAATAGGCCCAATGTGGGCGATGTTCTTATCTTCCATTATTCGCCTCCTTCAGCTACACAAACTGAAGACTCAATTCAACCTAACCCAAGAATTCCGCTTCTTTCATACACGTAGGGCAGACTTTGTACTTCTTCACGCCTGCTTTCAGTGGACTGGTCAATTCTCCTCCGATTCGCTGTGTGGGAGACATCGATTCAATCCTGACTTCTTTGACACACTCTTCACACAGGGGAATATCACATTCGTGACAGGTTACTTGAGCTTCGTTTTTCTTGCATACTCCACATGTTGCCATGGTTATCCTCCCGTTTTCGATTTAGTCCGGCCAATTCTCACCGGGTGCGGGCAGGTCCAATGGTTGAGGTTCGCAGTCCTTCCAGTATTTTTCAACAATTGGATGCTTCTTATCCAGAAGGAATTTTTTTAGATCTTCAGGGTCTACGGCATCCTCTTCTGTGGCGATTCTGTCATATACTTCTTCCGGAATGGCCTCGGCAGCATCAAGCTTCATTTGAGCCGGCATCCAGACAATCCTGTCCCAACCCCCGTCTCCCTTCAAAAAAGTGGTAGCACCTAAACCCCGAACAGATATACCCTTGAATCCATGATTTTGCGCACCACCGGAAATCATACCCGCTAATCTTGAGAATTTAACCCCCAACGGGGTCTCGCCCATGTAACGCCTGTTGGCTAGGCCAATACCATCGACCTCAGGAATATAGAACGTAGCTGCTTCAAAGCAGCCACAATTCGTAGTGGGATATCGTATGCTACTGTAAATATTCGCGTGTCTGACCACTCGGTTAGTTTTATCCTCAATGCTCTGATCCACACCCGTATAAGTACCCATTTCGGGATCCAGACATTCCCCCTTTGGCATCTCAAAGACGAAGCCTCCAGGATCAAGCTCCACCGTGACTTTGGCTGTATTATAGGTAATGATCCCGCAATATGGAACTGAGCTAGGTATGAGAACGCATACATGGTTTGGTGCCAGTGATTTACAGATCGTGCACCCATAGAATCTGTCCACATCCTCATCATCATAGAATTCGACTTCACGCAACACTTCAAGCTTGTGTTTAGCCCATTGGAAATACGGTTCAGCCATCTCAATTCCACCAACTTCAGGTGTCCCAACTACCCACAAGAATGAAATTTTATCAACTTCCGGTACTAGTGTCTTGATCGTGGCATAAAGGGCCTGACTTAACTTTGCAAACGTCAATCTGCCAACCATACCCTTGCTGATCCGCACCCACAAACCATCTGCAGTACCGAACCACATCCAACCTTCAATCGCCTGCATGGTTGTACCCATCTGCCGTTCGATATATTCTCTATGACCAGGGGTTAGCGTCGAGCTATACACCTGGATTACCACCCCACCCGGAACTGAAGTACCTGGTTCCACTTCATCAATATCGGGTCCAATAAGAGTTACCGTTCCGTCCTCAATCTCATCAGGATCTTCTTCAACTAAGAAAAGGCTGAACATTCTGTAGTCCCATTTCGGCCCTCCTAGCTCAAGCTGCATATCAGCTTTTTTCACTTCGCTCAGCCATCTTAATCCAATCCCGACGTCATCCAGCCCTTCCCAGAGATCTTCCTCCCCAGTCGGTATCTTAAAGGTCCGTCCTACCGGAAGTTTCAGAGCCGCTATTTCGTCCTTTGTACTCATTGCCCCTCCTGTTCTACAGATGATGACTTTAGGTAATTATATACCCTCAACCACAACTGACATCTAACTTAGGCTTATACACATCAAGGCCAGAATATGCCAGAATCCCCTTTGTAACTCCTGAGATTTTACCACCTTTACGCCTTAGCGTACATCTATATTAACATATTATTTGTTATATGGTCAATATGCTTGACAAATTATTTGGTATATGATAAAAGTTTTAACACATTGTATTTTATCAACAAGGATGATATACTCCCATCATCTAAACAAATGTCATTTATCATGAAGATGAATCACGAGAAAACAGTAGAGGTCAACCTGTTTTCCTCTACACCTGAATCAACCTATGTGCCTAATATCCAAGATATCAAGGTTAAGTAAAACTGATTAAGGAGGTTCCGTAATATGGACAACGGGACGCAGTATGTTGTAGGAGTTGATACTGGTGGAAGTTTCACTGATGTCCTCGTCATTGACAGGAATGGAAATACCACTATCGGAAAGGCAGAGACAACCCCAGGGGATCTGGGGACAGGGGTACTGAATGCAGTAACGAATGCAGCTGAAAAGCTTAGCCTTTCTCTGGAAGGTCTATTAGAACAATCATCTGCACTTGTTCAGGGAACAACAATCGGCACCAACATCCTGATCAATCGAAACGGCGTGATGACAGGTATGATCACCACCAAAGGATTCGAAGATACCACTCACATTATGCGAGCAAGTGGACGAATCGATGGTTTGAGTCCGGATGAGGTTCGTCATCAGGCTGCATGCGCCAAGCCGATCCCTATAGTACCAAAAACACTTATCCGAGGCATAGCACAACGTATGGATTCCTTCGGAAAGGAAGTGGTTCCTCTCAACAAAGCAGAAGTGGAGCAATCCGCCAAGGAATTGGTAGACCTTGGATGCGAAGCCATCGCTATCTGTTTCCTGTGGTCTCATTTGAATCCACAGCATGAGCTGGAAGCGTATGAGATCGTCAAACAGACGGTTGGAGAGGACACTTATGTAGATATGTCCCATCAAGTCGGGCCGCTGGTACGCGAGTACGGCCGATTCAATACGGCCGCCATCGACTGCTATATCGGGCCTATCATGGTCAAATGGTACAAGGAGCTTGATGAGACCCTTCGATCCAAGGGATTTGGTAAGGAATTGTTGACTGCCCAAGTATGGGGTGGTGTAATGCCGTACAAGGCGATGCTACCCATCGGGACTATCAACTCCGGCCCGGTCGGTGGAGTCATTGGGTCCAGGAGAATCGCCACGGATGTCCTTGGTATCAACAATGTCGTGACCACCGATGTCGGTGGCACGAGCTTCGATGTCAGCGTGATCGCTGAGGGGCGCCACATCTATGCACGTGAAAAGCCAATCATGCGCTACCGCGTCAACATCCCAATGATCGACGTAACCAGCATCGGCGCTGGTGGCGGTACCATAGGGTGGGTTGACTCCGCCGGCGGTCTGAAGATGGGGCCAGTAAGTGCCGGCTCCCTGCCCGGACCTGCTTGCTATCTGAAGGGTGGAACTGAACCTACCGCTACGGACGCAGACCTGATGCTGGGCACTTTCAATCCCGATTTCTTCCTGGGCGGACGCGTGAAACTTGATAAAGACGCTGCTACTACAGCCCTTAAGAAAGTCGGGGACAAGATTGGCATGGATCCCATTGAGGTTGCAGCGGCAATGGTCGAGATTCAAGGTGAGCACATGGCCGACCTCCTTCGTCTGGTGGTCACCAGAACCGGCTATGATCCGCGTGATTTCTCGGTCTTCTGCTTCGGTGGGGGTGGGCCTACGCACGGCGCCATGTACGCCCAGCAACTGGGATTTCAGTCAGTATATATGTTCCCGCAATCGTCCGTATGGTCTGCATTTGGGTTATCATCTGCTGACGTATCTCGAATATTTGATAAGTCAGTATTCTATAGAATGCCCATCGAGGCTGATGAGCTAACGAGCCTGTTTGACGATCTGGAGAACACGGCATTGGATGAGATGCAACGGCTCAAATTCAAAGCCGAGGATGTCGTCCTGACCCGAGAGGTAAGCATGAAGTTCGGGCGGCAGGTAAACGTGGAACGCATCCCTGTGGCACGCAAGAAATATGAAGCTGAAGATGTTCAGAAGATCACAGATGATTTCATTGAATTCTATCGTAGCGTCTATGGAGAGGGTGCTGGGTTTGTCGAAGCCGGTTTGGAAATGATGTCTCTACACGTCAACGCGACCATTCCCGCTGTTCGTCCGGCCATTGCAAAGATGACCATGGGACCATCTGATTCTTCCGGCACAACCAAGTTCAAACGCGATGTCTACTGGCATTCTCAGGGCAAGTTTGTATCCACAAGCATCTACGATGGCGATCAACTCAAGCCCGGCCATGTGATCGAGGGACCTGGAATCATAGAACTCGAAACCACCACCATCATGGTACCCTATGATTCCGAACTTCAGATCGATGAATATGGGTTTTTCAAGGTTATCTACAGATAAGGCATTCCAATCTATTGCGAATTAAGTTGGAGGAACACAACATGGTAATGCAACAAGAACCACAGCAGGGACAGAAGATGTTGTACGAGTACACCACACCACTGGGAGGCAAGCGCACTGATGTAGTTGGCGGATACATACCAGCAATAGAGGACCTTCAGAAGTACGAGAAACTGGGCCCAGTGGATTTCGAAATACTGTCCTATCGCATGCACTCTATTTGCAACGAAGCTCGACAGGCAGTACTCAGGGTTTCGGGCTCGCCCGTCGTCGCAGAAGGTGGTGAATGTCTCTTTGCGGTCTATGATCCGTGGGGATATACTTCATCGATGGCATGCGGACTCCTGCTTCACCTGGCAGGAACCCAGAACAACGTTAAAGAAGTCATCGAAGTCCAGGGGGAATCGCCCGGAATCCGTGATGGTGATATCTTTATGGTCAATGAGCCTTCAATAGCTGGCTACCATGCCTGCGATCAATGGTCGGGAACACCTATTTTCTATGAGGGCGAGCTTGTTTGCTGGCTAGGGGCGCTCACCCACACTGCGGAGACAGGGGCTATCGAACCCGGTGGTATTCCTGCAGGAGCACGCTCCCTTCTTGATGAGGGATACCGTGTCCAGGGAATCAAGGTTCAAGAGCAGGGGAAACTGAACCATGCAGTGATCAATGGTCTCCTGCGGTCCAGTCGAGACCCTGCATATTATATCCTTGATTTAAGAGCGCGAATTGCGGGCCTTAACGTGGCTAAAGAGCGTTTCATGAAACTCATCGAACGCTACGGTATTGACAGGGTCAAGGCAGCGCTCCAGCAGAATATCGACCATGGTGAGGAGATGGCACGAGCCAAGCTTCGCAGCATCGCGGACGGTACTTGGCGATCGGTCTGCTATCTGGATTGGGATGTTGGTCCGGGGCCGAAACTGATCCAAGTCAACTTGACCATGACAAAACAAGGTGACCAGCTAACATTAGATTTTGATGCACCCGGGCCGAATACCGGTTATTACAATTGCTATCCACCGGGAACATTTGGTTTGATTTTCGTGGCAATTGCCAGCCAACTGTTCTGGGAAACTCCGGGTAATTGGGGTTTTATAAAGCCAATAACGACATACATTCCGGTGGGAACGTGTTTGAATGCCCCGTATCTGGCCCCGGTGGGTCTCTGTGCCATGATACCTGTGACGGAAGCAGTGACTATGAACATAGGCAAAATGTTCTATACGAACGAAGCCCTATGGCCGGATATCAATGCTCCATGGCAACGATGTAATGCCGCTGGTATTTTCTGGGGTGGACTCACCCAGTACGGCTATCCATCCGGTTCCCTCTTCAGTGAATCCTGGGGATCCGGCACGGGCGCTGGTATCGATCAGGGCCGCGGTGATGGATGTGATACCGGTGCATTGATGATGACCATTGAGTCCTCAATAACCGATGTAGAAATGATGGAGATGCAAGCACCATTTGTGTATTTGTACCGAAGAGAAGGTATCGATACGGGTGGACCCGGCAGGTGGCGAGGCGGGGTGAGCACATCGTATGCAACCATAGCCCACAACAGCCCATTTGTCGTCCTTGGCTGGACAGCAGGAGGTAATTATGCTGACAATCTTCAAGGACTCGATGGCAGCTACCCTCCGGCAAATGAGTATTCCGGCCGGATGTATCAGAACGTCAATATTCAGGAGGAGTTTCAGAACGGTCGAATACCACAGACAATTGAGGAAATGGATGAGCTTATGCGTAACTCTGGAGGGTCCATGGATGAGGTCAAACAGCCTCGTCCCGCTGCGCCTGTCACAGAGAAAGATATCTGCGTGAGCACATTTGGCGGTGGACGCGGTGTTGGCGATCCATTGGACCGCGAGCCCGAAAGAGTGCTTGATGATGTCCTCGGTAAAAAAGTCTCCCTGACAGCAGCTAAAGAAGTCTATGGCGTGGTAATCGATCCGGACAAAATGGAGATCGACATCAAAGCCACGGATGCGATTCGGGTGAAGATCAAGGAAAACCGAAAGGCAAACGGAAAGATATGGGAGGGGAAGTAAGATGAGAATTCATTATTACCTGGATATCGACGAGTCCAACTGGCAGATCAAGTGCCGTCAGTGTGGCCAAGAGATTTGTCACGCATCTGAAAACTACAAGCTACACGTCCCAAGGGCCGAAGCCTGGCCGGATGAGATCAAATCGGGCCGGCGTGCTCCCAAGGACGAGGCGATGTTATGTTACTATGAATACTATTGCCCCGGCTGTTACACCATGCTGGATGTGGAAGTATCCGAAACAGGATCGCCCCCTCTTTGGGATATTCAAATTAAAGTTCCAGCTTAATAACGCGATCAAGTTCATTATCCTTATCAAGGAAAAAGCATCTCCTTCGATACACAAGAATAAGAGGGAGATGCTTTTTTAGTGTTAGAATACTTATGGTGAATTGACTGGATATTCGATGACCGATATACAAACGTTTCAATCTTCAAGGACAGCTTTGGCAATACCGAGTGGTCTTGGGAATACAAGGTCAGATCACCTTTAACATTCCGGCTACACAGGATATACACTCCTACGAATACTAGCCAACTATATTGGGGAAAACATTCATATACTAATTGTTAGGTAATACACCAATTGAAGGATAATTGGACAAAAAAGATAAGATCAAGAGAATATAAGGATACTCCTCGCCCCATGGGTCTTTATCAGATAAAGCATAATGTAAATGGCAAGGTTCTAATTGGGTCGAGCAAGAATTTACCAGCAATACTCAATCGTTTTAGAGCTTAGCTGAAGATACGCAGTTGCCGTAATATAGCTCCACAGGACGAATGGAAACAATTTGGCCCCGAGGTGTTTGAGTTCAAGGAGCTTGAAGTCCTTAAACCATTGGATGCTCCGACTTGTGACCCCACTGAAGATCTTCATTTTCTTGAAGAGTTTTGGATGGAGAAACTAGATCCACGTGGTGACAGAGGATATAACAAACCACCAAAGTCTGTCACCTAACAAAATTGGGGAATCTCTGAATAAGTGGTGACTTCGGGGGTCTGGGTGTGTCCCCCAGGTATAAAAGCCCCCCCAAGACTGGGGGGTACAGGGGGTTGATCAGAGGTTCCTTAATTACTTGTTAGCCAGCGGAAGAGCTGACAGATATTGAAATCCTCTGGGACCGCTTCGATCAATTCTTCGGGTTGCTTGCAACAAAAGTCTGTGATGCAAAAATGCACTTGACCCGACTATAGCTTTACAGTTTAAACTTGAATATATGAAAACCTATCGCATTACCGAACTTGGACGTCGATTTGGCCTTTCTCGTTCAACACTGCTGCATTACGACCACATTGGGCTGTTGCACCCGAGCGAGCGAACCAAAGCAGACTATCGAGTGTACACACAGGAGGATATGGCCAGACTTGAACGTATCTGTTTCTTTCGCGAAACCGGTCTAAGCTTGGCAGAAATCGTGTGTTTATTGGAAAACTCCAATAACGATAGTTCGATTCTGGAGAGACGCCTGCGCGTAATCGGCCGCGAGGTTGCGGCGCTCAAGGCACAGCAGCGACTCATCGCCAGCATGCTCAAGACGGTGGCAGAAGGAATCAACGCATCAGGACTAGACAAGGAGTTGTGGTTGAGCCTGCAGAAGGCTTGCGGTCTCGACGAGATCGCTCTCAAGCGATGGCATACTGAGTTCGAACGCAGGGCACCGAGCGCGCATCACGATTTTCTCCTGAGCCTGGGACTCAGCGAAAAGGAAGCCATTCAGGTCAGGATGCTGACCAAAAGTGTGGAGGACAATAAAATAAAAATGGAATACTTCTACGAACTCTTTGAAGATCTACCCCGGCAGGGACCGGGTTGCAAGGAAGCCACCCTCAAAGCGCTATGTCTGCTTAAGGATCTGCCATCAAATCCCACAGTGTTGGATATCGGCTGCGGGTGCGGTATGCAGACACAAATACTCGCGCAAGAACTGAAGACGAAAATCCTAGCGATTGACAATCACCGGCACGTGCTGGATCATTTGGATCAGGCTGCCACACAGAATGGTCTGGAAATCGAAACGCGCGAACTGTCGATGATAGACATGCCCTTTGAGAAAGAGAACTTTGATCTGCTCTGGGCCGAGGGATCAATTTTCATCATTGGGCTTGAGCTCGGTCTGAAGGACTTCCGGACCTATCTCAAGCCAGGCGGCTATCTGGCCTTCACCGAGATGTGCTGGTTCGTTAGCGAGCCTCCGACCGAGGCCAAGGCTTACTTCGACAACGTCTATCCCGACATCAGAACCACAGACGAAGCGTGCCGGATGGCGGTCGCCAGCGGCTACAAGGTAATCGACAGATTCAATCTGCCCGACAGCGCATGGTGGGACGACTACTACACGCCGATGCTCGAGCGCATGAAAGAACTAAAGGTCAAGAATGCCGGTGTGGCCGAGGCAGAGGCGATCTACACCGAGTGCGAAACCGAGATCGAGATGTTCCGGCGGCATTCGAAGAGCTATGGCTATGTATTCTTCGTGCTGCAGAGGACCTGACCCCCAGACACTCAGGAGCTGGCTAACAACACATTAAACGACGACTGCAATGGGAATCTCCCCTCATAATCTGCCGAATTCTTTCGTACGGTATTTCTCTGTCTATCCAAAGCGGAAATTCAGAGCAGAAATCTGACCATGCTCATTCTATCGTATAAAGTATAAAGTCTCGATCCTAGCGATTTCAAGCACAATAGGGTTATAAATATGATGGTTACGAGGGATTGGATTTACCTGCTTCCCCATCTAAACATGGTAATTCCTCTAAAAGACTGACTGCTCCCTCAAGATGTTTGGCTGTTACTCCAATGTAGACTTGGGTTGTACCTAATGAACTATGTCTCACAAGCTCCTGGACTGCTCTGATATTGGCTCCCTTCTCTACAAGTCTAGTGCCAAAATAATGGCGAAGCGAATGGGTTTGAAGGTTAACTCCTGCTTTCTTTGATAACTTCCGCATCTTATTTGAGATACACTCGGGTTTAAGCCCGAAGAGACTGTCATTAGGATTCTTATCTCTACAGTATCGCTTCAATTCCTCTGCCGTTCTATTCATCAATGGTATGGTTCGCTTCTTGTTACCCTTACCGGTTATTTGGACCCTGTTGGTTGCGAAATCGAAGTCGCCCACCTTCAAGCTGGCAAGCTCTGAACGTCTCATTCCTGATGTAATGGCCAATTTAATAAGCAGAGTATCTCGAATTGCCAGATCTCTATGTGTCTTCTTATGCTTGCTCGCTTCAAGCAAAGTTCAACCTGTGCCTCGGAATAATAAGGTGGAGAGTATTTTGGTGCTTTCACCTTGAATTCAAGCTTGATACTATACCAAGTTATTATTCCTTGAACATAGGTATAGTACGTTGCGAAAGTGCGAGGACTGTGGTTGACATAACGAGTTGGGAATGTCTGAGCCAACTCAATGCTGGGTTTTGTTTCACCAAGATAGTCTTTGAATTTTAGTAACAGATATTTGACTTGGTTTATATAGTATGGAGATAACTGTCTGAATTTGAGTTCATCAAAATATCTATTGAAGAGGGTATCATTATCGAACTGCTTCAGACGGAGTTGCTTGGCGAGGTCAGGATTAGCGGATAAAAGGAGAGACAGTATTTGTTCTGAATCGTTAGATTCAAACCGGTGTTGTTTTTTCAATGGTGGGCGATACTGGACTTGAACCAGTGACCTCTTGCGTGTGAAGCAAGCGCTCTAGCCAACTGAGCTAATCGCCCATTTTGTATCTAATTGCCCTCCGTTTTCAGGCCCCAAAAAGGGCGAAGCAAGCGCTCTTCTTGACTGGATGGGGATCACTTTGCTTGCAGGCAGATTATAGCCCCTGCGGTATAGGGGAGTCAAGAGAAATCTTTTACTGCCCATAGCTTGAATGCCCCTTTTACAAAAAGGGGCATTCAAGCTGCAATAGGAACAAACCCGTGTGCTATGAATAGTACATGGGCACAATCAAGAGGACGAGCCATGCAATATATGATACAAAGTACCATTTAGTGTGAACGCCAAAGTTCAGGAAGTGGATATTACGAGGGGATATTCGAGGAAGGGTCAAGGAAGTGTTTGATGAGATAGCAACGAACCATGAATTTGGCATAGATGAGATGGAAGTGGTAGATGATTATGTGCATATACTTTTATCGTTCCCGCCAAGGTATGGCATAGCGATAGTGGTTGGAATGATGAAAAGCATCAGTGCCAGTGTAATATTCAAGGAGCATCCTGAAGTGAAGATGGAACTATGGGGAGGTGAGTTCTGGGAAGATGGATATTTTGTCAGGACAGTGGGTGATGAGGTAGCAGCAGAAACGATAAGGAAGTACATCGAGTATCATCGCGGTGATGAAAAGCGTCCCAGCCAGATGACGTTATTCTATATGCCCCGCCTTATAATAAGATTGTTGCTCAGCAACATGTCAGTTATACGCCTCAATCCCATGGTATGATTCATTTTTCGCTGTCAAAAGAGATGTCATTGCTAACCCTTGTGCATCTCCTATCTGTCAAAGGTAAATCGTGCCCGATTTCAAGGGAACCATTTGTAATGGCTTGGGGCGTGGTTTCGACCTTGGCCAGTTCCTGATGGATATAGGCGCGGCCAAAGCCCAAAGATTTGGCTGCCTCGGCAATGCTAGAGCTATTGAGCAAAGCTTCACAAATGCTGCTAACAGGGCTTGTAAGTTTCTTGCGACCCCAAACGTCGGCCTTGAGCCTTTGCTCGGGCCATTCCAGCAGCAACTCGGCGCCTGAGAACCACGCCTGTGAAGGCGTGGGTATCTATACCCAGTGTTTCGCGTAGACGAGTTTTTGGGGGTCACCGTGACAAATACATCTTGCTAGGCCATGTACAATTGCCGGGCTAATATGTTGGGCGTGTCAGGAGGGCTTGACAAAAACAGTCGCAATAGCTTACAGTTTCGGCAACAAGCTCGCTTGTCTTGGGTATATCACCGATCAATCCCAATAATTTATGGGGTGCAAGGGGTCACAAAAGGTGTAATTACTGTCAGTAAATTGTCTCTACAGGTCGCATGAGATATGAAAATCGAGCAACAATTTAGAGCGCTTTTTGAGAATGGCATCTTCCCTGTTACATATATTAGTCCCGATGGCCGCGTAATGCGCACAAACATCATTGGGGCAAAAAACTTGGGTGGGGTGCCCGATGACTTTGTCGGAAGGTCAATATATGAGTTCCTCCCCGATATGGCCGATGCGATCAAGAAGAGAATTAAGCAGGTTCTTGAAGCAGGGGTGGGCGGTCAATATGAAGACTGTGTAAAACTTCCCGATGGCGAACGCTGGTTTTCTTCATTTCTCCAGCCCGTGCGTGATGAAGGTGGCAAAATCACCGCCATTCAGGTGATTTGCGAGGACAACACAGAGCGTGTAAAAGCCAAACAGGAGCTGCAAAAAACCGAATCAAGATACCGACAGATTGTAGAAAATGCTGCCACCCCAATCATGTACCATGCTTTGGATGGTACAATCCTGGTGATCAACACCGCTGGAGCCAGAAACTTGGGAGGGATTCCGGCTGATTTTATCGGGCGGCCGATAGAAGAACTGCTCCCCCTTCAGGCTGTGAAAATGAGGGAGAGAATTGCTCAGGTAGCTGAATCGGGAATCCATGCAACAGAATTTGAGGATTGCGTTGATCTTCCTTCGGGCAAACGATGGTTCTCATCAAATATTCAACCAGTCACAGATGAAAGTGGTGAAGCAGTGGCCGTTCAGATCATTTCCCTGGATATCACGGAACGAAAGTGGGCGGAAAGTTCGTTACGGGACCTCTCTCACCGGGTCGTCGAAGTGCAGGAGTTCGAACGCCGGCACATCGCTCGTGAACTTCACGACCAGGTTGGGCAAGCACTCACCGGACTCAAGTTCTGTCTGGAGATCGCTGTACATGAATCAGCTGAAAAGCGAAAGGAAAGTTTCTCGGAAGCTCAGACTATAATTGATGACCTCATGACACGCGTGCGCACCATGTCTCTTGATCTGCGCCCCTCCATGCTGGACGATTTGGGTCTGTTACCTGCATTGCTTGCACATTTCAAACGTTATACGGCTCAGACAGGAATCCAGGTTGTATTCCAACATCAAGGAATCCAGGAGCGCCTCTCCCCGAAGGTGGAAACGGAGGTCTATCGGATCGTACAGGAGGCCCTCACCAACGTGGCGCGCCATGCTCGGGTTCCTGAAGTGACCGTGCATATTCTGGCACAGTCCGGGTTGGTGGCTTTGAAAATAAAAGATGAAGGTATTGGATTCGATCCGACATTGAAGACAGCCAGTGGTCAGACTAGTGGTCTCATTGGAATGAGAGAGAGAGCAGTCCTATTGGGGGGGGGCTTCACACTGCATTCTGTACCAGGAGAGGGTACCGAGTTGGTCGTCGAACTGTCCTTGAAGGGTCCCGACCATATTGGAACATGAGAAGGTACATCAAGTATGCCGACAATAGTGCTCGCAGATGATCACGATATCGTGCGGCGCGGCCTGCAATCTGTGTTGCTGGCTGAATCAGATCTTACCGTTATTGGCGAAGCAAATGATGGGCTGGTGACATCAGAGCTGGTTGAGCGACTGCATCCAGATATATTAATTGTTGATATCGTAATGCCACTCGTCGATGGCTTGGAGGTTACCAGACGAACCATCCAATATTCGCCACAGACCCGAGTCATCATACTATCCATGCACGATGATGAGTCTTATGTGTTGGAAGCATTAAGGGCTGGGGCTCGGGGCTATGTACTCAAGGGATCGACATCCCAGGAACTGGTCACCGCAATTAGAGAGGTTCTCGCGGATCGGTATTACCTCAGCGCACCGATCTCGCAACATGCCATCCAAACGTATGTCGAGAAAGCAAGGGATGCTAAGCTCGATTCGTATGAGATGCTGACCCCACGAGAACGGGAAGTGCTAAAAATGACCGTTGAGGGCAGGAACAGCAATGAAATCGCTGATCTTCTACATATCAGCCCTCGCACTGTTGAGGTACATCGCTCCAACACCATGCGGAAACTAAACCTTCGGACCCACACCGACCTCATTCTCTTTGCCGTTCGGCGAGGACTAATTTCGCCGGATACCTCATCCATGCGAGACTAGAACATTACACCAGCCTCGTCATATCCTGACTAAAGGTTTTCCTCTTAAAAAATAGCAGACCGTTTTGCCTAATGTACGTAGGTCTACGAATATACAGTTGCTGCAATATTTGATTAGTTTATTGTATCCATCGACATCGACCATATCCAGTCAAGTGTTATGCGTAAAACCATTATAAGCAGAGTGCAGAAAATGGATACAATTTCAATTGTGCTCGTTGATGACAACTTCACTGTCCGTCGCCAGTTAGCGCTGCTATTAGGGGCCGAATCGGACCTCGTCATTTTGGGCGAAGGGAACGATGGTTTGGAGGGATATGAATTGGTGCGGCGGCTTCAACCCGACGTTTTGATCGTCGATGTCGTAATGCCTGCCCTTGGTGGGTTAGAGGTTACAAGACGGGTTGTGCAGGAAGCACTTTGTGCCAAAGTCATAGTGTTGTCTATGTATGATGACGAGGGGTATGTACTGGAAGCACTACGTGCTGGGGCCAAGGGATATGTACTCAAAGGAGATTCATCATACGAACTCTTGCACGCGATACGGGAGGTAGCTGAAGACAGACACTATCTCAGTTCGTCCTTGTCAGAAGGTGAAATCGAGAAACACGTCGAGAAAGCCAGAGGTGTCACTGTGGATCCTTATGAGATGCTGACATTCGTGGAACGTGAGGTGTTACTGCTGGCTACTGAGGGTTGGGACACTACTGAAATTGCTGCCAAGTTGTCTATTAGCACTCGCACATTTGAATTTCATCGGTCCAGTATCATGCGTAAGCTAAATGTTTGCACTGACACCGATCTCGTTCTCTTTGCGATCCGCCGAGGGCTCGTATCACCGAACGCTTCCTTACATGATTATGAGAATCGTCATTCCCGATAACTAAAGAAACTACTGTACGGAAATACGTAGAACTACTAATAGACGAAACCGGGAACTTATGGGATATTTTTTCACAAAGCTAATTAGCATCTGAAGATGGCGCGGAGTGACTTTCGCTGCAATTTTCCTTCGATAAATTCGAAACTGAGGGGGTGAGAAAGGATCATATAAGAAATGCGGTTCGTTCAATGGTTGCATCGCTGCAAACAAAAACAAATGGAGGTACATATAATGAAAGACATCCACAAGATAACAATAACTTTGCTGGCAATCCTGTTGATCTTGTTGCCATTGTTGGTTGCCTGTGACGATGATGATGACACAGTAACTCCGACGGCAGAACCTACGGATGAGCCAACCTCGATGGAGCCTGTGAAATTCACACTGGGCAATATCTCAGATATTACAGGCCCCGCTGCGTCGGCACTGACAGTGGTTGATTTTGCACTCGGCGACTTGATGAAATACTTCAACGAGAACGACCTCATCCCAGGGCTCGAGTTAGCAGTTCAAACATACGATTCCCAGTACGATCCCGGTAAAGCTATACCTGGGTATGAATGGGTATTGGAACGTGGCGCGGATGTCGTCGTTACCGGACTGCCACCGATCGTGGCATCGATCCATCCTCGCGCGACGGACGATGAGGTAGCGCTACTGGCCATAGTGGTTGAGGATAGTTCCCTTGAATTACCCACTTGGACTTTCGCTTTCAGTGCAGAGCCCAAAAGCTACATTTATACGTTGATGAACTGGATTCAAGAGAACGACCCGGATTTCCCCACCGATAGACCAGCCAAAATCGGCGGGGTGGGGATGGTAGGACCGTATGCTCAATCGCTTCAAGCTGCGGGCGAGGCATTTGCAGACGAACATTCGGACCAGTGGGATTGGGTCGGTGGACATTTACTGGGTTGGGAGACTGTGACTTTTGGTCCGGAAATAGAATCCTTGATGGATGCCGACTATGTTATACCGCCTTCGACAGGATTCTTTGCAGGTACCCTCATGAAGGAATACATCAGTGCCGGTGGCCAAGGAAAATTCCTTGGTACCGATGCTCACAACTCCTATATGTCTATGATAGTGGAAACTGTTGGGGGTTGGGATGCGATCGATGGCATGTTATTCTGTCTCCCCAACCGATGGTATAACGAAGAATCCCAGGTGACGGATTTGATGAATGAGCTTCTTACAAATAACCACAGCGCATCAGAAGCTGCTGCGTACAAAGCGGCAGGTTCGGCATATCAAGGAGCATTTCACCAATGGTGGGCTGTGCTTATGTTAATTAAGGAGACTGCTGCACAACATGGCCCAGATAATGTCAACTCTCAGACTATTTATGATACAGCAACGTCGTTTGCTTTGGAGTTCGAGTCTGATGGTGGTGGCCAGAGGGTTACTTTCAGTGAGGACAAGCGCGCGGCATGGGATTTCTTCGGCATATACAAGGCCAGCGGCGCTGATCAGGATCTCATGAGAATCGGTGCAGATGATTGGTGGCCAGCTCTAGTAACACCTTAGACGTGTCCTAGCTCATCACGCGTCGATAGGTCGACTCAGACTGGATAGGCATCACAAACTTACCCGGCCAATGACTGGACAGGGTATAGAACGACGACTGGATCCTGTCAGTCCAAGGCCGGGTAAGTGCTTTGGTGCTAAGAGAAAAGTTCACAGATCGGGATCACGCGGAGAGCTTCCTGATAGAAGCGGATGTTATCTAACAACAAGGGCACAATTCATCTATAGCTACAGTCGAATCTAAAGAATTACCAGTAAGCACCTGAGGTGTTTCTGCTCAGGAAATGTCAAGTAGAGATTTAGGCGCGGAGCCCAATAGCGACTAACGCCAGATATTCAGTACACATGCAAGAGGAGGTCTATCCATGGAAATGCAGACGATTGCCCAAATCTTCGACCTGACCGGTAAAAGTGCCTTGATTACGGGTGGCGCCGTTGGAATTGGTCAGGCGATTGCTTTGCGTCTGGCAGAAGCCGGCGCTAATGTAATGATCGGCGATATAAACACAGAAGGTGCTGAACAAACGATAAATCAGATCAAAGCCCAAGGAGGCAACGCCCAGGCCATTCACGCCAATGCCAGTAGTCCCGATGATGCCGTAAAGATGGTAAAAGCAACAACAGCTGCTTTCGACCACCTCGATATACTGGTCAATAATGCAGGGATATATCCGATAGTCCCATTTGAGCAGGTGAATGAAGAACTGTGGGATAAGGTACTTGACCTCAATCTCAAGGGAACCTTCTTCTGCTCTCAGGCCGCCGCCGAACAGATGACTAAACAAGGCCTAGGGGGGAAGATAATCAATCTGGCCTCGATTGATGGCCTTCACCCCAGTGGAATGACATCGCACTACAGTGCCTCCAAAGGCGGAATTATCATGCTCACGAAGGCGTTGGCTCTGGAATTGGCTCCAAATAGAATTCTTGTAAACGCCGTTGCTCCCGGTAGCATAATCACCCCTGGAACCGAGGCAGTAAGAGGAGGTTTGAGTGGGCAAATGGGCGTATCCCCAGAGTCTATTCTTGCCAATTTTATGCCACGCGTACCATTGCAGCGAATGGGAAAACCGGATGACATTGCCAAGGTGGTACTGTTTCTGGCAAGTGCTGCATCCGACTACATAACTGGTGATGTTATCGTAGCCGATGGCGGATTTTTACTCTCATAGAGATCCATCTCAAATTATGGATACATGTGATGCAGAATCGCGAAAAGATTAATACGAATTTAGCTGCCTCGAATTTGAGGTTCGAGTGCGTGAGAATTAATAGGTTCAGTATGTACCTCAAGTAACGAGTGTTGGCTAGGCTTTGCTTACAGACATAGCAGAAATATGAGGGAGTGAGATAATGCACAATATGACGGAAATCGAAGCAATCAAAAGGCTCAAATACAAATATCTACGTTGCGTCGATAACAAATTATGGGATGAACTAGCTGAGTGCTTCACCGATGATGCTGTAACCAGTTTCTCGGGCGGTGAATACAGTTTTGAGGGTGGGGAGGCAATCATGTCCTTCCTCAAGGGGAGCCTGGGCCAACATCGTATCACCCAGCATCAGGTCCACCATCCCGAGATCGAGTTGACTAGTGATACGACAGCCACCGGCACATGGGCATTGCAGGACTATGTCATCGATTTGAAACGAGGGACTTCTTTGTTTGGAACAGCCTATTACCATGATGAATACGTCAAGGTGAATGGGGAATGGAAGATCAAATCCACTGGATATGAGCGCATCTTCGATGAGATATCAAATAGAGAGGATACCCCGAGCCTGAAGATTTTGCATAATAAGTTCGATCATGGCAAGTAATCCCGCGGGGCCATGACGGTATTTTAAACGAAGCCAGAAAAGGAAGGTGCCGTAGTTTTGTGAGCGCTTTATTGGTTATTTCGATAGCGAAACAGTAGTTTACATTTGCACAACATATTAGGAAAACCCTAGCGACAAAGGAGGTAACATGGGTGTCTGTTATCAGGGGAAAACATTAAAAGAAACCGTAGACGAACGAGAACAGCTCTTCAAGGAAACCGGCCATGCCTACGGACTGGAAAAACTTGAGTTGGTGGAATCGGATCCCGCCACATTTATGCGTTTCCAGATGAGGCTGGTAGCTGCGTGTATTAATTCCAGAGAATCGGCCAAGCTGATCTCGTCAAATCCCATGTCGGTGATACAGGGTGAGCTGCTCTTTATGCTGGCAAACCCGGAGGGGGATGTTGTCTCTGCATCTTATGGATTGTGCGGGCATATCCAGGCATTCCCGACTATGATTGGCAACATCGCAGACCTCGGATTTGAAGATGATCCGGAGATTAAAGAAGGGGACATATTCTCCACTAATGACGCACTTTACGGAGCTCCGCATAATGCAGACTGCTATACTTGGCTCCCGATTTTCTACAAAGATGAACTTGTTGGCTGGACAGTGGGGCTGAACCACATTGTTGATGTGGGAGGTGTCCAGCCTGGTGGTCTGGGTACGATATCTACCAGTGTTTTCACAGATGGGTTCACCTATCCGCCAACCAAAACGGGCGCCAACTTCAAACAGCACAAGTGGTGGGAACTGCACTGGAAGCGACGCACCCGAACCGAACTCTTCAATATCCTCGATGATAAGATGAGGGTCGCCGGCGTGGTTGCCCTTCAGAACCGGATACAGGAGATCATAGATGAATTCGGGATTGACTATTACCGGAAAGGTCTGAGGGAGCTCATTGAAAGAGAGCGGCGGGTACTGGTGGACAGGATCAAACAGTTGGCCATCCCTGGGACGTACAGCTACCTTCAGATTAAGACCGTCAATTACAAGGGGACATTCGGCAGGTTATGGCCGGCCTCCAATCGCAACTGGGTTATACACAAGCCTGCGGATTTCCATGTTCGTGCCGATGGCACCTTAATGGTTGACACCGAAGGTTTAACCAGCGAGGGCGAATTCCACTGCAATGCCTATCCAAGTGCGGTCAGAATGATCTGTTCGACCGGTATGTGGCCAATGTTCGCCTATACGGAGACCATCAATTCTTCAGTGCTATATATGACAGACTGGAACATACCCCCTGGTTCAATGTTTAATCCACAAAATCCATGGGCGGGCACTGTGATGGGACTGGGTGAAGCCTCAGGCTATATCTTCGCCTTTATGAATTGCCTGAGCATGTCCTATTTCGCCAGGGGATTTCTGGAGGAAACCTTCCTGCAGGACGGCGGCTGTATCGGTTATGGTTTGTCCGGTGTACTGGGTGACGGATTTGGCTGGGCCGGCGGTGATATGAGTCTCATCACTTGCATTGGGCAGGGAGCATATCCCTACCGTGACGGCTTGTCTGCCGCAGCGTGTACGCCTAATCCAGCAGCAGACATGGGTGAGTTGGAGGTCCTTGAATTCCTAATGCCTACGCAGGTCAACATTGGCAGGAAATTGGTCCCCAACTTCTGCGGCCACGGCAAGTTCCATGGTGGTCTGGGCGTCGGCATGTTGCAGATGGTTAACCAACCGGGGCAATCTCTTGAGATCGCTGCTTTCTCCGGTACCGGAGGGTTGGGCGCCAGCGGCATGGGAAGAAGCGGAGGGTATCCGGCAACAGAGGAAGTCATCATTTTTGCTCATGACACGAACATGAAGGAACTCCTGGCTGAGGGACATCCCTATCCCAGGGATTTCGTTGAGATGATGGATTGGATCAAAGAGGGCAAGCTGAAGGCTGGCAGTATCGAGGTCTACAATGAGCCCAGCCCTAACATCCCATGCAAAGACGGTGACCTGTTTTCCACCGCTGCAGGGCAAAGAGGTGGTTGGGGAGATGTCATGGAACGGTCCTATGAACTCATCGATGAGGACCTCAAATACGGCTGGATCACACCCGACTGCGCCCAAACCGTGTATGGTGCGGTGACCAATGGTAATGGAAAAATCGATGCGAGTGCGAGTGATGCTTTGAGAGATCAGATGCGCAACCGGCGCAAAGAGAGATCGGTAGATGCCAAGGAGTGGTGGAAACAGGAAAGACAGGTTGTTTTGGGCAAGAAGTGGCACGAAGATATTTACAACATGTTTGCCGATAATTGCAATTACGA
>Ga0233431_1001570_pt1 | contig 38448 bp, 34 predicted proteins | sample SI_118_April2016_FD_179867 | JGI IMG/M metagenome (GOLD analysis project Ga0233431, IMG submission 179867) | Seawater microbial communities from Saanich Inlet, British Columbia, Canada - SI_118_April2016_200_MG | ecosystem: Environmental > Aquatic > Marine > Inlet | place: Canada: British... | reverse complement strand
ATTGCCTGCCGTCCGGCCCGCGCACGTATTCATAAACCGGCATCCCCGCCACCGAGCCCCCGGCAGCGGAATGGGCGCGTTCGTGACGGCGAACCTCGGCATCGCGGCGGCGCAGGGCCTGGATTTGCGCCTGTTCTTCCTCGGTAAGATCGGACGTATCATTACGGCGCGCCTGGCCGCTTTCCTGAGCGGCCAATTCGGTCGCCGGATCAAGCCGCGACCGGGTAACGCCGCTTAGGTGCGACTCAGAAGGGCGCTGGCTGTCGGCGGGGCGTTCGTTGGGCACGGCAACGGGTTCGCGAACGCTTTGAGCGTGCAAAGGCAAAGGCGAAACAGGGTTGGCCGACGAAATTTGCATGGACCAATTATAGGTTTCGCCGAACTAGCCGGCAACCTGCATGACAATGATGCCAACCGTGATCGCGCCCGCCGCCAATATACGGCGCAGGCCCAGGGGCTCTTTCATTGCGATGATACCGATCAATGCAGCGAACAGGACGGATGTTTCGCGCAACGCCGAAACATAGGCCATGGCGTTCAGGCTCATGGCGTAAAGCACTAACGCGTAAGCCAATGCCGACATAAACCCGGCCGCCGCCCCTGCCTTCCATCGTTTGGCCACATCGCCAAACAGGGTCTTGCGGCGAACGTAGGCCGTGGCCATGCAAAACGGTATGCCCGACCACAAAAACAGCCAGACGATATAGGAAAAAGGCTGGTCACCCGCGCGGGTTCCCAGTCCGTCGGAAAGCGTATAAGCCGAAATGAACAACCCTGTGGTCAGCGCCAGCCTTACCGGCCTGGCACCACTGGGATAGTGGCCGTTGCCGACAAATCCCAGACTGATGATCCCCGCCGAAACCAGCAATATCCCGGCGATGCCGCCCATGCTGGGCGTCTCGATGGCCAGCACACTGGTCAGAATCGCCACCAACAGCGGAGCCGAGCCGCGCGCCAGCGGATAAACGTGGCTTAGATCGCCGTCCTCGTAGGCTTTCATCAGAAAATAAAAATAGCCGGTATGGATGACGACCGAGGCGATCAGGTAGGGAAACGCTTCAAGACTGGGAACGGGAACAAACGGCAAGGCAAACAGGGCAAAAACCGTCTGCGAGCCTTGAATGACAGCAACCGTGATCAACTTGTCGCCGCTGCCCTTTGCCAGCGCGTTCCAGGTCGCATGAACGACGGCGGCCAGCAAAACAAGGGCAACGATTTCGGGTTGCAGGGACATTCGCCGCTAGTCTTCCAGCCCCATCAGCGCGCGGCTGAAGGCGTTGGCCTCAAACGGGCGCATGTCGTCCATGGTTTCACCGACGCCGATGGCGTGGATGGGCAGGCCGTATTGTTCGGCCAGCGCAACAACCACACCGCCGCGCGCCGAGCCATCCAGCTTGGTCAGCACAAGCCCGGTGATCTCGACCATTTCGCGGAAAACCTCGACCTGACTGTGCGCGTTCTGGCCGACGCCGGCGTCCATGACCAGCACGCAATCATGCGGCGCGCTGTCATCGAGCTTGCGAATGACGCGGACGATCTTTTGCAGCTCGCCCATCAAATCCTTGCGGTTTTGCAAACGCCCGGCGGTGTCGATGATCAGAACGTCCGCGCCCTCGTCACGGGCCCGGTTCAGGGCGTCGAACGCCAGCCCAGCCGCATCCGCCCCCAGGTTTGCGGAAACCACAGGGCAGCCCGCCCGTTCGCCCCAAATCTGCAACTGTTCGACGGCAGCGGCGCGGAAGGTGTCGGCTGCCGCCAGCACGACACTTAGCCCCTGTTTGCGGTACTGACCGGCCAGCTTGGCGATGGTCGTGGTCTTGCCGCTGCCGTTGACACCGCATACCAGAATGACATGCGGGGATTTGCCGGGGTCCAGGATCAGGGGTTTGGCGACGGGTTCCAGAATGGCGGCGATGTCATCGGCCAGCGCGCCCTTGACCTCGTCGGCGTCGACTTCCTTGCCGAATCGGGTTTTGGCGAACTCGGCCGCCAGTCTGGCCGATGTGGCCACGCCCAGATCGGCGGTGATCAGAAGTTCTTCCAACTCCTCAATGGCGGCGGCGTCCAGCTTGCGCTTGGTGAAAAGATCGGTAATGCCGCCCGCGATTTTTGACGATGATCGGCCCAGCCCGCGTTTCAGTCGGTCCAGCCACCCGCCGTTTCCACCGATCATGCCATTTTTGTCCCCGTCAGATGGTCGTTTCCTGCGCCATTGGCGCGCACCGTTACAAAATCACCCGGTTCGGCGTCGAAGTCCAGTTTCACGCGCACGTAATGGGGCGTATGGCCCTCGCGCCCGGTTTCCACCAGCACCTCGACGTCCTGGCCGACCTGCGTTTGCAGATAACGCGCGAGGTTCACCTCGCCCGCCGCGCGAAGGGCCGCCGCGCGTTCCTTGCGCACATTCCCCGGAACCTGCGGCATTTTGGCCGCAGGCGTGTCGGGCCGGGCCGAAAAGGGAAAGACATGCAGGAACGTCAGGCCCAGTTCATCAACCGCAGCCAGCGTATTTTCAAACATTTCGTCGGTTTCCGTCGGGAACCCGGCGATCAGATCGGCCCCGAACACCACGTCGGGCCGCAGCGCGCGCGCACGCGCCACCAATTTGCCCGCATCGTCCCGCGTGTGGCGGCGCTTCATGCGCTTTAGAACCATATCGTCGGCGGCCTGAAGGCTCAGGTGCAGGTGCGGCATCAGGCGTTCTTCTTCGGCCAGCAGCGCGAACAGTTTCTCGTCCACCGCCGCCGGGTCCAGGGATGACAATCGCAACCGCCTGATTTGCGGAACTTCTTTGAGGATTTGCGCGGCGACACTGCCCAGGCCATGGTCATAGGAACAGATATCGACGCCGGTCAGCACCACCTCGGAAAAGCCGCGGTCCGCCAACACACGTGCCTGTTCCACAATACGCGCCGGTTCGACGCCCCTGTTGGGGCCGCGGGCAAAGGGGATGATGCAAAACGTGCAGCGGTGATCGCAGCCTTGCTGGATTTGCACGAACGCCCGCGTGCGTTCGCCGAAGTTGGATATCAGCGGGGTGTCGATCAGATGCCCGGCGGTTTCGCGAATGGTCATGATATCGCCGACCTGAACCGCTTCGCCCTTGGCGGCCGGATTTTCCGCAATTTTGGCGGCATCCATTTTTTCGATGTTGCCGATGACCCGGTCGACTTCGGGCATGGCGGCGAATTTGTCGGCCCCCAATTGTGCCGCGCAGCCGGTGACGACGATACGCGCATCGGGGTTTTCGCGCGCCAACTTGCGGATGGTCTGGCGGGCCTGACGCTCGGCCTCCGCCGTTACCGTGCACGTGTTGACGAACACCGTATCGGTCAGCCCGGCCGCCATGGCGTGTTCGCGGATCACCTCGGATTCAAAGGCGTTAAGGCGGCATCCCAATGTGACGACCTTGGGCGACGTCATCTCTCGATCTCTTTCCATTGTACTAAATTCATCGAAACAACCGAATTTTCATCGGTTGCCCTTACTTTTTCAAAAAACCCTATTTTATTTGTGGATATATGAAACCTTGGTGACTCTGCGACATTACGCAGGTTCACCACCAAGAAGCTTTTTCTCGATGGCACCCCTGAACGCGAACGTCACCGGCCCGGTCATGCGCACGCGGCCCGTTTTCAGCCATTCAATGCGCAGGCTGCCGCCGTCCAGAATAACGTCCGCCCAACGCTCGGAAAATTCGCGCCGGTGGGCCGCCACCAGGGCGGCGCAGGCTCCGGTACCACACGCCCGCGTAATGCCGACGCCGCGTTCCCACACCCGCATGCGAATGCGGTTCGGCCCCATGACTTCGGCCACCTCGACATTGGTGCGCTCGGGGAACATTTCGTGGTTTTCGATGATCGGTCCCCACGTTTCCAAATCCACGCTTTCCGCGTCATCCACAAAAAAGACCGCATGCGGGTTTCCGATGCCCACCGCGCACGGCCCGGACAAGGGTCCTGCCTCCACATCGAGGCGCAGGGTGTCGGCGGCAACGGCCAGCGGAATGTCCTTCCAGTCGGTCTGGGCCTGACCCATGTCGACCCCGACCAGACCGTCGCCCGCGTCACTGGCTTCCAAAAGCCCGGCCCGGGTCTGGATTATGGCGTGATCGACGCCGTTTTCTTCCATGAGCATGGCGGCGACACAGCGCGTGGCGTTGCCGCAGGCGGCCACTTCGCCACCGTCGGCGTTGAGAATGCTCATGGTCACATCGGCCCGCGCATCCTCGGCAGCAGCAACCACGATCAACTGATCGCAGCCGACCCCTTCCCGCCGGTCGGCGATGGCCCGCACCTGCGCGCCCGACAGCCGGGCAAGGCCCGCGCGCGCGTCCAGCACAACGAAATCGTTGCCCAGCCCGTGCATCTTTATGAACGGCAAACCAGTCATAACCCGGAACCTATGGCCGCAACACGGCCCATGTCCACCTAATTTCAGCCATTACTCGCCAGAAAGTGTTTCATATGAAAGGCCGCCTGCGCCGGTTCCTGATGATATTCCCGCCCCACCGGACAGGCCCGGCGGGCCACACAAGCCCGCTCCAAACAGTCCGATCCCGCCGCCGACCCGATATGATCGACACAAGCCGGAACGTCGTAATTCCCAACCGACAACGCCCCCACCGGACAGCTCGAAAGACAAGGCCTGTCCACGCAACTCTCGCAAGGACTGGCCGCTGGCAAACGCTCCGGCAGCTCAATCCGTTCCTCAAACGCCAAAGCCCCCCGATACCCATGCCAAAGCCCATACACAGGATGAATCAAAGGCCCAATGGGACTTCCAAACACCGCCTCGCTGCGCATCGCCCACTTCTGAAACGGCATATACGGCGGCCCGTCAAAAGGAAACAGCGCCGCCGCCCCCAACTTTTCCGCCACGCCGGAAATAACCCCCCGCGTCCACGCATCCAGCGGATCGGGACCATCCCCGCGCACCGCTTGGAACGCCCGCCACATGGCAGACCCCGCGTTACCGATGATGACCATCGTCGCGGGGTTACCAGGAACGACATCGGACGGCTCCGGTCGAAACCCGCCGCGAACAATCAGGCCGTGGGGGGTGAGCGCAGTTTGAATAGCTTCGAGGTTCATGGGTAGGGTTATGCCGTAACTAGTGCCACTCGGTTGAAAAAGTCTTAAAATGTAAACTCTCACCCTTATTCGCATTCGTTATGGGAGTGGATTTTTGCTCACTAGACCCCATAAAGTCTTCCCATCCTCCGAGCCTCGCGCGCCCATTTCCAGAAGGAGTGTCTTGGTTTTCTCTTCACTGGCTCCAATCACATTCATAAGCGTATCCAGATTCCGCCACGTGTGCGTCGGATGATCGAGCATTTTTTTCAAAAGCTCTTTTCGTGGCTTATCTTTCTTTGCTTCTGATCGTTCCTTGAACCAATGCATCAATATATTGCCAGATATCGTAGCAACTGATCCAATCACCGCGCCGATAACGCCGATAAACGCAATTACTACAGGGTCGCTCATAATTTCCTCCACCCCATTTCCTGATTTCCCAGGACGAATTGGGATCGTAGCACTTTGCCATACGATCTTCTTAACGAATACTCCTGTACGCAACGCTCCCACTTGACTCCCCCACCCCTTCCGCATAAAGTCCGCGCCGTTATTGGACGCCCCGAGGGGCGCCGCCAGTCCGCGAGTTTCGCGCACTGGCGTTTTTTGGTTGTTTGGCGAGGTTTTGGACGAGCATGTTTGAAGGCCTGAGCAGCAAACTTGGTGACATCTTTGAAGGCTTGAAGAGGCGCGGCGCGCTGTCGGAAGCCGATGTCTCGGCGGCCATGCGCGAAATTCGCGTGGCTTTGCTTGAGGCCGATGTCGCGCTGCCGGTGGTCAAGGATTTCGTCGAAGCGGTTCGCACGCGTGCCGTCGGCGAAGAGGTGCTTCGCAGCGTCACGCCGGGCCAGATGGTGGTCAAGATCGTCAACGACCATCTGGTGGAAATGCTGGGCGGCGACGCGCTTGATACCGCGATAAATCTAGCCGGAACCCCGCCGGTGGCCATCCTCATGGTCGGCCTGCAGGGCTCGGGCAAGACGACGACCAGCGCCAAACTGGCCATGCGTCTGGTCAAGCGCGAGAAAAAGCGCGTTCTCATGGCCTCGCTGGACGTTTATCGCCCGGCAGCCCAGCAGCAACTGGCGGTTTTGGGCGAACAAGCCGACGTGCCGGTGTTACAGGCCGTGTTCGGCGAGCAGCCCCTGGCAATTACCCGCCGGGCCATGGAAACGGGCCGCCGCGAAGGCTATGACGCGGTTATTCTGGATACCGCGGGCCGTTTGCACATCGACACCGAACTGATGGCCGAAGTGGCCATGGTGCGCGACGAGGCCAAGCCCACGGAAACCCTGCTGGTGGCCGATGCGCTGACCGGTCAGGATGCGGTTAATCTGGGCCGCGAGTTTCACGAAAAAATCGGCATTACCGGCCTTGTGCTGACCCGCGTCGACGGCGACGCGCGCGGCGGTGCGGCCCTTTCCATGCGCGCCGTTACCGGCCAGCCCATCAAGCTGATGGGTGTCGGCGAAAAGCTGGAAGACTTAGAAGCCTTCCAGGCGGATCGCATCGCCGGGCGCATTCTGGGCATGGGCGACGTGGTCGGGCTGGTCGAGCGCGCCGCCGAAACCATGGATCAGGCAAAGGCCGAGGCCGCCGCCGAACGCATGATGAAGGGCCAGTTCACGCTCGAGGATCTGAGCGAGCAACTGGGCCAGATTCGCAAGATGGGCGACATGGAAGGCCTGATGGGCATGATGCCCGGCGTCGGCAAGATCAAAAAGCAGATGGCGCAGGCCAATGTGGACGACAAAACCGTGGCCCGCCAGCAAGCCATTATCCAATCCATGACGCCGGATGAGCGCAGGCGTCCCAAGTTGCTGAACGGGTCGCGCCGACGGCGGATCGCCGCCGGGTCGGGCACCACGGTTCAGGATGTCAATCGCGTGCTCAAACAGCACAAGCAAATGAGCACCATGATGAAAAAGATGGGCAAACTCGGCAAGAAGGGCCTGATGAGGGGTGGTATGCCGCCCGGCATGATGGGCCCCCAAGGCGGTTTTGGCCGTTAGTAGATTTATTTTGAATTGTACGAACGAAAACAAGCAGAAGGATTGCAAAAAGAATGTCAGTTAAAATCCGACTTTCCCGTGGCGGCGCGAAAAAGCGCCCCTACTATCACATCGTTGTCGCCGACTCGCGCAAAGCCCGCGATGGCCGCTTCATCGAGCGTATCGGAACCTACAATCCGATGGTCGCCAAAGACCATCCCGACCGCGTTCGTCTGGTCGAGGACCGCGTCAAGTACTGGCTGGGCGTTGGCGCGCAAGCCAGTGACCGCGTTGCCAAGTTCTTGGCCGCCGCCGGTCTGATGGAAGCTCGCAAATACGCCGAGCAGACCAAAAAGAACCAGCCCAAAGCGAAGGCCCAGGAGCGCCTGAAGGAAGCTGCCGCTGAAGAAGCTCCGGTTGAAGCCGCCGCCGAGGAAGCTGCGCCTGCTGAGGAAGCTGCTCCGGCTGAGGAAGCTGCGCCTGCTGAGGAAGCTGCGCCTGCTGAGGAAGCTGCTCCGGCTGAGGAAGCTGCCCCGGCTGAGGAAGCTGCTCCGGCTGAGGAAGCTGCTCCGGCTGAGGAAGCTGCTCCGGCTGAGGAAGCTCCTGCTGAGGAAGAAGCCGAAAAGCCGGCCGAATAGGTCGGTCTTTCGGTTCTTGTCATGGCGGCGGCGCCTCGAAAACCCGGCTGGCGAAAGCCACGCCGGATCGCTGAAAAAGCGGGCCACGTGTGTGTCGGTGCAATCACCGGGGTACGGGGTCTGAAAGGCGATCTCAGGGTCAAGAGCTTCACGTCCAGACCAAAGGACGTTGGCGCTTACGGACCCGTTTCGGACGCAACCGGCGACAAGGTTTGGGAACTTTCGGTAACCGGCATGGCCAAGGATCAGGTCATTGTCCGTTTAGCCGGGGTCACAGACCGAACGGACGCCGAGGCATTGAAGGGAACGCAGCTATTTGTGCCGCGCGAAGCCCTTCCGCCGCCGGAGGATGACGAGTTCTACCACGCCGACCTCATTGGCCTTACCGCCTTTGAGGCCGGGGAAGAGGGGTCCGAACCATTTGGCAGGATCCTGGGCGTTTACGACTTCGGCGCCGGTGATGTTTTGGAAGTCGAGCAGCCTTCGGGCGAAACGGTCATGTTGCCGTTCTCCCGCGAGGTGGTGCCGCAGGTAAATGTAAGCGAAGGCCGTGTGGTGGTGAACCCGCCCGACGGCTTGTTTGAAACGCCGGATGCCGGGCAAGACGAAACCGAAGGGAACGGGGACGAAGAATGACGGATCAGGGAGCCATATGGACGGCGCGCGTCCTGACCATCTTCCCCGAAATGTTCCCGGGGCCGTTGGCCGGATCGCTGGCTGGAACGGCCCTCGATAGTGGGCTGTGGGCTTTGGAAACGGTGGACATTCGCGATTTCGCAAGCGATAAACACCGCTCCGTGGACGACACCCCCTGTGGGGGCGGTCCGGGCATGGTTATGCGCGCCGATGTGGTCGATGCGGCGTTGGGCTCGGTAATGGCCGAAAAGCCCGAATTGCCCGCGGTTTATTTGTCGCCGCGCGGACGGCCGCTGGATCAGGCCCGCGTTCGCCAATTGGCGAACGGACCGGGCGTGACGTTGCTGTGTGGCCGCTTCGAAGGCGTCGACCAACGGGTCATCGAGGCCCGCGAGTTGGAGGAAGTCAGCCTGGGCGACTTCGTTCTTTCGGGCGGCGAACCGGCGGCGATCGCGCTGATCGACGCCTGTCTGCGTTTGGTGCCTGGCGTCATGGGCGCGCCGGAGAGTTTGGAGGAAGAAAGTTTCGAGAGCGGGCTTCTTGAATACCCGCAATACACCCGTCCCCGCGAGTGGCAGGGGCGACTGGTGCCGGAAGTTTTAATGTCGGGACACCACGCGCGGGTTCGCGAGTGGCGTCTGGCGCAGGCGGAAAACATCACCCGCGAGCGTCGGCCTGACCTTTGGGAACGGTATATGGCCACGCGCAACGAGGCCCGATAAGGCACGAAGCGCGTTGGTCCTTGAACAAAACGATTTTTGCAGAAGGAAGAAGAAAATGGACATCATTCAACAGCTCGAACAAGAGCAAGTCGCGGATCTGAGCGCCAAGCGCGCAGTTCCCGAATTCGCCGCGGGCGATACGCTTCGCATCAACGTCAAGGTGGTGGAAGGCCAGCGCGAGCGCCTTCAGGCCTTCGAAGGCGTCTGCATTGCCCGCAAGAACCGGGGCGTGAACTCGTCGTTCACGGTTCGCAAGATTTCGTACGGCGAAGGCGTCGAGCGCGTGTTCCCGCTGTACTCGCCGATCATCGACGGCATCGAAGTGGTGCGTCGCGGAGACGTGCGCCGGGCCAAACTTTATTACCTGCGCGGCCTGCGCGGCAAACGCGCCCGCATCGCCGAAAAGACGGACGGGTACTCGGCCAAGCTGACCACCCAGGAAAAGAAATCCGCCGCCGATGCCAAGGCCGCCGCCCATGCGGTCGCCCGCACCAAGGCGAGCGAAAAGGCTGCCGCCAAGGCCGCCGCCGAAGAGTAAAAACGTTTGTCCGATGCGCGGGAACGCCCCACCTAAAGGGAGCGTTCCCGGCGGGCGTTAATTGCTGCCGGGGGGATATGATCCATGGCTCAAGCACGGACCCTGTTCGACAAGATTTGGGACAGCCACCTCGTCGAGGTGCAGGAAGACGGCACGTGCGTGCTGTATATCGACCGTCACCTCGTTCATGAAGTGACCAGCCCCCAGGCTTTTGAAGGCCTTCGCGACGCCGGGCGCAAAGTGCGTCGGCCCGACGCCACGCTGGCCGTGGCCGACCATAACGTTCCGACCACGGATCGCAGCCGGGGCATCGAAGAAGAAGAATCGCGCATTCAGGTCGAAACCCTGGAAATGAACGTCGCCGAATTCGACATCCCCTACTTCGGCATGGACGACATCCGCCAGGGCGTCGTTCACATCATCGGGCCGGAACAGGGCTTTACCCAACCGGGAACGACCATTGTCTGCGGTGATTCTCACACCGCCACCCACGGCGCGTTCGGCGCACTGGCCTTCGGCGTCGGCACCAGCGAGGTCGAACACGTTCTGGCCACGCAAACGCTCTTGCAAAAACCGGCCAAGAACATGCTGGTTTCGGTCGAAGGCGATCTTCCGGCAGGCGTTACCGCCAAGGATCTGATTTTGGCTATCATCGGTCAGATCGGCACGGCGGGCGGCACCGGCCATGTCATCGAATACGCAGGCCAAGCCATCCGCGACCTTTCCATGGAAGGCCGCATGACCCTTTGTAACATGACCATCGAGGGCGGCGCGCGCGCCGGACTGGTTGCGCCCGACGAAACCACGTTCGCGTACCTGAAAGACCTTCCCATGAGCCCCAAGGGCGCCGATTGGGATGCCGCGATGGCCTATTGGAAAACGCTGGTCACCGAAGACGGCGCGCTTTTCGATACGACGGTCACCATTAACGCCGCCGAACTGGTTCCGTTCGTCACCTGGGGCACAAGCCCCGAGGACGCGCTGCCGATCACGGCCAAGGTGCCCAACCCGGCGGACGAAGCCGACGAAGGCAAGCGCGCCGCCATGCAGCGCTCGCTAGACTACATTGGTCTGACGCCGGGCACGCCGTTGAACACCGTGCCGGTGGACCGGGTCTTCATCGGATCGTGCACCAATGGCCGCATCGAGGACCTGCGGGCCGCCGCGGCGATCGCCAAGGGCCGCATCGTGGCCGAAGGCGTTGGCGCTTTGGTGGTTCCGGGTTCGGGACTGGTCAAGGCGCAGGCGGAAAAGGAAGGTTTGGACCAAATCTTCATTGAGGCCGGGTTTGAGTGGCGCGAGGCGGGCTGTTCCATGTGTCTGGCCATGAACGCCGACAAGCTGGAACCGGGCGAACGGTGCGCTTCAACGTCGAACCGCAATTTCGAAGGCCGCCAGGGACGCGGCGGACGGACCCATCTGGTCAGCCCGGCCATGGCCGCAGCCGCAGCCGTCGCCGGTCATCTGACCGACGTGCGCGAACTTTAGGGGGGAGCGAGACACAATGGAAAAATTCACCACGCTCACTGGCGTCGCGGCGCCGCTGCCGATGATCAATGTCGACACCGACAAGATCATCCCCAAGCAGTTCCTCAAGACCATCAAACGCACGGGGCTGGGCGTCAGCCTGTTCTTCGAAATGCGCTATGACGACGACGGCAAGGAATTGCCCGAATTCGTGCTGAACAAGCGCGCTTACCGCCAGTCGAAGATTCTGGTGGCGGGCGATAACTTCGGCTGCGGGTCGTCGCGCGAACACGCCCCTTGGGCGTTGATGGATTTCGGTATCCGCTGCGTCATTTCGACCAGCTTCGCCGACATCTTTTATAATAACTGCTTCAAGAACGGCATCCTGCCCATTCAAGTTTCCAAGGAAGACCTGGACGAGTTGATGGACGACGCCGAACGCGGTGCCAACGCCACCTTGACCGTCGATCTGGAAGCGCAGGAAATCACCGGTCCCGATGGCGGCTGCGTCAAGTTCGAACTCGACCCCTTCCGCAAGCACTGCCTGCTGGAAGGTCTGGACGAGATCGGCCTGACCATGCAACGCGGGACCGAGATTGGAAGTTTCGAGGAAAAACAGAAAGCCGCCCAGCCCTGGCTCTACGGCTGATCGCTTTCAAACGAAAAATTTAAATAAACGCGAGGGGAAACGAACCATGGCCGACACGAAGAAGCTCCTGTTCCTGCCGGGCGACGGCATTGGCCCCGAGGTTATGGCCGAGGTTCGCCGGGTCATCGACTGGATGGCCAAAAACCGCTCCATTTCCTTCGACATCACCGAAGGTCTGGTCGGCGGCTGCGCCTATGACGCTTGCGGCGAATCGATTTCGGATGAAACCATGGCCGATGCCATGGCCGCGGACGCGGTTCTTCTGGGCGCGGTCGGCGGACCGAAATGGGCCGACGTTTCCTTTGACAAGCGGCCCGAGGCGGGCCTTCTTCGCCTGCGCAAGGAAATGGACCTGTTCGCCAACCTGCGTCCGGCGGTGGTTTTCGACGCTTTGGCGGAATCCTCGACCCTGAAACTGGAAGTCGTGCAGGGCATGGACATCATGATCGTGCGCGAACTGTGCGGCGGTCTCTATTTCGGTGAACCGCGTGGCATCGAGACGCTCCCCGACGGCACGCGCCGCGGCGTCAACACGCAGGTCTATACGACACCGGAAATTCACCGGGTTGCCCGCGTCGCCTTCGAGCTGGCCAAAAAGCGCAGCAACCGCGTCGCTTCGTCGGAAAAATGCAACGTCATGGAAAGCGGTCTTTTGTGGCGTGAAGAAGTTCAGATTATCGGCGACACCGAATTCCCCGAAGTCGAGCTTTCCCACATTCTGGCCGACAACTGCGCCATGCAGTTGGTGCGCAATCCCAAGCAGTTCGACGTGATTGTCACCGACAATATGTTCGGCGACATCCTGTCGGACGCCGCCGCCATGGCCACCGGTTCGCTGGGTATGCTGCCATCTGCCTCGTTGGGCGCGGAAGACGAAAACGGCACCCGCAAAGCCCTTTACGAGCCGGTCCACGGCAGCGCGCCGGACATCGCAGGCCAGGGTGCGGCCAATCCGCTGGCCACTATTCTCAGCTTCGCCATGATGCTGCGCTACTCGTTCGACATGGGCGCCGATGCCGACCTGATTGAACAGGCGACGCAAAACGTGCTCAACGGCGGTCTTCGCACCGCCGACATCATGCAGGAAGGCAAGGCGCGGGTTTCGACCTCGGTGATGGGCGAGTCCATTGTTTCGGAACTGGGCAAGCTGGCCGGATAACCGGTTTACCCGGTTGGTGCGTTTTTGTGGTAGACTGGTGCTAATTTGAACCATCCCAAGGTTGGGAGTTGATGGTCATGCACACGAAAACCGTATTGCGTATCCTGGTTCCGGTACTGGCCTCCGTGCTGGTGGCCGCCTGCATCACCGTTGCGCCAACGCTCAAGACGACGCCCAGCATAACCTCGGTCGGCAGCCAACGCCTGCCGCTGGAGGTGGGCGTCATCGTTTCCGAACAGGTGCGCGCCTTTAATGTCGCCCACGAAATTCCGGGCGCTTGCATATCGGGCGGCATTCAGTTCGCTCCGGTGTCCTATGGGCAACAGTTGCAGGGAACCCTTCAGGATCGATTTGCCCGGCTTTTCGAGCGGGTCGCTTTTGTTGATCCGTCCGCCGATCGTTCTTCCTTTGATGCGGTGTTCGAGTTGGGAATATCCGATGTCGGTTTTCGCTTTGGCTGCATGATCGCGCCCCAGCAATTCGGCGAGGTAACGGCTTCGTTACGGGCCATCGATGATGACGGTCGCGAAATGTGGCGCAGCGCGACCACGAAGGGGCGGGGCGACGCGCCGTTCGTTATGGGCGATGGACTTCAACCCCATTATTGGTGACGCCGTATCGCTGGCCATCGGCAAGATTGTCGACGAATGGACCCGCGAGGTTGGCGGAATGGAAGAGGACCGCTACGCCATGGGCGCGTCACCGGCGCGGCGCATGGTCAAGAACCTCGGGCGGAAAATGAAAAGCAAGCGCGGCTTCGGGCGCGGCAAACTTAAAATCGCGTATCCGCCAACCCCCGAACAGCCGGACGATATTGCCGTTATCATCGGCAACGGCGATTACGGTCAGTTCGGCGTCGACATTCCGGACGTGCTTCCAGCTTATGCCGACATGGACGCATTCGCCCAGTACGCCATCGAAGGGTTGGGCGTGCGCGAGGGCAACATCATCTTCATGCGCGACGCCACCGGCGCGCAGATGGTTCGCGTGTTCGGGTCCGAGCGTGACGCCCACGGCCAGCTTTTCGACTGGGTACGCCCCGGCCGATCGCGCGTCTACGTCTATTATTCCGGCCACGGCGCGCCGGGCCGCAGCGGCTCGGCCTATCTGGTGCCATCGGACGCCGACGCCGCACGCATCGAGTTGAACGGTTTTCCCCTGTCCCAGCTATATACGAACCTTTCCAAGTTACCCGCATCCCACGTAACGGTGGTTCTGGAAGCGTGCTTCTCGGGGACCAGCCAGCAGGGATCGGTCATTGCCAAATCTTCGGCCATCTATGTGCGGCCCAAAATCCCCGAGGTGCCCACCAACATGACCGTCATTTCCGCCGGAGCCGCCGATCAGGTTGCTTCGTGGGAAGAGGACAATTCGAACGGTCTGTTCACCAAATACTATCTCAAGGCGGTCAGCGGCGAGGCCGACACCGGTTCCTACGGCAATCACGACGGACATGTCGAACTGGCCGAGATCAAGGCCTACCTGAAAGACACCCTGACCTATTTCGCACGGCGTCACTACGGGCGCGATCAGAATCCGCAAATTGTTTTGGGCGGACGGGCGATGTTTTAGAACAAATTTTCACGCAAATGCAGCAAGCTCTTGAATTTGTGAAAGCGAGGCTGTATGGCTATCGGCCAGCGAAAACAGTGAGACGACATGAACCGTTCGATCAACATGATTGTGCCTAAGCAAATTTCGGGGTCCAAAGCCCGGACGGTTCTTGCGCGCGCCACCACGACCACCACGACCACTACCAAGGCTAAAAAACTGCGGGTATAGCGCGGGCTGAACAGGTTTAGACAACCTAACGAAAAAGGCCCGCGGATCACTCCGGCGGGCCTTTTTCGTTAGGAAATTTTTTAATGACACAGTCACGATTGGCTGTGAATGAACTGGAGAAGAAAAAATGGGTTACAAGGTTGCCGTAATGGGCGCAACGGGAAATGTCGGGCGCGAACTGCTGTCCACCATGGCCGAACGCAAATTCCCGGCCGACGAGGTCGTGGCTCTGGCTTCGGAACGCTCGGTCGGGCGTGAAATCTCGTTTGGCGAAGATAAAATCCTGAAGGTTCAGAATCTGGCCGAGTACGACTTTGCCGGCACAGACATCGTCCTTTCCTCGCCGGGTGCCAGCATCTCGGCCAAGTATTCGCCGAAGGCCGCCGCCGCCGGGGCCGTCGTGGTGGACAACACCTCACATTTCCGCATGGACCCGGACGTGCCGCTGGTCGTGCCGGAAGTTAACCCCGAAGCCATTGCCGGCTACACCAAAAGCGGCATCATCGCCAATCCCAACTGCTCGACCATCCAGATGGTCGTGGCGCTGAAGCCCCTTCACGACATCGCCAAGATCAAGCGCGTCGTCGTCGCCACCTATCAGTCCACGTCGGGCGCAGGCAAGGCGGCCATGGACGAGTTGTTCAATCAGACCAAGGGCATCTTTTCCAACGAACCGGTCAGCGCCCACCAGCAGAAATTCACCAAGCAGATCGCGTTCAACGCCATTCCGCATATCGACAAGTTCATGGACGACGGCGCCACCAAGGAAGAATGGAAGATGGTGGTCGAGACCAAGAAGATCATGGACCCCGATATCGAAGTGATCGCCACCTGCGTGCGCATTCCGGTCTTTATTGGCCACGGTGAAGCGGTACATATCGAATTTGAAAAGCCGATCTCCGACGAAGAGGCCCGCGCCGCGCTTCGCGAAGCGCCGGGTATTGTGGTCGTCGATCACCGTGGCGATGAGGGCTACGTCACGCCTGCCGAATGCGCCGGCGAGGACCCGACCTATGTCAGCCGCATCCGCGTTGACCCGACCGTGCCCAACGGCCTGGCCATGTGGGTTGTCGCCGACAACCTGCGCAAGGGTGCAGCGTTGAACACCGTGCAAATCGCCGAGGAATTGATCAGGTCCTTCCTGAAAAAGGCCGTCTGATCGGCAGAACCTATCTGAATTACCACCTCATTCCGGACGAAGAGGTGAAACTGGCCGGGCGGCAAATGTCGTCCGGCCCTTTTTTTTTAAAAACGCTGGAAATGAGGGATTGCGCGGGCAATGATGGGGAACGGAGAAATGAAATCCACCGCAAGCGTGGAGGAAACGCCATGATGCATTTTCGCGTGATTTTTCACCATTCCGCTATGTGGGTATGGGTCGTTTTATGTGTCTTCCTCGGGGCATCCGTGGCGGGCGCGCAAGGAACCTGGACGCCCATCGGCGGATCAACGCCCGCCCCGGCCCCGGCCCCAAGTATGGGCGCGGGCGAAGGCGCCGGTCCCGGCAAGGCCAACCAGGCGGCCCCCGGATCGCGGGACTACTACACGTTTTATCGCCAATGGATCGAAACCGGCGGCCCCATGCAGGAAGAGAAATACCGGGCGGTCATCGAGTATTTGAAAAGCGTCGACATCGATCCCTATGCCTGGAGCGGGAAACTTGTCCAAAAACCGCGCATGGGCTATGGCGAAGTGCATCGTTGGCAAAGCAACAGCGATTGGTGCAAGACGGGCGGCATCGAACAGCCGATGGTGCCAATTGTATTTGACAACGTTTATTACGGCATTCCCGACCGCGAGGTCATTTACATCTTCGGCATGATCGCGGGCAACGTTACCTTTGGCCCCCTTGGTCAACCCTATTGCGACGGCGACTTCTGTCCGCCGATCACAATCGACGGCCATACGTACCTTTTGCAGGCGAACTCGAAAACGTTTCGCGATTGCGCACGCTATGCCGAGACCACGCTGGCCCACATCGGACCGACCGTGAAACTGCTGCGTCCGCGTGATGCCGTTCGCAACAACCCGAAGACGGCTTTCGTGTCATCGACCATGTTCAACGGCAACAAAAAGGCGAGTTGGAAGACGTTTGCCGAAATGCTCCAGACGATGATGAAGCAGTAGGCGAGCGGCGATCAGGCCTGCTTTTCGTCGGATTTACCTTCATCGGATGCGTCCGATCCGATCATGGCGTCGGCATCCTTCGGCTTGCGCTTGTCATCGCCATCGAAGGCCATATCCTTGCGCCGACGGTCCGGCCCGAAATATCCCTCGACCTTGACGAACGGGCGCGGGCGTTCGATCACGGCCTGAATACGGGTGAAAAGGCCGTGAGCCGAAAACGGCTTGATGACATATTCATTGACGCCCGCATCGCGCGCCGTCTTCACACGGTCAACCTCGGAATGTCCGGTCAGCATGATGATCGGCAAGAAGGCCAGCGGCGTATTCTGGGCGCCACGGATTTTTTTCACCAGCTCAATGCCGTTCACCGGCTCCATTTCCCAATCGATGATGATGATGTCGGGCTCGCCGTGCTCGAGCTGCTTTAGTGCGGCAGCACCGTTAGAGACCTCGCCGATATCGCGTGTTCCCAGTGCCTGAAGCACCAGACGCACCGTCGTGCGAACAAACATGTTGTCGTCGACAACAAGAAACCGGACGTTTTCGAGATATTTCTCGGCCATGACCGCTTTTCGTAATCGCCACCCGCCGCTCGGTGTCGATTCCCCCCGTTTCACGCAGTAATCGACGATACGAATCGACTCGCACAGCCGATCCGATCGATGCGACACCATAGTCATTCCAGTTGCACCGGACCCGCGTCAACACTTTTCTCGCTGATCCGGGCAACTGGACTGCTTTTTTCGCTCAGATAACGCCGTCTTTTTCGAGATCGGCCAGTTCATCGCCATTGACGCCGAACTCGCCGAGAATTTCGGCGTTATGCTCGCCCAGCTTCGGCGCGGGGCGGCGGAATTCGCCCGGCGTTTCGGAAAGACGGGCCGTAACCGTATGCATGGGCAGGGTTCCGAGCTCTTCATCCGGAACCTCGACAATGATCTCGCGATCCTTGATGTACGGATGATCCATCAGATCTTCGATGTCACTGACGGGTCCAACCGTGATCCCCGCTTTGTCGAAATGATCGAGGATGTATTCCCGACCGTGGGTTTTCATGAACCCGCCGACAATCTCGTCCAGTTCGTCGACATTTTTCAGCCGGTCCGAATTGGTTTTGAAGCGGGCGTCCTCGATCAGTTCTTCCTGACCGATAGAGCGGGCGAACTGTTCCCACATACCTTGGGTCGAGGCCGAAAGGGCTACCCATTTTCCATCTTCACATTGGTAGGTGTTGCGCGGCGCAGCCATGGTGAAGCGGCTGCCCATGCGCGGCGGCACCTTGCCGGTCACCTTATAGTTGGCGGCCAGCGGACCCTGGATCGAGAACAGCGGATCAAAGAGCGGCAGATCGATCACCTGGCCCTTGCCGCCGTTGACTTCCACGTGCCGGATGGCGGCCAGAATGGCGCTGGCGCCTGTAAGGCCGGCAATCATATCGGCCATGGCAAAGGCGGGAAGAACCGGCGGGCGGTCTTCGAAACCGTTGGAAGCGGCGAAACCCGACATGGCTTCAATCAGCGTGCCGAAACCGGGCTTGTGCTGATACATGCCGTCCTGACCCCAGCCCGAGATGCGAACGAGCACCACTTTCGGATTGATTTCATGCAGCCGGTCCGGGCCAAAGCCCATTTTTTCCATGGTGCCGGGACGATAATTCTCGACCACGGCGTCAGCGCTTTCGACCAGCTTGACGAAAATTTCCTTCGCCTTGTCGTTGCGAAGGTTGAGCGTCAGGCTGCGTTTGTTGCGCGAATAGACCTTCCAATGGGTGGAAATACCCTCGGTCTTCCAGTTGCGCAGATCGTCCCCTTTGCCGGGGGTTTCGATTTTGATGACGTCGGCGCCGAAGTCGGCAAGGATAACCGTCAACTCGTTACCCGCGACGACGCGAGTCATGTCTAAAATCCGCAAACCCTCGAGCGGGCCTGTGGCGTCGGGTTTAAAATTCCGCATGTCTGTCCTCCCGTTGCGGCGGCGGTACAAATTCCAAAACAAAATTGTTTCTAATGGGAATCTATCGACCAACTACCGTTGTCGCCAAGCCGAGTCAATTGTGCCGCCATTAATCGGCACTTTCCAGCCCCGGTTTTTCACAATGTGGTTTGCCCCGCCCGAAGCATCCACATCGTGAAAAGGCTGTTGAAGATGGCTTCATCTGGCCTTAACGTAAACAGTTGAAGTCCGGTTCACCGGCGTTTTGATGCGCCTGGGGAACAGAAACTTCGTTTTCCATTTTTTTGCTTTCTCACGAAAATCGGGTAAGCCTATGAATATTCATGAATATCAGGCCAAACAACTTCTGGCCAAATTCGGCGTGGCCGTGCCGCGCGGCGGCGTCGCCTATACCGCCGACGAGGCTGAAGGCCTTGCACGCGACTTAGGCGGCCCGGTCTGGGTCGTTAAATCGCAAATCCATGCGGGCGGTCGCGGCAAAGGACAGTTCAAGGACAAAACGGCTGGTTCCGCCGGCGGCGTGCGTGTCGTCAAGTCGGTCGCCGATGTAAACAAGAATGCAGGCCAGATGTTGGGCTCGACGCTGGTTACGCACCAGACCGGACCCGCCGGTAAAGAGGTCAAGCGCGTCTATGTCGAGGAAGGCTGCGATATCGCGCGCGAGTGTTACCTCTCAATGCTGGTCGACCGCGCCAATGCCTGCATCACGATCATGGCGTCCACCGAAGGCGGCATGGACATCGAGGAAGTCGCGGCCAAGACGCCCGAAAAAATCGTCAAGGTGGCGGTCGATCCGGCAACCGGCATTCAGGCGTTCCATGCCCGCAAGATTGCCTTCGGCCTACAGCTTGAAGGAAAGCAGGTGGGTTCGGCGGTCAAATTCCTGATGGGCATGTACAAGGCTTTCACCAGCCTTGACGCCAGTCTGGTCGAAATCAACCCCCTGGTGGTCACCGGCGAGGGCGGCATTCTGGCTCTGGACGCCAAAATGAACTTCGACGACAACGGCCTTTATAGGCAAAAGGATGTCGCCGAGCTGCGCGACGAGGACGAGGAAGATCCGGCCGAACTTGAGGCCGCCAAGTACTCGCTTAATTACATCACGCTGGACGGTTCCATTGGCTGCATGGTCAACGGTGCCGGTCTTGCCATGGCGACCATGGATATTATCAAGGCCCACGGCGGCGACCCGGCCAACTTCCTGGACGTTGGCGGCGGGGCCACCACCGAACGGGTGACGGCGGCGTTCAAATTGATCCTGTCGGACCCCAAGGTCGAAGGCATTCTGGTCAACATCTTCGGCGGCATCATGCGCTGTGACGTCATCGCCGAAGGAGTGGTTTCGGCGGCCAAAGAGGTCAGCATCAACGTGCCGCTGGTGGTTCGCCTCGAAGGCACCAACGTCGAAGAGGGCAAACAAATCCTGGCTCAGTCGGGCCTGCCGATCATTTCGGCGGACGATCTGGGAGATGCCGCAGCTAAAGTGGTGAAAGCCGTGAAGGAGGCCGCCTGATGTCCGTTCTCGTTAACTCAAACACCAAAGTCGTTTGCCAGGGCATCACCGGCGGCGAAGGAACCTTTCACACCGAGCAAGCCATCGCCTACGGCACGCAAGTCGTGGCGGGCGTCACGCCTGGCAAGGGCGGAATGACGCATCTGGATGTCCCTGTTTTCAACACGGTGGCCGATGCGGTCGAAAAGACCGGCGCCAACGCGTCCGTCATTTACGTGCCGCCGCCATTCGCAGCCGACGCCATCTTAGAAGCCATCGACGCCGAAATTCCGTTGGTGGTGGCCATCACCGAGGGTATCCCGGTGCTGGATATGGTGCGCGTCAAACGCAAACTGGCGGGCTCCGGCACGCGCCTGATCGGCCCCAACTGCCCCGGCATCATCACGCCGGAAGAATGCAAGATCGGCATCATGCCGGGCCACATTCACAAGAAGGGCAAGGTCGGCATCATGTCGCGCTCGGGCACGCTGACCTATGAAGCCGTCGCGCAAACCACGGCCACCGGGTTGGGCCAGACCACCTGCATCGGTCTGGGCGGCGATCCGGTTAACGGCACCAACTTCATCGACTGCTTCGAGATGTTTCTGGACGACGACGAAACCGAAGCGATTGTCATGATCGGCGAGATCGGCGGCAGCGCCGAAGAAGAAGCCGCCGAGTTCGTCAAAAGCCATAAGGTCAAGAAACCGACCGTCGGCTTCATCGCCGGGCTGACGGCCCCTCCGGGCCGCCGCATGGGCCACGCCGGCGCCATCATCTCCGGTGGCAAGGGCACGGCGGGCGACAAAATCGAAGCCATGAAAAGCGCCGGTATCGCGGTTTCCGATTCGCCGGCCACCATCGGCGAGACCATGGTGGAGTTGCTCAAGGGGTAAATCCGCACACCAGCGGACAGCCTGACAAAAACAGGGGCGCGGGGGATGACATCTCTTGCGCCCTTTGTTTTACTCTGGTCGGAGCTCGAAGGCTCACTCGGTCAGGCTCGCCAGCGCCATCCGTTCCTGCTCGCTCATCGCCGTCTCGCCAGCCCGTGCATTGGCCTGGGCCTGTTGGGGCGATTTGGCGCCGGGGATGACGCATGGAAGAACCGGGTGCGAGGCGACAAATTGCAATGACGCTTCGATCATGTCGGCGCCGGGTTTGAGATTTTCTTTCAGCTTACCAACAACGGCGATTTGCTTCTCGAACTGCGCCTTTTGCGCCTCATTCGTATGGAACTGGCGGCGAACCGTATCGGTGAACACCGTGTCGGCGGAATAATTGCCCGACAGCAACCCCTTGGCCAACGGTCCGCGGATCAGAACGGCGATTCCGTGGTCCGCGCAATAGGGCAGGAATTCCGCCTCTGGGGCTCGGTTTAGCAACGAATAATCGACCTCAACCACCGAACATGCACCGTGCGTATTGAACTTCTTCAAAACGTCAAGGCGGCCCGTCGAAACCCCGTAACAACGGATTTTTCCTTCCTGCTTGAGCGCTTCGAAGCCTTCCAGATAGACGGTGGGGTCCGCGATTCCGCTTTCGTGGCACAACAGAACGTCAATCCAGTCCGTGCGCAGCCGGTACAAGGATGCATGGGCGCACAGGCGAACGTGATCAGGCGACGTCATCGGCAGGGGATGGCCCGACCGGCGGCCCCAGTTTCCCACCTTGCCGACGATGTAGACATCGTTTCGCTTGCCCGCTAGCGCACAACCGAGGCGCTCTTCCGACAGGCCGAAAGGGATTCCGTATGCATCCGCCGTATCGCACAGGTTCATCCCGGCGTCGATGGCCGCGCAGATGGTTGCAAACGCGTCAGTTTCGTTGATATCACCCCATTGATTGCCAATGTTCCAGGTGCCCAGGCCAATCGCCGACACCTGCCACCCAGTCGCTCCAAAAGATCTGTAAAGCATTGGAATGCTCTCCCAAATTTCGATGGAATTAAATTAACACCAGATATAACAGCAAAATCATGGCGCATACCAAATATTGCGGCTGGCACAATATGTTGTTGCTACGGCGGGGTGATTCTGATAAAGAAAAAGGTGTCAGGTGCGTTGAGTCCTGGGACATCATCGCAACGTATCGCGTGAACGATACTCCTGACACCTTTCTGGAGCCGGCGAGGCCCCTCGCACCTTGAAAGCGCCGTGCCTGTGCTACCCACTCTTCCCCAAAGCGCCCCCCAGCAAGAGAACGGCCTGGGAGCAGAGTGGTGGTTCGTTTCCAAATTGCCTTCCGGGGAAGGCCTTTCTTCCGCGAACCGCACAACGAAAAACTTCTTAATGCCTTGGCTTCGAAACGAACCACGAGAGTTCTAACCCGAGGGTTTGAACCCTGGAACCGATGCCCTGAACCGCGAACGGCTCGTTCTTCCGATTCCGGCGACGCTCTCGCCTCAACGGTCGAAACCGCTTTGACGGGCCTCCGCTCCACGAAGTTCCGTCAATTCCACCGAAGTGAATTTAACTTTCCTTCGTAAAAGGTTCGCCTCTGTTCCGAGACGAAGCTTTTCTGGCGAGAAACTCCATAATGTCTGATGTTCTTGGCGAACCCATGGGGCGTGAACCCCTGGGAGGCAAGGAGGGAAACCGCGAACGGCCCCGTCCCTTGATCCCTGCGGCGCTCTCATCGAAACGGCCGAAACCGGTTTGATGGGCCTCCGCTTTACGAAACCAGCTAATCTTACCGAAGTAAAACCAACTCATCCCGTAAAAGGTCCGCTTCGTTCATCAAACGAAGCTTCTCTGGCGAAAAACCCCATAATGCCTTGCGTTCTAAACGAACCCCTGGAACCAACGCCCTGAACCGCGAACGGTTCTTTCTTTTGATACCGGCGGAACCTCAATCGAAACAGCCTAAGCTGATCGGCAGACCTCCCGCTTTACGAAATTCCCTGGCTTCACCGAAGTGAAATCATTTCCTTCCGTAAAAGGTTCGCCTCAATCACGAGACGAGGCTTTTCTGGCGAAAGACCCCATAATGTCTTGTTTCGCAAAACGAACCCCTGGAACCAACGCCCCGAACCGCGAACGGCACGTTCTTTTAATTCCGGCGGAACCCCGGTCGAAACAGCCGAAACCGTTTCTGCGGACCCCCGCTTCACGAAATTCCCTGGCTTCACCGAAGTGAAATCATTTCCTTCCGTGAAAGGTTCGCCTCAATCACGAGACGAGGCTTTTCTGGCGAAAGACCCCATAATGTCTTGTTTTCGGAACGACCCCCTGGAACCAACGCCCCGAACCGCGAACGGCCCGTTCTTTTAATTCCGACGGAACCCCGGTTATAACGATCGAAACCGTTTTAACGGACCCCCGCTTCACGAAATTCCCTGGCTTCACCGAAGTGAAATCATTTCCTTCCGCAAAAGGCTCGCCCCTTCCACGAGACGAAGCTTTCCACCGGCAACCGGTTCCACAAAATTCAAACCGAAGTTTGAACCAGCCTCCCCGATTACCCCCCTGGTTTCGCTATTGCCGAAACAATAGTTCCCCCAAGGGCCCTCGGTTTTCATGATGCCGAAACATCATTTCCGCCTTGGGACTGCAACTTGCCCCTAAATCCAAAAGGAAAATCCCGAAAGACAAACCTCTCAAAAACAAGAACTCGTTACAGTGACGCTTTCACATGCAGGAGTTATAATCTGTCAATGTCAGGGCCTCAGCAATAACAAGTTTTCCAGAATCTCAACTTTTCTGTGCATAAAATTTCAAGATTCTCACATTCGGCCCACAAGTTATCCACTAAATAATTCACAGCACAAATTAAAATCGTTTATAAACAACGCGCTATGTGACCTCCACGATTCATCCTGCGGCCTTTGAAGCCCGCAGGACGCAAAATTAATCATTACTTACCCTTATTCGCGCGCGCGCATGAGGGATCATTGACTTGGGTTCCGCCCGGGTTTAAATGACTGGAACTCGCAAATATCCAGACGGCCTGGCGCGCCAATAATCGGGAGCGCCAATAATCGGGAGCAACCGCCCATGACGACAAGAAAGAGGCCGCTTTCCCCCCACCTTTCCGTTTACAAAGGTCAGATCAGTTCGGTCGTTTCGGTGATGCAGCGCATCAGCGGCGGCGGCCTGGCGGTCGGCCTTGGGTTTTTCGTCTACTGGCTGGGGGCGGCGGCATATGGTCCGGAAACTTACGCGACGGCGCAATGGTTTCTGACCACCTGGTTCGGTTATCTGTGCCTGTTCGGTTTTTCAGCCGCCATGTATTTTCATCTGTGTAATGGGGTCCGGCATCTTATCTGGGACATCGGGTACGGGTTCGAGATCCATCAGGTCAATATCGGCGGCATCCTGGTTCTTGCCTCGACCGCCGGACTGACGGTTCTGACCTGGATCTTCATCTTCGCCAAGCTGGGAGGTGCGTCATGACGTTCCGTAGCGCATACGGCCTCAAGCCCGGCTCCAAACGCTCGGCGCTGGGCCATGCCCGCGGCCTGGGCTCCACCGGCCGGGGCACCGAACACTGGTATTGGGAACGGCTGACCGCTCTGGCCCTGGTTCCGCTGACCTTGTGGGCCATCGTTTCGCTGGTCACCGGCGTTGGCGCCGACCACGCGGCGCTCAAGGTCTGGATGTCGATGCCCGGCAACATGACCCTGATGATCCTGCTCGCCTTCTTCTTTTTCTGGCATGCCTGGATCGCTGTCGGCGTCGTTATCGAAGATTATGTCCACCACGAAGCCGCAAAGACCGGCGGGCTTATCGTTCTTAAGTTCGCCTGCATCCTGTGCGGCACCTTTTCGACGGTGTCGATCCTCAAGATCGGCCTGGGAGGTTAACGCCCGATGCCCGCATACGAGATTACCGATCACGTTTACGATGTCGTCGTTGTCGGTGCCGGTGGCGCTGGACTACGCGCGGCGCTGGGCATGTCGGCGGCTGGTTTCTCCACCGCCTGCGTTTCCAAGGTCTACCCCACCCGCAGCCACACCATCGCCGCCCAGGGCGGCATAGGTGCGGCCATCGGCAATCAGACCGAGGACGACTGGCGCTGGCATATGTATGACACCGTCAAGGGGTCGGACTGGCTGGGCGATCAGGACGCCATCGAATATTTGTGCCGCAACGCCATTCCAGCCATTTACGAGCTGGAGCATTTCGGCCTGCCGTTCTCGCGCCGCGAAGACGGCAAGATGTATCAGCGCCCCTTCGGCGGCCACACCAGCAATTTCGGCGAAGCCCCGGTGCCGCGCAGTTGCGCCGCCGCCGACCGCACCGGCCACGCCATGCTGCACACCCTTTACCAGCAGTGCCTCAAGCACCAAACGGTCTTCTTTAACGAGTATTTCGCCATCGACCTGATCATGGGCGATGATGGTTCGTGCAAGGGACTGACCGCTTGGTGCCTTGAAGACGGAACGATTCATCGCTTTCAGGCGCAGATGGTTGTTCTGGCCACCGGCGGCGGCGGGCGGGTCTTCTTCTCCAGTACGCTGGCCCATATCTGCACCGGCGACGGCGCGGCCATGACGGCGCGCGCGGGCCTGCCGTTGCAGGACATGGAATTCGTGCAATTCCATCCGACCGGCATTTACGGCGCGGGCTGCCTGATTACCGAAGCCTGCCGTGGCGAAGGCGGATACCTGACCAATTCCGAGGGCGAACGCTTCATGGAGAAGTACGCGCCCAATACGCTGGATCTGGCCTCACGCGACGTGGTTTCGCGGGCCATGGTCATCGAAATGCGTGAAGGACGCGGTTGCGGGCCGCTCAAAGACTACATGATGCTTCATGTGGAGCATCTGGGCGCCGAGGCGTTGCACGAGAAACTGCCCGGCATTGTCGAAACGGCGATGATTTTCGCCGGCATCGACGCCACCAAGGACCCCATCCCCGTATTGCCGACCTGCCACTACAACATGGGCGGCATTCCCACCAACCATAAGGCCGAAGCCCTGCGCCCGACGCCTGACGATCCGGACGCCGTGGTTCCCGGCCTGATGGCCGTGGGCGAGGCGGCCTGCGCGTCGGTGCACGGGGCCAACCGTCTGGGCACCAATTCGCTGACCGATCTGGTCGTCTTCGGCCGTGCCGCCGCATTGCAGGCGGCCGAAATCCTGACGCCGGGGGCCAAGCAAGAACCCTTGCCCGCCGACTCGTCGGATGCCGCACTGGCCCGGCTGGATCGCCTGCGCAATGCCGACGGGTCGTTGGCCACCAGCGAAATTCGCCTGAACATGCAGCGCACCATGCAGGACAACGCTTCCGTTTTCCGTACCAAGGAAGTGCTGGCGGAAGGCTTGCAGAAGATAGGCGAAGTGGACGCCACGCTGGCCGACATCAAGCTGGCCGACCGGTCCATGATCTGGAACACCGATCTGATGGAAGCGTTGGAGCTGGAAAACCTGATGGTCAGTGCCAAGGCGATCATGCAGTGCGCGGGAGAGCGCGAGGAAAGCCGGGGCGCACACGCGCGCGAGGATTTCCCCAAGCGCGACGATGAGGTGTGGATGAAGCACACGCTGGCCACACTCAATGCCAAGGGCGGATACGATATCGATTACCGGCCCGTGCACACCAAACCGCTGTCGGACGATGTGGACTACATCGAACCGCAGGAACGAGTTTACTAGTCGAAAGGTCGGGACCATGCTTCCTTTAATGCCGCTCGCGAAGTTTTTCCTTCCCGCCAATTCGAAAATTGGCAAAGGCAAAACCTTCAAGGCTCCGGAAGGGGCCAAGCGGGTCCGTGATTTCCACATCTATCGGTGGGACCCGGACACGGACGAAAACCCGCGCATGGATACTTACGAAATTGATCTCGACGATTGCGGCCCGATGATCCTGGACGCGCTGATCAAGATCAAGGACGAGGTGGACGCGACGCTGACGTTCCGGCGTTCGTGCCGTGAAGGCATCTGCGGATCGTGCTCCATGAACGTGGCGGGCACCAACACGCTGGCCTGCATCAAGGCGATTGAAGAAATTTCCGGCGACGTCACCATCTATCCGCTGCCCCATATGGCGGTGGTCAAGGATCTGGTGGTCGACCTGAACCACGCCTTCGCGCAATACGAATCCATCGAGCCGTGGCTCAAGTCCGACACCCCCGCGCCGCCCAACGCCGAACGCCTGCAAAGCCCCGAAGAGCGCAAGGAACTGGACGGCATGTGGGATTGCGTGCTGTGCTTCTGCTGTTCGACCAGTTGCCCCAGCTACTGGTGGAACGGTCAGCGCGGCTATCTGGGGCCGGCCACGCTGATGCAGGCCATGCGCTGGGTCAAGGATTCGCGCGATGAAGCGACCGGCGACCGTCTGAACGAACTTGAAGACGAAATGCGCCTGTTCCGCTGCCACACCATCATGAACTGCACGGTGACGTGCCCCAAGAACCTCAACCCGGCCAAGGCCATCGCAGAATTGAAACAAATGATGGTCGGCCGCGAATAATCGAGGCGACTTCCTGAAACACCGAAACCGCCGGGTATTCCCCGGCGGTTTTTGGTTGGCCGCTATCCTTGGCCGTTCATCAAATAGAACGGCTTGCTCAGGTCCAGATGCTCCAGCATGGCGTTGTGCCAGCGCTGGTGATGGGGCATCAGGGCTTTCATGGCGCCCGCGTTGGCGGCAACCGCTTCGGGCACACCCTTGTCGCAATAGGCCCGGATTTCCGCAAAAAGCGCGTCCACATCGTATTCGGTGAATTGCCGGTCCTCGACCACCACGCGCCCGCCGACGACGACCGTGCGCACGTCTGCGCCCTTGGTCCGGTGAATGACAAGTTCGGGAATGTCGATGTCGGGCGCCACCCACGGGTCGTTCATCATTTCGTTCATATCGACGAGAAGGGCGTCGGCGAACATGCCGGGCCGCAAGGCACCCAGCTGCCCCTCGAAGCCCAGTGTCCGCGCCCCGTTCAGGGTCGACATCTTGATCACCTCGCGCGCACTCGGCGGCGGCATGTTTTCAAGATCAAACCCCGGCACCCGATGGACCTTGTGCAACATGCGCATTTCCATGAACGGATCGTCATCGTCGTTAATGGACTTGTCGTCAACGCCCAAGGCTACGTTTACGCCCGCCTTCAGCAACTCGTATACCGGCGAGATGCCGTTGCGCACATGGAAATTACAGCTGGGGTGGTTCGTCGTCGAGGCGTCGCGCTTGGCCAGCAATGCGATGTCGTCCGCATCGATCCAAATCGCGTGTCCGTAGGCGACGTTGCGATCTACCAGGCCCAGGTCGTCCAGATAGGCCAGCAGCGACTTGCCGTGCTTCATAAAGCCATAGGCCCGCTGATGCGGGGTTTGCAGGGTATGGATATGCAGCGGAATTCCGCCCAGTTCATCGGCCCGCGCCTTGATGCGCTGCAACAGATCGGGCGTTACCCCATGCGCCCAGCTTGGCGACAGGAAAATGCGGTGGAGGTCCGAATTGTGTTCGGCATAGAGCGCCTCGAACACCTCCATATATTCGTTACCCACCACTTCGCTGTCATAGGCGGTGAAGGGCTCTGCCATGGCGCGTAAATCCGGCGATAACGATTGCAGGAATTCCTTTTCGTCGCAGGCAAAGCGGTTGATGTTGCGCACCGCCGGTGAGAAGGCCAGCCGGATACCCGTTTCCTTGTAGCGCGCAATGCCGCCACGCGCCTGCTCAAGCGCGTGGGCTCCCATGTTGTCCCAGCCATTATGGTGCACGGTGGTAAAGCCCATGCGCAAATGGCGCACGGCGGTCAGCGGGCAGGCCAGTTCCTGCGGCAGGGCGACCCGCCATGGCCAATCGAGGATCATATTTTCCAGATAATCAAAAAACACGCCGGTCTGGATGCGGCTGATGCCATGACCGTGGCTGTGGGCGTCAATAATGCCCGGCATCACCAATTGGCTTCCGTCGCCGATAACACGGGCGTCAGGGTGTCTCGCAGACAGATCGGCAAACGCGCCGGTTTCAACAACCCGCTCACCTTCAATCAGAACACCGCCATCTTCAATCAGGCCGCAGCCGTCAATGGCTGCATCGGTGATCACATAGCGTCCGCGCATCAGCAAAGAATTGGTGGTCATGGAACAACTTCTCCTCCGGCTAAATTCGAACCCCCAATGTAGCGGCAAATTGCCGGTCCGAGCGAGAGGCATTTACAGTTTCGCAAGGGCGGTTAGTATATTGCCGGGGCTGGAACACAGGGGGCCGATGAAGGCCGTGCCTATTTTTCGTACGAAAAGACTTCGACGCGTTTTGACCGCGCTTCCGGTGGCAGTCATTTGTGCCGTCACCGTTTTTGTGGGCTTTCCTGCCCTTGGCGCGGATTCCGAAAAACGACTTTTCATCATCACGTCCTTTCCGGAAACGCTATTCAAACGTTTTACGGTGGCGTTCGAAGAAGCGCATCCCGGCGTTCGCGTAAAAGTCCTGAACAAAAAAACCTCCGCGGCGATCTCCTATGTTCAGGACCAAATCGCCAATCGCCCGGACGTATTCTGGGCGTCGGCACCCGATGCCTTCGAGGTGCTGAAGGAATCGGGCGATCTGGAAAAGTTCGTCTTCGATGCTCCGGGCGTCGCCGATGTGATCGGCAATTATCCGATCAACGATCCCGAGGGCTTCTATACGGGTTTCGCGATTTCCGGTTACGGAATGATGTGGAACACCCGTTATATGGCGCGCCATTCTCTTCGCCCGCCGCATGAATGGGGTGATCTGACGGCCCCCGCCTACCATCGGCACCTGGGAATCACCGCACCGTCGCGCTCGGGAACGACACATTTGATGGTGGAAGGCATTCTTCAAAACCACGGCTGGAAAGAAGGCTGGGCTCTTTTGATGGAAATCGGGGGCAACCTGGCCACCGTCACGGCACGCAGCTTCAGCGTTGTCGATGGGGTCAACAGCGGGCGTTTTGGGATTGGACTGGTCATTGATTTCCTGGGGTTGTCATCCAAGGCATCGGGCCTGCCGGTCGACTTCGCCTATTCGGCAACGACGCCTTTCGTGCCCGCCAATGTGGCTGTCCTCAAAAACGCCCAAAACCGTGAACTGGCCGAGACCTTTATCAAATTCCTGTTGTCCGGGAAGGGTCAGAGAATTCTGTTCGAGCCTGAAATTCATCGCTTGCCGGTGGTGCGCGGAGCCTATGAAAAAGCACCGCTTGGGTATCCGAACCCGTTTGGCGCAAGCGCCCTCGTCGGCGACGTCAGTTTCGACAGCCGGCGTTCGCGTCTTCGCTATCATCTGGTCAACGCAATGTTCGATACGCTGATCACCTTCCGGGTGCGAAAACTCAATCGGGTATGGGCGGCCATCCACCGGGCCGAGGCGCTTCTACGCAATTCCTCCAACGCGGACGCGGCAACTTCCATCGCCAAGGCCCGGCGACTGGCAAGCGAAGTTCCCATATCCGCACCTCTGTCAATGGATCCGGAATTCACTTCGATCTTTATTCGCAAACAACGGGGCCGGTCGGTCCCCGACCAGCAACTCAATCTTGAAAAAACATGGGATGAAACGGTAACGCGAAATCTTCTTGAGGCTTTGCGCATTGCCGAGGCGCAGGCCAAGGCGCTGGAAACAACCAGCGATGCAGACAGCACGGGGACGGTCCGTTGACCCTTCGGACATCCTTCGGGATTAGAACCCGCCTTTTTGGCGCCTTTGGCGCCGTTGCGGCCATGACGGTGGCCGCCAGCGTGGCCGCCTGGTTGTCGTTTGCCAATCTCAGCGAAAGTCTGGGCCGCATCGCCAACACCCATGTCCCGGCAATGACGGTGGCAGCGCAGGTGGCGGAAAAAGGAGGCGCGATTATCGCCACGGCACCAGCCCTGATGTCGGCCGCCAACGAACAGGAACAACAGGCGATCTGGGCCGACCTGGAAATTCTTCTGATCGATATGTCGGACCTTTTGGAAGATATGGGAGGACAGTTAATCGATGAGCCGTCGCGCGCATCCCTTCAGCGTTTGATCGAAGGGATTTCCGATAACCTTGGCGCGTTGAACGCCAATGTCGACAACAGGTTTGACCTGGGAAACCGAAACGCCGAGTTGACGGAACGCCTTCGCTGGCTTCACGCGGATTTCCTTGACGAAGTCGAGCCCATGATCGAAGAGGCGCGTTTCAACATCCAATCGGCCATGGAAGACGTCGAGCAACCGGTTGGCGAGGAAATCGGCCTTGCCGAGACGAAAACTCTTCGCGCCGAAATGCTGAAACGTGAAGCGCTCTTGAAAATCAATGCTGCGGGAAACCTGGCTGTTGGTTTGCTTATCCGCGTCGCTAGTGCGGAAAACGAGGACGAGGTCGAGTTCTCGGGGCACCTCATCGGCGATATCGCCGAAGGACTGAGCGAAGATCTCGGCGTATTGCAAGGTTTGGCCAGCAGCGTGTCATTGCGTCAGGTGGTAGCCGAAATTCTCACTCTGGCTGTCGGAAGCAGCAGCCTGCTGGATGTCCGCAAGCGCGAATTGAGCGTCGTGCAGGAAGGGCGGCGGTTGCTGGCGGCTAATAATCAGTTGGTCGATCACCTGAAAACCGTGATCGGCGCACGCGTGTCGGCGCTGGAATCGGCGACGATTGCCGCAGCTGCTTCATCGAACAGGTCTATTCAGAGCGGTCGATACTTCCTGGCGGCAATTGCCATGGTCAGTTTGTTGATTGCGGTGGCCGTCGGCTGGATTTATGTCGGCCGCAACATCGTCGCGCGTATTACTGCGCTGGGAAGAAGCATGCGGGCCATTGCCGATGGCGATTTGAAGACCGAAGTGCCGGTTGAAGGACGTGACGAAATATCTGAAATGGCCCAGGCGCTTCTCGTTTTCAGGGATACGGCCATCGAAGTTGAAGAAGCCAACGCCGAAGCCATCATCGACAACACTATGGCAGGCGTGGTCGGGGTCAGCCGAAGCGGGGTCATCGAATTTTTCAATCCTTCCGCCGAAGAACTTTTTGGCGATACCGCGGAAAAAGTAATCGGAAACAACCTGACCACCCTGATCGCGCATGAAAACAGGGATTTCGTTGAGAAGACGCTTCAAGGGTCCGGCAAGCATTCAGCTGGCGCGGCGCCGGCCTATATGGAAACGAAAGGTCTGCGCGCGGACGGCTCCACCTTTCCCATGGATATGGCGGTGCGGGAATTCCGGCAGCGCCGCCGCAAGCGCTTCATGGTGACCCTGCATGACGTGACGGAACGAAAACACGCGCAGGAACTGCTTGAACAGCGGGTCCTGGAAAAAACGAAGGATTTGCGGTCGGCAAACCGAAAGCTCAGAAAGGAAGTGACGGAACGCGAGAGGACGGCGTCCGAATTGCGTGAAGCCCAGGACGAACTGGTGCAGGCCAGCAAATTGGCGGCGCTGGGGCAAATCTCGGCAGGCATTGCCCATGAACTTAATCAACCGCTGGCCGCCATCCGATCCTATGCCCACAACGGGTCCATTCTACTGGATCGGGGCCGCGAGTCGGAAACGCGGGAAAACCTCGAACGTATTGAAGCCATGACCGAGCGCATGGCCGACATCACTTCGCATTTGAAGTCAATCGCCAGACGGCCGTCGAAGCTGGTTGCGGCGGTTAATCTCGAATCAGCCGTAACGAACGCGCTTTCGTTCTTCAGGACACGGATCGGCAAGGAGTCGATTGCCGTCGAGCTGGAGTTTTCGGCTGACGACGTTTTGGCCAAGGGTGAGGATATCCGGCTGGAACAGGTGTTCATCAACCTTGTCGCCAATGCCCTGGATGCCATGGCGGACGCAACGAAAAGGAAGCTATGGATCGTTGCGAAAAAGGATGATGGCAACGCGGTTGTGGTAATCAGGGACACGGGGTGTGGAATTCCCGAGGAAAACATCGGAAAAATATTCGATCCGTTTTTCACGACCAAGGAAGCCGGAAGCGGTCTTGGCCTCGGCTTATCGATATCCAACAAGATCATTAGAGACTTCGGTGGGATAATCCAGATAAGAAACACATCCGGTGACGGAACGGCCATTGCGGTCGTGCTTCCGGCCGCCGATGAAGGAAGGCACACGGAATGAACGAGGGGCAGGCAACGGTCATTCTGATCGATGATGAAGAGGATGTCCTCTTCTCAAGCCGGCAGACGCTGGAACTTGAAGGGATAACGGTCTTTCCCTTTGACGCTGCGGAACCGGCGATGGATCATGTGTCTCCCGACTGGCCCGGTGTGATCGTAACCGACGTCAAGATGCCTAGCATGGACGGAATGGAGCTTCTGCGCCGGGTAAAAGAGGTTGATTCCGAACTTCCCGTCATTCTCGTGACCGGACACGGCGATGTGCCCATGGCGCTTCAGGCCGTGCGCGACGGGGCCTATGACTTCATCGAAAAACCGGCCCCGCCGGAATATCTGGTGGACGCGGTCGGCCGCGCGTTGGCGACCCGGCGTCTGGTTCTTGAAAACCGTGCCCTGCGCCGCGAACTGGAATCGTTTTCCGGGATGGACGGCCGCATCGTCGGTTGCTCGGACGGCATCGAAAATGTGCGCAGCACCATCGCCAACATCGCCGACACCGGGGTCGATGTCCTGATTTCGGGTGAAACGGGAACCGGTAAGGAACTGGTCGCCCGGTGCCTGCACGAATTCAGCAGCCGGAAAGACGGCGCATTCGTCGCCCTGAACTGCGGCGCGCTCCCGGAAAGCATTATCGAGAGCGAGTTATTCGGCCACGAGGCGGGTGCTTTTACGGGGGCCGCAAAACGGCGCATCGGTAAAATTGAATTCGCGGGCGGTGGAACCCTGTTCCTCGACGAAATCGAATCCATGCCTTTTGGTCTCCAGGTAAAACTGCTGCGGGTCCTTCAGGAACGTTCCGTCGAACGTTTGGGGGGAAACAAGACCATTCCCGTGGATGTTCGCGTCGTCGCTGCGACAAAAGTGGATTTGGACGAAGCATCCCGAAAGGGAGAATTTCGCGAGGATCTTTATTATCGGCTCAATGTGGCGAATATCGTCATTCCGCCGTTGCGCGACCGAAGCGCCGATATTCCTCTTCTTTTCCAGCATTTTTTGCAACGCGCATGCATCAAGTTCGGGCGCGCGTTACCGGAAACGCGGGCGGAACGGATGTCGGAATTGATGGCACGGACCTGGCCGGGCAACGTCCGTGAACTTGGAAATTTCGCCGAACGCTACGTTCTCGGCCTCACCGACGGGAACGATCAAACCCCGTCGTCCGCCGCCAAATCGCTGCCCGAGCGCGTTGAAGCGTTCGAACGCCAGATCATCGAGGAGGCTCTGCGCCGCAACGGTGCTCAGGTTTCAAAAACGGCCATCGAACTGGGCATTCCCAGAAAGAAACTTTATCTGCGCATGCAGAAATACGGTCTAAACCGGGGTGATTTCATCCCTTCCTGACGGCACAATTCATCTGTCCCTTTTTTGACCCATTCGGCTCTTTTCGGTGTGTCGGAATCGGCACGAAAATGGGGGTGGAAATCGGCTTGCTGAAAGCCTTTCAATAGAAAAAACAACGCCTTATGGCGCACACTCTTCTCTGGCACACCCATTGCGAAGATTATGGACACCCCCGGGGGTGAACAAACGTGCGTTTGAGAATTCAGCATGAACATAGGGAGCAGCTCATGAAAAAATCCGCATTGGGTTACGGCGTCGCCATTTTTGGCGCGGCGTTGGTAGCCAGCGTTGTCGCCGCACCCGTCGGTGCGTTCGCGATGGAAGATAAACTGGTTGTGGTTACGTCCTATCCGAAGGATTTGACGGGCCCGTTCAAAAAGGCGTTCGAGGCAAAACATCCCGGCACCATGGTTGAGGTGTTGCAGAAAAAGACCTCGGCAGGCGTGAAATACATTCAGGAAACCGCGTCGGGCAACACGTCAGACCTGATGTGGGCATCCGCACCCGATGCCTTCGAAGTTCTCAAAAACGATGGTCTTTTGGCCAAATACTCGCCCAAGGCCACGGGCATTCCCAAAAACATCGGTTCCTATCCGATCAACGATCCGGCCGGTTATTACGTCGGTTTTGCAGGGTCCGGTTACGGCATCATGTGGAACGAGCGGTATGTGAAGGCGAAAAAGCTTCCGGTTCCGGCCGAATGGTCCGATCTGGCCAAGCCCGTCTATCACGATCACGTCGGCATGTCGGCCCCGTCGCGTTCCGGCACCACCCATTTGACGGTGGAAACCGTTCTTCAGGGTGAAGGCTGGGAAAAAGGCTGGGCGACGTGGAAAAACATTGCCGGTAACTTCAAGATGGTTACCGAACGCAGCTTCGGCGTTCCCGAGGGCGTGAACAGCGGCGATTTCGGTCTTGGTATCGTCATCGATTTCTTCGGTTTCTCGTCCAAGGCGACGGGCTTCCCGGTTGATTTCGTCTATCCGACCGTGACCACACTGGTTCCGGCCAATATCGCCATTGTCAAAAGCGCTCCGCACCCGGACGCCGCAGCGGCGTTTATTGAATTCCTGCTTTCGGTTGAAGGTCAGGAACTTCTGCTAGATCCGGCGATCCGGCGTCTTCCGGTCAATCCGGCGACCTACGCCAAAGCGCCTGCGGGCTTCCCCAATCCGTTCAAGGACAAGTCCATCGGCGCCGCCGTCAAATTCGACGTCGCCAAGTCGGGTGCGCGTTACAATCTCGTCAACAGCCTGTTTGACGTGATGATCACATATCGGCGTGACGATCTGGCTGCCGCCGCCAAGGCCATCCAGGAAGCCGAAATGGCGCTTTCCGGCAAGTCCAACGCCAAGGCCGCCGGCCTGATCAAGGAAGCTCGCGCTCTGGTCGCCGCCGTGCCGATGACCGAAGCCGAAGCCGTCGACGCCAGCTATCCGGGCGTGTTTACCTCCGACGTTTTCAAGAAGCGCAAGAAAGCGTCCGCCAAGGTTCCGCCGCGTCAGGCGGAAGTCGAAGAAAAATGGGATTCCTTCTGCCTGAAAAACTACAAGGACGCCCAAGCCAAAGCCGAACAGGCGCTGGCCCTTCTTAAGTAAGTAACACCTAAGAACCGGTTCGGCTCCGCGCAGGGGCCGAACCGGTCACCTTCTGAGGGGGAGAACGCGGGTGATTTCCGAAATTAGAAAACATCCGGGACAGATGGCGGCGATGGTTCTGATATCGCTGTTCCTGCTGGCCTTTCTGGTCGTTCCCGTGGTGCAGGTCGTGTTCGTTGCGTTCATGGACGCCACGACCGGCGGTTTCACGCTGCTGAATTTCAAGGATTTTTTCAGCACCGCGCTTTTCCGCGAATCGTTCTGGAACTCCATTTATGTGGGCGGCATGTCGGTCCTGCTGGCCTCCGCCTTCGCCATGCCGCTGGCCTATTTCACCTCGCGTTTCGAATTTCGCGGCGGCGTTATCATTCAGGGGCTGGGCATCATTCCATTGATCATGCCGCCTTTCGTCGGCGCCGTGGCGATGATGATGGTCTTCGGGCGCAACGGCAGCATCAATTTGCTGCTTGAGGAATTCTTCGGCATCAACATTCCGTTCATGGAAGGCCTCAACGGCGTCATCCTTGTTGAAAGCGTGCACTATTTCCCGTTTATCCTGATTAATCTTTCGGCAGCCTTGCAGAACATCGACCGCGCCATGGAAGAATCGGCGCAGAACCTCGGGTGTTCAGGCATGCGGCTATACCGCCGCATCGTGTTGCCCCTGGCCATGCCGGGGTATGTGGCGGGCGCGTCACTGGTTTTCCTCAAGGTTTTCGACGACCTGGGCACGCCGCTTCTGCTGAACGTCAACAACATGCTGGCGCCGCAGGCGTACTTGCGAATTGCCTCCATCGGCATCAACGACCCCATGGGCTATGTCATTTCAGTGATCCTGGTGGTCATCGCCATGGCCTCCATGTGGCTGGCTTTCCTCGCCCTTAAGGGCAAGGATTACGCGACCGTGCAAAAAGGCGGCGGCGGCCTGGCCAAACGGCGCATGCGCCCCATCGAGATGTTTTTCGCCTGGATCATCGTGCTGATCATCATGATCCTGGTGCTGGCGCCCCATATCGGCCTTTCCATGCTGTCGCTGGGCACCATCTGGTCTTACAGCGTCTTGCCGGACGCCTTCACCTTCGATCATTTCCGGGCCATTTTCTCGGAAACGCCCGAGTACATGACCAACACCGTTCTCTATTCGGCGCTGGCCGGCGGCATTGACGTCATCCTGGGTACGGCGATCGCCTACATCGTCCTGCGCACCAAACTGGCGGGCCGCCAATGGCTTGATTATATCGCCATGTCGGCGGTGGCCATTCCCGGTCTGGTCATCGGCATCGGCTATTTGCGGACCTTCTTCGACGTCGAGGTTCCGGGGATGGACGGACAGTCTTTCGCCACCTGGTGGGTGGCCATCGTCATTGCGCTCGCCATCCGGCGTCTGCCCTATGCGTTACGGGCGTGCACGGCGGCACTGCAACAGGTCAGCGTGTCGCTGGAAGAATCCGCCGAGAACCTGGGCGCCAACAAGCTCAAGACCGTTTATCGGATTGTCATTCCGCTGATGGCGGGCGGCATTCTGGCTGGCTTCGTCACCAGTTTCGCGACGGCCGCGGTGGAACTTGGCATGACCCTGATGCTGGTGTCGAAAAACGCAGACGGGCCGCTGGCCTATGGCATCTACGTTTATATGCAAAGCGCTGCGGGACGAGGCCCGGGGGCCGCGCTGGGCATCTTTGCGGTGCTTGTCGTCGGGCTATGTACATTTATTTCACATGTTTATGTCGATCGGCGTCAACGCGCGCTCGGCATGAAAAGAGACGATTAAAGGCAGGGGAATCACTCAGATGAACCAAAACATAAATTTGGCCGGACACGGATCGCCGGTGGGCGTCGATATCAAAGGGGTTAACCTCTCGTTTGGCAAAACCCATGTCCTGAAGGGCATCGACCTGACCATCGAACCCGGTGAATTCTTCGCCTTTCTGGGGCCGTCGGGCTGCGGAAAAACAACGCTTCTGCGCTTGATTGCCGGTTTCGAATCGTGCCAGTCGGGCGAGGTGCTGATCGGCGAACGGGATGTCGCCCATCTGCCGCCGTGGCGGCGCGATGTGGGCATGGTGTTCCAAAGCTATGCGCTTTGGCCGCATATGACGGTTAGAAGAAACGTCGCCTTCGGGTTGGAAGAGCGCAAGTTCCCGCGCGCCGAAATCGGCCCCCGGGTCGAGGCCGCACTTGATCTCGTCGGGCTGCTCGAATATGCCGAGCGGCGTCCGTCGCAATTGTCGGGCGGTCAGCAACAGCGCGTGGCGCTGGCGCGCACCATCGTTGTCGAACCCCA
>Ga0233431_1001564_pt1 | contig 38583 bp, 29 predicted proteins | sample SI_118_April2016_FD_179867 | JGI IMG/M metagenome (GOLD analysis project Ga0233431, IMG submission 179867) | Seawater microbial communities from Saanich Inlet, British Columbia, Canada - SI_118_April2016_200_MG | ecosystem: Environmental > Aquatic > Marine > Inlet | place: Canada: British... | reverse complement strand
TCCCCTTCGGCCGTTCGGAAGATCTGCTGGGCAGCGAGGACAACGTGTACGCCGGATTGCTCATCCTGGGCAAGGACTTCGAGGGCCACCGGAACATCACCGCCAACCTGGGGTACGAAAAAGAGGGGGACGAGGACGGCATCAGCTGGGGCCTGGCCGCCAAGAGTCCGATCTCCCCCGAGACGCACGGCATCGCCGCGGGCATCGAGTTGCTGGGCAGCTTTGAGGATGCCGGTGACAACTGGTCGATCCTGCCGGGGGTGTACATGCCGCTGGGCGGCCAGAACACCACGTTGAAGACGGGATTGGAGTTGGGGAAGGCGGACGGCGCCGGCACCATGAGGGCGAACGTGACGCTCATGTACAAGTTCTGACGGGAGAGGACAGATGGCAGGCAGTGAGCGCAGAATGAAGCTGTTCGGCAGCTGGTTTCTACTGGGGATGCTGGCCCTCACGAGCAACGCCTACGCGCACGGACACTGGATAGATCTCGACCGCTTTAATCCCGAAATCGGGAAGGCGGTCAACCTGTTCGTGCGCAGCGGCCACTACTTCCCGAAGAGCGGTCAGAAGCTCTCGGAGAAGGTGATGCAGGGGGTGACCGCAAGGAGGCCGGATGGGCAGACCCTCGCCGTCGAAATCGCCGCGGGGGAGAAGGAATGGCTCGGAACATTCACTCCCCAGGAGGGAGGGGTCTACGTGATCGCCTTCTCACTCAAGCGGCCCCGCGCACCCGCTCCAAACTACGAGGGAAAGGCGATCCTGGTCGCTGGACCCGGCAGTGATTCGGCCGATAGCTATGCTCTCGGCAGCGGGCTCGAACTGATCCCGGAAAAATCAGTCTCGGAGCTGAAACCGGGAGATGAACTACCGGTCTGGCTGACTCTGGACGGAGTGAAAGTGGAGGGAGAAGTGAAGATAGTGCCCGCAAACGGCAAGAGCACGACGGCCAGGACGGGCGCCGAGAAGCCGGCCGTGGTCAAACTGCGGGATGAGGGCCGCTACCTGCTGACTGCCAGCGTTAAAGGACGCGGCTGCTCGCTGGTGTTCCACATAGCGGAAGCCGAGGAGAAGAGCAAGTGACTATACGGGTCGCCATCGGAATATTGCTGATAGCACTCGGCCATCCCTCGCTCTGTCTTGGGCACGGCGTGGAAACCGAGACCTTTGCGGTAGGGACGGGTGTCAAGGCCAGATACAGCGACGAGAGTCCGATGGCGTACTGCGACGTGGCAATCTTCGCCCCCGATGATGCCGAGCAGGAGTATCAGACCGGCATCACCGATCGAAACGGCTGCTTCGCCTTTGTTCCCGACACGAGCGGCGTCTGGCGGGTGATCGTAGACGACGGCATGGGGCACCAGGTCACGGCGGAGGTGGCGGTCGACTCCCTCCAGGCAACGGGCACCGACGATCACCACCACAGCGGGGATCGCACGAGTTCCGCGATCGTCGGCGTCAGCCTGATCTTCGGCCTCTTCGGTATCTGGGCCCTGCTGCGCGGTTCCAGGCGTGCGGCCGACGAGAACTCCTCCAAATGAATTTGGAGGAGTTTGTTTCTGCATTTCTCCAGAATTCTTTGACAGTTACAGGATATCCACATCCTCACAATTAATGTGGTCCACTACCAGACGGATCGAGAGGATAGCTGACCTGTATGGGGAATATTTTTGAGGAAATAGGGGGCTGAATGCACATTTCCGAAGGGGTTCTGGCCGCTCCCGTCCTGATTTCGGGGGTGGTGCTCACCGCCGGAGGCGTGGCCGTGGGGCTGAAAAAGATGGAGAACAGGAAGGTGCCGACCGTGGCGCTGCTCTCCTCGACGTTCTTCGTGGCCTCGCTCATCCAGGTCCCGCTGGGACCGGCCAGCGTCCATCTGACGCTCAACGGCCTGACGGGACTGCTGCTGGGCTGGATGGCCTTTCCGGCCATACTCGTTGGCCTGGCGCTGCAGGCGGTTTTCTTCCAATTCGGCGGACTCACCAGCCTGGGGGTCAACAGTTTCAACATGGCCTTTCCGGCGGTCCTCGCCTACTACCTGAGTCGACCGTTGCTGCGCAGTTCCAGCCGTCCGCTGATTTTCGCTGCCAGCGCGATATGCGGCGCGCTGGCCATCCTGCTCAGCGGCCTGCTCATCGGACTCTCGCTGGTCTGGACCGGAAAGCCGTTCTGGGAGATAGCCCAGCTGACCGTGGTCGCTCATCTGCCGGTCATGGTCGTCGAAGGAATGCTGACCGGCCTCTGCGTGCTCTTCCTGCAGAAGGTCAAGCCGGAACTGCTCGGGCGCGGTTCCCCCGGGTTGCGGTGAGAATGGACATCCGCGTCGGCCTGGCCGGCCTTTACTACCCTTTACGCAATCGCCGATCGGAATGAATTTAATTGAATCCAAGGTAGTTAAAGAAGTGTCAGAAATCTCTGATCCAAGCGCTATGGCCTATAGAAAACTGTCTCATTGGTGATGCTGAATTCAATCGAATCCTTTGCCCTGGGCTCGTCCCCGCTCCACACTCTCGATCCGCGGGTCAAGTTTCTCGCCGCCTGCGGTTTTGCCACCGTCGCGGCCGTCTCCCAGGATTTCCGCACCCTGGTCCCCGCCCTGGTCTTCGCCCTGGGACTGGTCTTCTGGGCGCGCCTCGACCTGCGGACCCTGGCCCGCCGCCTGCTGCTGGTCAACAGCTTCATCGCTCTGCTCTGGTGCTTCCTGCCGTTCACCTATCCGGGCGAAACCGCTTTCACCGTCGGCCCGCTGACCGCCTCGCGCGAAGGGCTCCGTTTCGCCCTGCTGCTCAGCCTGAGGACCAACGGCATTGTGCTGGCCACCATCGCCCTGATCGGCACCACGCCGGTCTTCAATCTGGTGCACGCACTGCAGCATTTGCACCTGCCGGTCAAGCTGGTCCACGTCGCCTTCTTCTGCTATCGCTACATCGACGTCATCCAGCGGGAGTATCTGCGGCTGCGCGACGCCATGCGCATCCGCGGCTTTCGACCACGCACCTCCCTGCACACCTACACCAGCTACGCGTATCTGGTCGGCATGCTGCTGGTGCGCAGCTACGAGCGTTCCGAACGGGTGTACCAGGCGATGCTGTGTCGCGGCTTCAAGGGAGACTTCCCGGTCTATCGGCACTTTGAGCTGGATCGGCGCGATATGATCTACTCGGGAGGACTGGCGGCCGCCATTCTTTTCCTGGCTCTACTGTAGGCTCCCGGCCTGTCGTCTATTTCCCATTTTCCCTATTTTTAATCTTCTCTTACATCTCAAACGGAGAGTGAACATGTCATCGGAGCGGGAGATTTCCTTCGACGAAGTTGCGGGTTTTCACGGCCACGTCTGTCCGGGATTGGCCATGGGGTATCGCATGGCCCTGGGAGGAATGCGGGCGCTGGCCGACGCCCGGGCGGAGGATGAAGAGCTGGTCGCCGTAGTCGAAAACGATGCCTGCGGCGTAGACGCGGTGCAGTATCTGAGTGGCTGCACCTTCGGCAAGGGGAATCTGATCTTCAAAGACGTCGGCAAGCAGGCCTACACCTTCTTCCACCGCTCCAGCGGCAGGGCGGTGCGCGTGGTTACCGCCGACAGCGAGGGGATGCGGGCGCGCGGCGGCAGCGGTGAGGATCGGGAGCAATGGATCGAATGGCTGCTGGCGGCCCCGGAAGAAAAGGTCGTCGCGGTCAAAGAGGTGGAGATACCGGCGCCGGAGTACGCACGCATCCACAAGTCGACGACCTGCGCCTTCTGTGGCGAGCGGGTCATGGAGACCAGAGCCAGACTGCGCGACGGTCAGGTTAGCTGCATTCCGTGCGCCGAGGCCGGCTGAAATCGCGACTATGATAAAACTGCGCGACCTAACCTTCCGCTACACCGACCAGCTCCCCGTGCTGGAGGCGCTGGACTTCCACCTTGCAGAGGGAGAAAAGATCGGCCTGGTCGGCCCCAACGGAGCGGGAAAAACCACCCTCTTCCACCTGATCGTCGGCCTGCTGGCACCCACTTCGGGCGAGATCGAAATCTTCGGGCAGCCACGGCGGGAGGAGCGCGATTTCTGGGAGGTGCGCGAGCGGATAGGCTTTCTCTTCCAGGACCCGGACGACCAGCTCTTCTGCCCGACCGTGGGCGAAGACGTCGCCTTCGGCCCCCTCAACCTGGGCAAGTCGCGCGAAGAAGTCCGCCAGATTGCGCACCAGACCCTGCAGTTGCTCTCCCTGGAACACCTGGAGGAACGGGTCACCCACCACCTGTCCGGGGGAGAGAAGCGCCTGGCGTCGCTGGCCACAGTCCTGGCGATGGAACCGACCGCGCTGCTGCTGGACGAACCGACCGCCGGCCTGGCTGAAGAGATGATAGAGCGGGTCAGCGAGGTGCTGGAAAACCACGTGCAAACCTGCATCATCATCTCCCACAACCGGCCGTTTCTCGAGCGCAACGTGAACCGGATCTACCGGATGGCGGAGGGGAAGATCTCACCCTTGTAAGCTCCCGAAAGTCTATCGTCGATTTCGGAGAGCGACGATTTTGCGAACTGTTGCGGATGGGGTAAAACGGGATATGAAAAGTTACTCGCTACTGGGCGCGCTGGCGCTGGCGCTGATCGCCACGGCCGGCTGGCCCCACCAGATCACCGGCACCGATGTGGCCACGCTGACCCAGCTGCTGGTCGACCATCGGATCGTCACCGGCATCTACGAAATCCAGTACGGCGAGCTGGCCGCTCTGGAAGAGCGCAAACAGATGGACGCGGACGGTGACGACCGAATCACCGCCGCCGAACAGGCCGCCTATGTCGAACGCATGCGGCAACAGCTGAGCCCAAACCTGTCACTGCAGGTGGACGGAGAGCCGCTGCCGGTGCAGCTCGGGGAAGCTGAACTCCTGCCCGACGAGCCACTGGTGGCGCCGGTGCAGATGACCCTGCGCTATCAGCTGACCTCCGAGCCTTCTGATTTCGCCGAGCGCCACACTCTGACCTTCCGCGACGCCAATCAGTTGCCCCGCCTGGTACACGCCGATATCTCGGTGGAGGGTGCTGCCCTGGTCGACATCGAAGGAGTGGAGCCGCGCGAGGGAGCGCTCAAGCAGGTGCGCGTCCAGTCCCCGGAAGGACCGGTGCAGGCGGCCGTATCCCTCAAACCATCGGACGCACTGTGGCAAGCCGGTCCGTTCGCCGGCGGCCAGACTCAGCTGGGGGAAACCGAAGAGCAGCCGGCGTCGAGCACCGATCGCCTGCAGGATATGCTGCGCGCCGAAGAGTTGAGCGCCGGCCTGATCCTCTTCGCCCTGGTGATGTCCCTTTTTCTGGGCGCAGCCCACGCCCTGGAGCCGGGTCACGGCAAGACGATCGTGGCGGCGTATCTGATCGGCTCGCGGGGGACGGTCGCCAACGCCATCTTCCTGGGCGGCGTAGTCACCTTCACGCACACCTTCAGCGTCATTCTCCTGGGCGTCATCACCCTCTTCGCATCGCGCTACATCCTCCCCGAACAGCTCTTCCCCTGGCTGGGAGCGAGCTCCGGTCTGCTGATCATGGGACTGGGCGGCTGGCTCTTCGTGCGCAATCTGACCGGCGGCGGCCACGGCCACGGTCCAGGGGGCCATAGTCACGTTCCCGGCGATGAGGGGAGTCACGATCATTCAGATGATCAAGGCGATTCGCATTCCCACGACCACGACCGTGAAGATGCACCGGCTCCCCGCTTTCGCGTCGCCGGACCGAAGCAGCAGGCGGGCCTGACGACCGGCGGCGGCCACGACCACAGCGGGGAGAGCGCTCTCGTGCACTCCCACGGAGGGAAGAGCCACAGCCACGTGCCGCCTGGCAAAGTGACGTTGGGAAGTCTGCTTGCCCTGGGAATTTCTGGCGGCATCGTCCCCTGCCCGGGGGCGCTGGTCATCCTGCTACTGGCAGTAGCACTGCACCGAATCGTCTTCGGATTGACGCTGATCGTCTCGTTCAGCCTGGGGCTGGCCGCAGTGCTGATCGCCATCGGCATTCTGATGGTGAAAGCGCGGCCCATGATGGAGCGGTTCTCCGGGGAGGGAAAGCTGATCAAGCGGCTGCCGGTATTCAGCGCCCTGATCATCATCCTGGTCGGCTTTGTGATGGCGGTGCGGTCGCTGATGGAGGCGGGGATCGTGATTATCAACCTGTAGCAGCGTCGGATCGGAACGGCGGAAAATTAGAAGGGGTCCGGTGGCAAACAGCCACCGGGCCTCTCTCGTCTGCACAAGAAACTCGCCGACGCCGATTCGAGTCGTCGACAATCTCGATTTCCTCCTGACAATCAGAATCGGATTCCCAAATATCGGTGCGCTACGCCTCGACCCCGACGACGACCACGGTAATATCATCCCCCTGCGGCACCCCTGCGGAAAATCCCTTCACCGCGCCGATGAGCCGGTCGATCAGTATTTCGGAGGGTAGCTGTTCGGCGCAGCCCCGACGAATCTCCTCAGCCGTGCGTTCGAAGCCGAAGAGCTCTTCCCGCGGATTGGCCGCTTCGGCAATGCCGTCCGAGCAGAAGACAATCCGGTCTCCGGGTTCCAGCTGTGCTTCGACAGTCGAGTATTCGGTGTCGGGCTGCACGCCCAGGGGATAGGCATCCAGCTGCAGTTCCTCCACCTGGCCGGTGGCGGCGCAATAGTGGTACGGATAGGGACAGCCGCCGTTGGCGAGCCGGAAGCCGAGACTGTCCAGATCGATCTCGACCATCGCAAAACAGACGAAGGTGCGACCGTCGACCCGGGTCCGGTGCAGGGAGCGATTGAGGCGGGAGAAGAGTTCCTCCAGCCGTTCGCCGCGCTCCATCTGGCTCTCCAAAATGCCGTTGAACATGACCACGGGGATGGCCGCCTCCATCGCGTGCCCGGTGACGTCGGCCAGGCAGACCGCGAGTTTTCCGTGCTGCTGAAAGTACTGGAAAAAGTCGCCGCCGACGTGGTTGGCAGGCAGGCAGCGGCCGGCGATGTCGAAGCCGGAAACCCGCGGCGGCCCTGCGGGCATGAGGGACTTCTGCATTTCGTGGGCGGTCTGCAGCTCCTCCTCCATCTCCAGGAACAGGTCGCGCCGCTTTTTGAGCGCGTACCCGGAGACGGCGGTCAGCCCGACCAGGGCGACGACGAGTCCGGCGATGAGGGCCAGGCGGGCGTACGCCGGGTGGACGGTGACGCGAATTTCGGCCGGACTCTCGGAATAGTTGAGGTCGCGATCCACGGCGGTCACCCGAAAGATGTATTCGCCGATCGGGAGGTCGTAGTAGGCGACCTGGCGCTCACGGGTCTGCAGCTGTTCGGCGTCGTATCCCTCCAGCTGGTAGAGATACACCATCTGATTGGGCCGGGTCTTGAAGCTGGTGCCCAGAAATTCGAAGGCCAGGTAGTCCTGCGAAGCCGGTAAGGAGAACTCTTCGAGCGGGCCGTATTCCCGATCGGCGATCACCCCGGTGATGCGCACGGGCGGTGGAGTAGTGTCGGGACGGAAGCGGACGGCCCCCCCTTCGGTGGCGATCCAGATATTCCCCTCCCGGTCCTGCAGACTCTCCTGCGTCGCGTTGTGGGGCAGGCCATCCCCCTTGATCAGGCTCTGAAAGACCTTGCCATCAAAGCGGCTGACCCCACCCCCCCAGGTGCTGAACCAGAGGTGCCCCTGTCGATCCTGCATAATATGAATCACGTAGTTGTGGCTCAGGCCGTTGGCAGTAGTGTAGTCTGTAAAGGTCTGGCCGTCATAGCGGCTGACCCCACCCGACTGGAGCCCGGCCCAGATGTTTCCGTCCCGATCTTGGAGAACGGGGGACTTCAGCCGGGGATAGGTGGTGAATGCCCGGTCAACAGGAGATCGGGGATCGTAGCGGCAGACGCCGCCGTCGGTGCCGAACCACAGTATCCCCTCCCGATCCTCGGCGATCGATTGCGCTCTATTGTCCGCCAGGCCGCTGGTGGTGTCGAAGCTGACGAAGGTCCGGCCGTCATAGCGACTGATCCCGGCCGTCCAGGTAGCGAACCAGATATTTCCGCCCCGATCCTCCAGAATGTGGGCGACGAAATCGTCACCCAGGCCATCCTTTGTCGAAAACCGCTTCATCTCCTGTCCGTCGTAGCGAAACGCTCCGTTCTGTGCCCCGAACCAGATATTCTTCTGTCGATCTTCGACGATGGACCAGGTATTGCGCGGGCCTTTCAATAGTTCGATATCGCGGCCATCGTAACGGCCCACCCCCCGCCAGGTGCCGATCCAGATATTTCCCCTGCTATCCTCCCCCAGCGACATGACCTGATCGGCCGGGAGACCATCCGTTGCCCCGAAAGTGGTGAATTCCCCCTCCCTGAAACGGCTGACGCCGTTGCCCCCGCTCATTCCACTCTTCCACCAACCGGTGCCGAACCAGATATCCCCGCTGCTGTCTTCGAGGATGGACATCACCGACGAGTGGGCGAGGCCGTCTTCGGTGGTGAAGGTCTTCCAGACCTTCCCGTCGTAGCAGCTGACGCCCCCCCGGTTCGTGCCGAACCACAGCCGTCCGCGTCGGTCTGCGGCTACCGAACTCATCCAATTGTTCGCCAGCCCATCTATCTCGCGAAAGGTCTGAAAATCCGCGCCGTCGTAGCGCAGAGCACCGCCGGCGGTGACGAACCACAGCTGCCCTTCTTGGTCCTCGACTATGGCCGTGATGTCTGTGAGGCCGTCCTCATGCGAAAAATTCTCAAAACCGGCGCCGTTGAACCGGCTCGCACCCTCTGGGGTGCCGAACCAGATATTTCCCCCGGTGTCCTCTGCCATGGAGAAAATTAAAGACCCCACCAGGCCGTCTTCGACAGTAAAGATGGTGGAATTTTTCCCGGTCTCCTGCCGGCCGTCGAAACGAATTGCGCCCGCTTCCGTGCCGAACCACAGCTGCCCCATGCGATCTTCCAGAAGAGACCAGACCTGGTTTTCCCTTTGATCCTCTTCGCCGAAGGAAAAGGTGGTAAAGGCCTCGCCGTCATAGGAGCTGACGCCGCCCATCGTTCCGAACCAGAGGATGCCGTCATCGGTCTGCAGGATGGAGGATACATGGTCGCTCGCCAGGCCGTCGGCGGTGGTGAAAGTGGTGAAGGTCTCGCCGTCGTAGCGGCTGATACCGCCGCCGTTGGTGGCGAACCAGAGGGCGCCGTCCCGATCCTGGAGGATGGCCGCCACGGAGGGATCGGGCAGCCCATCCGCCACTCCCAGACTCTGCCATGCCCCCTGCCGCTGTCCATCGCCAGCCGGCGTACTGCGCCCTCTGGCAGGCGTCTGTCGGCCGGGTCCGATCTCCAGTTTTTGTCCGCGGGGAGCGGGGATCACCAGATCCGCCAATTCAGTCGTCCCGCCGGCAGTGACTTTAGCCTCTCTTTCGTCGTCGGGTCGAAAAATCGGTGCGATGCGGTAGTTGCCTACTGGCAGATCCAGCGCATATCCCCCCTGCCGGTCGGTCTGTGCCGTTACCCAGAGGGCCGGCGACTGCAAAGAGCGAATAATCAGATCAGCCCGGGCCAGGGGAGTGCCTTCTTCCCACAGCAGCCGGCCTCGCAGCGCGCCGGCCTTCCGATTATCGACGAGAACCACGTCCCCCACCCCGGAGGATGTCCATTTGCCACCGCTGTTTCTCCAGGGCACCCACGAGAAGGATCCGTCTTCGTCCAGGTCGAGCAGGACCAGATCCACGCCCAGGCTCATCCCCGGCCGCAGGCGCACCTGTCCGTCGCTCAGCCGCTCGATATCGACGCGCCACTCGTACCGGTGAAGATGGTCCGCGCGTTGGGCCGCGGCCTGAAAATCCTCCAGCTCCACTCCCGAACCGAAAACTCCCACGACATCCTCCCAGATGTGGAACTGGCCGAGCTGCCGATCTCCTTCCGGGGCGTGCGTCGCATCTACGTACAGTTCGCATCCATCCTGGCCATTCCATATCGAACCTTCTCCCCGGACGACGGAGTCGTCGTCTACTTCCACCGCGAGATACAGGGCATTTTCCGATGAACTGTAGCCGATTCGGAAGAGACCGCTGCAATCCTCCTCCTCTCCGGCGAAACCGATCGGGTAGCTCTCCATCGCCGCCGGCCAGTCGGACAGGTCTCCGTCGATGGTGATGTCGGATACGGGCAGGGCGACTGCGATGGCGCCGTTGTGGGCGTGCGCCGGGAGGGAGTGAAGCGAGAGGAAAAAGAGAAGGAGAAGAGACAGGCTCGCGCGGAGTTTCATGTCGGCACCGTTGGTTCGGGATGAGGCAGTCTACTGTCTATGGTAGGGTGTAAAGGGGGTTAGCTCAACTGAAAAATGGACTTTGCACCGATTTCAATAGAAGTAGCTGACGCCGATCCGCAGATTGCGCGGATTGCCGGGGGCGAAGTGGACTTCCGGAGGGGGACCGGGCCCCCTGAGGGCGAGTTCTCCTTCGTCGGGGAGCAGGGATTGGATGGCGAACTGGGCTTCGCGCCACTCGGTGTCGAGCACATTCTCAACGGCCAGGTCAATGCGGAAGTCGCCTGCGTGGTGGGCGCAGGAGAGGTCAAAGAGGGTGTAGCCCTCGGCAGTGAGTTTGCGGTCTGCGGTGGCCGGCCGGTCGTCGATACGCCGATACCGGAGGCTTCCCTCCCAGCGACTGCCGGAGCGGGCGATGAGTCCACCGGCGGCGGTGAAGCGGGGAGCCAGGGGGATGGCGTCCTCGTCGGCGTCGCGCAGGCGGCCGTGGGCCCAGTTGAGATCGGCGTCGGCCCACAGCCACGAGAGAAGCTGTAGACGGATTTCGGTATCTACTCCCCAGCGGCGGGTGCGGCCCCGCTCTTCGGCCACGCCGGTCTCGGCGGCGTAAATGAACTCTTCGTCCACGTCGATCCACCAGAGGGCGGTGCTCAGGTTGAGATTGCCCTGCAGTCCGGCGACCGGAGCGTGGATGCGAGCGTTGCCGGGGGCGTGACCGGCGATGGGTCCGAGCTGCCGGAGAGGACGTAAGAGGGGCTGTTCGGCACGGCCGAGAAGCCGTAGACGGAAGCCAATCTCGGCGCCGACCGTGCGCGGCAGAATCTCCATCCGCCGCTGCTCGGGATCGAAGTTGAGGGTGTCGAGAACTGCGGCTATCTCCTCGGCCGAGGCGCCCAGCCCTTCCATGGCCCGCCACTGGTCGCGGACGAACTGGCCTATGATCACACTGCGGGCGTCGTTGGAGTGGAACCCCGCGCCGGCGTTGGCGAACAGATCCAAGCCGGGAGCCGGGCTGCAAACCAGGCCGAATTTGGGACTGACGCGTACCTGGTCGACCATGCCGGAGGCGTGCGGCTGGATCAGGGAGACGTGCAACAGCTTGCCGCGGGCGCGGACCTGCTTGAGCCACTCGGAGAGGGGTAGCACACTCCCCCGGGGAACTTCGAGCCGGTCCTCCACCTGGAAGGTGAAATAGTCGGTGCGCAGTCCCAGGGTCAGGCGCCAGCGCGGGCCGAGATTCAGCTCTTCCTGGCCCCACAGAAAGAAATTGCGCTCGTGGACCCGGGCGTCGCTCAGAGGCCAGTACCGCCGCCGCTTGACCACCTGCCACAGAGAGAGATCGATGTCGTCGGCGCGGAAACCGCCGCCGAGGGTGGCACTGCCCAGCAGACGGCCGAAGCGGTTCGGAGTCCTGTATTTGCTGTCGAGACCCGAGACCAGACGGCTGTCCGTCTGCTCGACCATGTCGCCGAAGATCGGATCCTGGTAGAAGAAGGTGTAGTCGGAGAAGAGCTGGAGATGGTAGCGGCTCAGATAGGCGTGGGCGGTGAATTTCTCGGCATTGTCGGCACTGCGGACGCGGTAGGTCAGGTTCAGATTCTGGCGGGCGCTGTTCCCCCCCACGGCGTCGTTGAAACTGCCCCAGCGAGAAACGCGGCCGTCGGCCACGGCGCGCTGCGGGATGAGGCTGGAGGCGTCCCAGGCGGAGCTGACGCCGCCGGCGTCCACGGTCAGACTGGCGTCGCCGGAGAGACGGCGGTGAATTTTGGCGAAGAGCTTGAGACGGTGCAGGTCCTGCGCATAGTCGAAAGGACCGTCGGTGCGCGAAAAGTCGCCCGCGAAGTAGGCGCTATTCCCCCGGCTGGTGTCGGGAAGCTGGTATTGCAGCGCGTAGCGGGCAGTGCCGAACGCCCCTTTTTCGACCTGGAAACCGTTTTGAGGCAGGCGCTGGTACGTGTGGAAGAGGATCTGACCGGCGCTGGACAGGTTGCCGAATTCGGCGAAATAGGGCCCCTTGAACAGCTCCATCCGCTCCACCACTTCGGGGATGAGAAAGTGCAGATCGGCGTACCCCTGGCCGTGGCCGTGGGAGACCAGGTTGACCGGCATATTATCGACGGCGACGGCGACGTCGGTGCCAAAGCCGCTGTCGAAGCCGCGCATGAAGAGCTGCTCGGCCTTGCCGCCGGCGTGCCCGACGGTGAACAGACCAGGGGTGACCTGGAGCAGTTCGCGCGTCGAGCGATGCGGCCTGGTGCGCAAATCAAAGGCGCGCAGCGGTCGAGAAGCGGCGGTCGAGAGGGCGGCGGGGTCGGCCTCGATGAGAGTCCGCTCCAGGCCGATCGGCGCGGGCTGGAGACGGAGGTCGAGTCGGATCTCCCGGCCGGCCTCCACCCGGACGCGTTCGAAGCGGGTGCGGTAGCCGACGAAGCTGATGATGAGGGTGTATTCGCCCGGCGGCACCGGAGCCAGGCGAAAGGCGCCGCGGACGTCGGTGACAACGCCCAGGCCGCTCTCTTCGATCATCACGCTGGCCCCATCCAGCATCCGTCCGCTGGCGGCATCGAGTACAGTGCCGACGATGGCGTCCTGCTCCTGGGAAAAGACTGGAGGAGAAAGGAGGAGCAGCAGAAGGAGAATGGCGGGAAGCTGGCGTGTGGGTTTCATATACTCAAAATGTTACGGGAAGGACCGCGCAGCGGCAAATCGGGAGAAAGGCGGCTGGCGAAAGGCGCTGGACAAGAGGATCCGATTTGCGGAGTATACAGAGCAAAAGAGATTAAGGATCATCCGGAGGGAGCGACTATGACCGAACGAGAGCGAATGCTGGCCGCCATTCGCGGCGAGCCGACGGATCAAATTCCGTGGGCGCCGCGAATGGATCTGTGGTACATCGCGCTGCGCGGGCGGGGCAGCCTGCCGCCGCGCTTTGCCGGGCTGGACACGGCGGGAATCGCCGACGAACTGGGCGTCGGCTGTCACGCGGTGCGCGCCGACTACACCCGGCCGCGCCCGACCGAAGACCTGGCACTGCGCGGACTGGGGCTGGACAACCACCCGGACTATCCGTTTCGGACGGAGCTGCGGGGACTGGACTGCGCGTTCGAAAGTGACGGGGAGAACTTCCGCACGGTCATCCGCACACCAGTTGGGGAGGTGAGAACGCACCTGCAGCAGACCGCGGCAATGACCCGGGATGGAATTTCGCTGCCGTTCATGCGCAAATACGCGATCGAAAGCGTGGACGACTTCGAGGTGGTGGCAAAGGTTTTCGAACATCTGGAGGTGGTGCCGACGCCCGAGAACTACGCCGCCTTCCACCAACGCGTGGGGGAGCGCGGCCTGGCCGTCGCCTCCGGCCCACTCGCTGCATCGCCAATCCACCTGATCCTCCACGAACTGGCGCCGATGGACCGGTTCTTCTATCTATACGCCGATCACCGGGAGGAGATGCAGGCGCTGGCCGAGCGCATGCAGCCGTACTTCGAGCAGATGCTGGAGGCGCTGGTCGCCTGCCGGGCGGAACTGCTGTTCTGGGGAGCCAACTACGACCAGGACCTGACCTGGCCGCCGTTCTTCGCCGAGGAGATCGCTCCCTGGCTGCGGCATGCCGGAGAGCGGGCGCACGCGGCGGGGAAGTTCCTGCTGACCCACACCGACGGGGAAAACCGGGCGCTGCTGCCGCTGTACCCGGACTGCCACTTCGACGTGGCCGAGTCGGTCTGCCCGACGCCGATGACCAGCTGCAGCCTGGCGGAAGTGCGCGCCGGCGTGGGGCCGACGACCACGGTCTGGGGAGGCATCCCATCGGTCGCCCTGCTGCCGGATTCGATGGACGACGGATCGTTCGATAACTATCTGGACGAGCTATTCGCCGGAATCGGAAGTGGAGAAAGGCTGATCCTGGGGGTGTCCGATAACGTGCCGCCCGACGCCGATATGGAGCGGATGGAGCAACTCCGGAAGCGGATCGAAGATTTTGGTCCGGTGACGCCCGGAGGGCGGTAATTCTCAGAAATTCACCGTAATATTAGTGAATCTCTGAAATTTTTGATATTGAAATTCGACGGTCTGGAGATGGATAGTTTGACCTAATCGGCGTGAAAGTTGCAAAATATCCAATAATTTGTAAAGTATGATTGTCAAATTATCACAAATTCTCTGATTTCCACCTCTTTCCTGCCCATTCTCACACCAGATCGCCCCCTTTTTTTCACATACTCATATCGAAGTTGATGAACCGCCAGCGAGCATTTGACCTGGCGGCCAGGTAGAGCATGCGGCCCTGCTGCACCTTCCCATCGGCGGTCAGGCGCAGCGGGATGCGCACCTGGCCCACTATCTGTCCATCCCGTTCTGCGACTGTTATACTCCACTCCTCCTGTTCCATTCCTGCGGGAATCTGCCCTGATATTTCCGCCTCTTCGCGGAGTTCGGTTTCCCTCTGCAGCGCGTATGCGGCGGGCATGCCGAAATAGCGCGCCGTAGCGCGCAGATCCTGCAGGTCGACCGATGAGTTCACATCCAGGTCCGGCCGCTGGTAGAACGCCACCAGCTCGCGGATGGCCATCTCATCGGTCTTTCCGGCGCCGACCAGACCGATGGCGTCCAACTGCTCCGCAGAGATCCTGCCTCCGGTAGCCGCTTCACCAATGGTGTCCAGCTGCTCCGCAGAGATTCTGCCTCCGGCAGCCGCTTCACCGAATTTGTGCCGATCATCGTAAAGTCGGCTCTGTAGCACCCATTTATCGGGATCGATTTCCAGCCATACCGGCTCCTGCGGGGAAGAAAAGACGAGGCTCTCCTCTGCCCCTGCGGCCAGATCGACCTCCCGACTCCTGGTGCCATCCGCCGTGCCCAATACCACGGACACCGGCATCCGGCCGTTCCCTTCATTGCGCACCGTTGCAGTGGTCACAAACTGCCCCTTCCGACGCTCTACGGAAACCTCGCCCAGGACGAACTCCGGCCGGGCGACCTGGCGCATCCACTGATCGAAGAACCAGCCCAGTTCGAGGCCGCTCGTCTGCTCGCAAATCTGCTCGAAATCCACCAGCGAGGGAGGCTCCGGATGAACGTGGACCCGGCTGTAGAAGTTCCTCAATGCGGTAAAAAACGGCTCCTCGCCCATAGAGTAGCGCAACATGTGCAGCACGTAGGGACCCTTGTTGTACGCCACGGTCCGGTAGAGGCGATAGTTCTCCTGCTCCACGCTCAGGGGACGCTCGCTGCCGATCGCCGTGCGGAATTTTCCCAGCCAGTTGCGCAATGGCAGTTCATCGCCGCGCAGCGCCTGCACGGCCACGGCAGCCGAATACTCGGCAAACCCCTCGTGCATGTTGTGCATTTCGTCACCCAAGTGGCCCCACCATCGATGAGCCAGCTCGTGGGCGATGAGATGAAGGGAAGGTTCCTGTTCAAAATTCCGCCGGTTGAGCAGCAGAGGCATGCTCCCGTATCCCCCGCGACGCTCTACTTCGGCGATGGAGAACGTCTCATCGGGATAGGGGCCGAAAACTCCTTCGTAAAACCGCAGGCACTGCACCACCATCTCCACCAGCTTTCGCGCCCCCTCGCGATGCTCGGGGTAGGTCCAGACCTTCACGGATACGCCGTCCACCTTTTCGACCACCTCCTCGTACTTCGCAGAGGTGAAACCGAACGGTGGTTCCTCCGCCCGCCATATCCAGGTGGTCTCCTGGTCTCCCTCCCGAGAGGCGATCAACTCGCCCGCGCTGATCACCCGCTCTCCCTTCGGCGCGGCGATCTCCAGGGTGAATGGGCCTCTGTTCTGGCGGCGCAGACCCTCCAGATCGTCGCCGTCTTCCCCCAGATACGGAAACCAGCAACTCTCGCGGAGCAGCCAGGAGTTGTCCGCGCCGATGTGGTTGGAAACCTTGCCGGCGAAAATGCCGCGGTAGGTGAACGTCAAGCGCTGCGACAACCCCGGGGACAGCGAGCCGGCAAGGCGCACCGCCATCAATCTGGAATCTTCTTCGTAGCGGCTCGGTCCCTCGAACATCAGTTCTCGCCCATCCTCGTCCACTACGCTCTCCACCTCGATGTCGGGATAGAGTTGGAAGCCCAGCCAGGAATTCTTCAGGGGTTTGCTACTCTCATTGACGACTGTCAGTGAAGCAGTGGCGACAAAAGCCTGTTCGGCGGGCACGAGTCGCCCTTTCAGAGAAAAATCTCCGGCCACGCACGCGGCCGTGCGCAGTCGCGGCAGCTGTGGCCCTCGCTCCAGCACCAGCGTCGGTTTGCCGGGGCCGGCGGCCGAACCGGAAAACACCAGGCGACCGAATTGAGTCGCATCCCATTGGGGAAAGATCCCGCTTCCCCACTGCGCGTGCCCTTTCCACGCCCCCCCGGCATTGTCCTTGGAGAAAGTGATATAGCTGAAACCCTCCCAGGGAGCGCCGTCGTTGTCGTTGACAGACAAAGTGAAGCCGCTGGCGCGCATCGAGTCGGGGTGCAGCGGGGCCAGCAGCGGCCAGGGAATGGCCGCCTCGTATGTCAGCTTTCCCCCTTTCTCCCCCTCCCGGATGGCCAGTTGGACATCCCCTGCCATCCCCTTCCTCGGCCCGTGGTAGAACCAGCTTTGTGGCTGCCCGTCCGCCAGCGCCAGAACCAGTTCCAGATCGTCCGGGCCATAGCCGGCTGCGACCGCCTCTTCGAGCGGATCAAAACCCAGGTGCACGCTGTCCCCACGCCACAAATCGCGGCCCAGATAGGGCTGGTTGAAGCGGTCGTCCTCCACCTGACAGGCCAGATACAGGCAGCGCTCGTCCCACTGCAGGGCGGCCCGGGCGGACAGATCCGACGTGGGCAGATGCCGATAAGAAAGGGAAATCCACTCTTCTCCCCGCCATTCTTCCAGGCCACCATCGACGACGATCTGATTCGCCATCTGTCCGGCGGTGCACGTGGGCCTATCGGTAAGAACCGGTACTTCCGGCGACATCTCGCTCCGACCGGTGCAGGAAACGAGCATCGAAAAGATCGTCACTATCCCAATATTAAAGAGGTTCATAGTCATGCCTCCTCGCTCGTTGTGGTTTCACTATCAGCCCGTGTGTCGGGAAAATCCTTTCCGGCGTTTCTCATGGAAATGGCTGAATCCAATAATGGGGGCCGTTTCGACAAGATGTATCAATCCATGTACCGTGGAGGATCTCCTACGTAGTCCCAATGCAGGACTTCGGGAGACATCTCCATCGGCCCGAAGGATCTACCTTCGTGGATCTGCAGCCGTCCCCAGCTGAGGGACTCGATATCTATGGTGCCGATGTCGGGCGAGGGGATCAGGGCTCTTTCGCCGGTGTGGAAAGAATTCCAGAACTTGTGTTTGTAGATCCGTTCAGCCCGGGCGAAGGCTTCTGGATCGCGCACCCGGGCCAGTGTTGCGTTGCCGATGAGTTCTTCGTAGAAACGAGGGTGAATCCGCAGATAGAGGCTGGTGAAAGATTCGGTAAAAGGTGTAGCACTGCTGTCGCGGGGCACGTGGGTCCAGCGGTATTGTTCGGGTTGTCGCAGCCGCCACTCGCCGTCCCCCAGGATCAGCACTACGGTAGTGCCCACTGCGGTGGTGCCGGGCACCAGGATACCCTCGGCGACCGCGAAGTCGGAGAACTGGAGGGCCAGCGAGAAGTCCGCCACGGCGTACATATCGTCGGCAGTAAACGAAACGGGATATCCCTCCAGGTCTTTGTCGAGCAGGATGCGGCGCGCCAGGAAGTAGTGGAAATCCATCATCCAGGCAAAGGCCAGCGCGGCGATGACCACACCGATCAGAATCAAGGGCTTCCGGTTCATGATTTCCTCCTCTCAGATGACCTGCAGAATGACCAGCAGGGAAGCAGCTACCAGCAGCACCAGCACGACAGCCAGCAGGTGAAAAATCGGTGCCCGGGCAAAGCGGGCCGGATCCCGCCCCAGGCTCCTTGCCCAGATTGCGAAGCGTGCCGCGTGGCCCAGGCAGGCTGCGGCCACGGCCAGGACGCCCAGCAGTGGACAGGCGGAGAGGAGGACAAAGGAGAAGGCACTGCCGAAATCGGCGACCGCGGCGCGGGCTCCCTCTATCCTGGCCATCGGCCCGGTGGTCAGGGTCCAGCCCACGCCCTCATCGAGAATGGCCAGGTCCATGGTGCCTGTCGGCGGCGGTCGGAAGAAGTCGATGCGCGGCAGGAAGAATCGACGGTCGAACCGGTCCGCCCCCCAGTCGAATCGCTCTCTGGCGCTCTCTGCGAAGTCGAGGGCATCTGTCTCGTATTTCAACAGTTTGCGCAGAGCGTCCCGATTCTCGGTCAGCAGACGGTGCAAATCGTCCGGAGCGAAGGAGATGCGGAGTTCGCGGAGAGCCTGCGGGGGGACGGAACTCCACTGCTGGATCGCCGCCGGCCAATCCATGCGGATGTCGCCTATGAGGACGGCGTAATTCTCCTCGCCATCGCGCATCGCCGTCACCAGACTGCCGTTTTCCGCTTCGAAGACGGTTTCCCCGCAGATGAAGGAGATGCGGTCGAAGGTGTACGCCTCGGCGATCCGGTAGTTTCCCACCCGGAAGCCCCCCAGTTCGGCAAAAAAGGCGACGCCACCATAGGCCAGAATCGCGACGACGACCAGGATCCTCAGCGCACCCAGGGCGATCCGGTCGAGAAGGCGGGTGGTGTTATTCAGAGTCTCCATGATTTCTTTCCTCGTTTTCACGCGCCCACGAACTTCACCAGGGTAAACTGCATCAGGTCCCCCAGGCGCAGCTCGATGCGCGTCTCCGCCAGGTGCAAGTCGACACCCGAATGGAAAGTCACGGTCTCGATCTGGACGTGCTGCCCCAGTTGCAGACAGAGCAGCACCAGAGCGGCGCACCACCCCAGGAGGGCGACTCGCTCGCGGACGAAAAGCCAGCGGAGGGCACGCGTGGCCGAGATCCAGAAGGAATACTCCTCGATCTCGTCCAGCCGTCGGTTGATCCTGGAGAGCAGGTGCGGCGAGGGGGAGATAGATGGCTCGCGTTCCCTTTCGGCCAGCACGATCCCCGCGAAAGAACGCCGCAAATCCTCCAGCTCCCGCCGGCAGGCGGCGCAGCCGTCCAGATGAGCCTGCAACTCGTTGGCTTCCTTCAGTTCGCCGTCCAGATAGGGAATTATCTCCCGACGGACGCGTTTGCAGTTCATATTCATCCCCACAGTTTTCTACTCCTGTTCGTATTCGAGCATCGCTTTCTTGAGCCGCTGCCGCGCGTGGAACAGGCGGGAGCGCACGGTGCCGATCTTGCAGTCGAGGACCGCGGCCACTTCTTCGCAGGACATCTCTTCGAAGTAGCGCAGGATTACCACGAGGCGCTGTTTTTCGGGCAGTTCCGAGAGTGCCTCTCTGAGTGTCCGGTGCTCCTCTTCTCTCTCCAGAATGCGCAACGTCGAACGCTGGCGATCCACGGCCTGCTCCTCCCACCCGTCGCCGAACAGCAGCCGGCCGAACCGTCGGCGGCGCAGGACCCGGCGACACTCATTGATCGCCAGGCGCGTCAACCAGGTGGAGAAGCGGGATTCAAAGCGAAAGCCGCCGATCTTGCGGTACAGGAGCAGGAAGATCTCCTGGACCAGGTCATCCACATCCTCGCGCCGCTGCACGATGCGCAAGGTCAGCCGATAAATCCGCTGCTGCTCCTGCTGCACCAGCTGATCGAACGCCCTGCGGTCTCCGCGCTGGCAGCGCTCGATCAGTTCGACGGTATGGGTGGGGTCCAGATTGGTCATTCCGCGCCCGGTTGGATTCGGGTGATATCCCGGCGTGTTTTGTCTGATTAGAGGAGGGTATGTGGCAGAACGTTCATTTCGAGCAGAAAAAAGTGCTTCACATCGATATCGCACCCTTTGCCTGAAGATACAAAAAAGCCGCACCGCCGTAGATTGGATTCCACGGCGGTGCGGCTTTTTAAAAACTTCAAATATTTCTACTTAGAGACGCACAGATTCACCAGGTCTTCGATCTCGTCGACCATCTTTTCGCCGACCGACGCGATCAGTTCCTCCATCTGCTCTTCGGTCATTTCGAGCGCGGTCAACACAGCGGGGCTGTACACGGCCCGTTCCTTTTCGAGATAGCCCATGCCCAGCTCTTTGCACAGGTTGTCGGCCACGTGGAGCAGACAGATCAGATCGTTCGGACGGCGGCCGACGCTGTTGTGGGCGGCCACCGCCTCCACCACATCCGGATCCGCCTTGGCCCGAGTCAACACAATCCGGGTGATATATTCGTGAGTCACGACGACATCGAGCCTCGCTTCAGCCCAGTGGAAAGGAGTCTTGGGGGTGCTCATGCGCTTGATTATGGCCGCAAAGGCATCCCAAAAGAAAAACCCCATGACCAGCTTGCCGATATCGTGGAGCAGCGCTCCGATCCAGTATTTGTCGACGGCGATCGATTCCTTCAGGGGCAGCAATTTTTCCACGTAGAGCTTATCGGCGATAACCGCGCAGGCAACCGAATGCCGCCAGAATCTGCTGATGTCGAACGAGTTATTCTCAGGTTTGATCAGGCTGTTGATCAACTTGAGCTGCTGGGCGATCGCTCCCACCTGTTTCAGGCCCAGGCGCACAACCGCCTCCCGCAGCGTCCACTCGCCGTTGGTACGCCGACCGGCGAAGACCGGCGAGTTGACCACTTTCAGCAGGCGATGGACGATCGACGGGTCGGTGACCAGCAGTTCCTCGAGATCCTCCATCTGCGTGGCCGGGTCGTTGAGCAACGCAGTGAGGCGGAGCACGATATCGGGCAAGGTGGGCAGCGTGTTGATATGCTTCAGGCGACGCTCGAGTCGCTGTTGCAGCAGCTCCGGCGAGACATTCGCTTCGTCGAGAAGGACATGGCCGATCTTCTGCTGATCGAAAACGGCGGTCACCACCTGCTGCAAAGAGGGATTGGCACCGGCCGCTGCATCTTCCCAGGCGCATACGAAAATATTCTTCAACCCCTTGCACAGCTGCTTGTGGAGATCGACCAGCTGCCTGGGAACCAGCAGAAAGAGCGGCACCGTGCCGCGCCGTCCCAGAGCCATCAGAGAATTCCTATTCTCAATCGGCTGGTCCCTGACGATGAATATGCAGCGCACTCGGGTACCATACCTGGAGGCCACCGGCAGCGCTTCCTGGATGGTCTTTTCAGTCAGCACATCCAGGCCGTAGCGGTAATTCAGGAGGAGGCGCAAAAGATTCACTACCGCCGCCGGAATCTGCTCGGTATCCTGCAGGAATAACCCGTATTCTTGTTCTTCTTCAGAAGCCGCGTTCATGTCCTCAGATGCGTCGCCGGATAGGCGGCTGAAAAATTTTACCGCTCGGGGCGTTGTTAAGTAATCGCAACACCAAGATAATAAAAGAGCTTGAATACAGCCAGCGATAGTATACGTCTTAAATAAGTTCTGCAATAAAACCGATTTTTACAAGTTTTCGGCAATATTAATTTTCGGCTACGGTTTGGTAACGGCCTGGTGTAGGGCGCGGATGTTCTCCAGCGGTACGTCCGGATTCATGCGTATTGGAGGTAAAAAGCGCCAGATCGGCCTGGCCGCGGCAGATTGCAATCGTCTCCACGAATGCTCTTCCCTTCAACCCAGCTTTCCGTGTTGGTCGATTGTTTCAATCCGCCTACTGACAAAAATCCCCTTCCTCTTTCACGGTCCGGTGGTAGTGCATATAGTGCGATACCGGAATATCCGGGCCGATCGAATGGGCGCCGATGATAACGCCCCCGTCGCGGGCCACCTCGATAATCTCCCTCGCCTGCTCCCGAATCCGCTCCTCCGGCCCCTCCGGGAGCACGTGGGAGTTGCACATTCCGCCGATAAACGACAACCCCGGATATTTCTGCTGGAGGGTGGGGATGTGCAGACCGGCGCGCGGCTCCACCGGGTTGATGCCGTCGAAGCCGACGTCGACGAGCATGTCGAGCAAAGGGCCGATATTGCCGTCGCTGTGGAGTATAACCTTGTTCGCCCCCGCCCGTTTGAAGGCGGAGACCATCCGTCGGTACGCCGGCAGAAAGACGATCTCAAACGAGGCGGGTGACATCATCGGCTGGCGGTTGTTGCCCATATCGTCGTAGATCCACAGGCCGGTGTCGTAGAGATCCCCGCGAGCGAGCGACTCCAGGCCGATTTGGATGATGTGGTCGGCCACCCGGTCGGCCAGAGCGCGGGCGAACGCCGGATCGGCGGCGATATCCGTCAAAAAGTTCACCTCGCCGCGCAGGTAGGTCGTGCGCAGATACGGGCCGCCGGTCTTGCAAAAGACGCACCAGTCATCCTGCCAGCGCTCCACGTTGCGCTCGAACCCGGCGTAACGCTGATCGAGCTGCGGCGAATCGAATTCCAGACGATCGAGATCCCCCTTTTCTTTTACCGCCACCTCCAGCTCGCGGTAGAAGAAGGCATCCCGAAAGGTCTGGACCACGCGCCCCCAGCCGTCCCGTACGGTGCGCGCATGCCCGTCCTCCTCCAAAACCTCGGTGCGCGTGGGGAAGGGGGTCTCGTCGGCGACGGCGATGCGAATATCGGTCCCGAAGTGGGCGTCTATATCCACATCGGCAGGCAGCCCGAGTTCCTCGATACAGCTCTGCCGGAACTCCGTCCAGAACGAGTCAAAGGTGGGAATGCGGTCCGGAGGGCGGTGGTCGAGCGCCGCCATGACGCGCTGTTTGGAAGTCATATCAATCGTAGCGTCCGTATTTTTCCAGCAACTCCAGAGCAAAGCGATAATTCTCCAGAGAGACGTCGCTGGGCACGGAGTGGTCGGAGTGGAAGATATAGCCACCGTCCTCCTTGCCGGCTTCCAATTTCGCGCGCACCTCCTCCTCTACCTCCTCCCTCGTTCCCGCCAGCTTGCGCACATCGATATTGCCGAAGCAGACCAGCTGCTTGCCGTACTCCTTCTTGAGGGTGGCCACATCCAGACCGGCCTTCGCCTCCAAAGGGTGCAGACAGGAGAAACCGGCCTCGAGGAAGAAGGGGATCAGCGAACGGACGTCGCCGTCGGAATGGAGCATCGTCTTCAGGCCGTCGCGGGCGAAATGCTGGCACGCCTGCTGATGATAGGGAAGGACCAATTGACGGTACATCTCCGGAGAGATGAGCGGCGCAGTCCGATAGCCCAGATCGTCACTGAGCCAGGCGGCGTCGCACTCGATCCCCTGCGCTTTGATAGCGTCGTACATATCGATGATCAGCTGCGTGTGGACCGCGAACATGTCGGTGATCCACTCCGGCTCCTCGATCAGGGCGATCAGCATATTCTCCATACCGATCTTGTGCCAGGTCGGGTGAAAACAGGCGTGGCCCCGATAGACGACGAATTTCCCCTGCTCGCGCGCCCTGCGGTAGCCGTCGACCAGCCCGGCGGACAGGCGAGAGGGATCGTACGCCCCGCGCTCCCTGTGCTGCTTCCAGTCATCCGGACTCTTAATCGTGAAATCGAGCCAGTACGGGACCCAGCCGTCACCAGTGACCATCACCTTGCGGGTGGCGCCGTCGGTGTCGGTGTAGACCCGGTAGCGCTCCCCTTCTTCGAGAACGCGCTCGGGAAACTGCAGGGTGTAGTCGCCGCCGACCATCGCCATCTCGCTGCCGAAGTATTCGTTGGGAGAGGCGTCGGCGGGCAGTCCTTCGCGGCGCCAGCGTTCGATAGTGGTCTGCCAGTAGGAATCCTGGAAGGGAACGCGGTCGGGGATCTTCCCCTCTATAACGGCTTTTAATCTCTCTCTCGATGTCATAAAGAGCCCCTCTTTTTTCTTAGTTTCAGCCTTGCGCGGCACGGGCGCAATCGCGTGTTTTGGGCGCTGGAGAAAGGGACGGTTTACAGCCGCCCCGTTCTCCATTAAACGAATACGCAACTACGGCGCAGCGCACAAGGATAAACGAGGAGAAATCATATGGGACACCTGCTTTCCTACCGCGTCGGCAGCCTGCAGAAGCCGCACCTGCCCTTCGCGCGCATAGCCGAGTTGGGAATCCAGGGGCTGGAGATGGTCTGGAACGAGGAGACCACGGTGGACGCGGTGAAGGCGGCGCTCGAGCCGACCGGACTCCGCATCGCCTCGATCCACGCCCCCGCGCCGATGGACGACGACGACCTCCCGGCGCTGCTGGGCCGGCACGCCGGATACGCGGCCGAACTGGGCGCCGCCTACCTGTTCGTCAGCGTCCAGGCCGGCGAGATGGCCAAGGATGACGCATACGACCGCCTGCGCCAGGTCGGCGATGCGGTTGGCGAGCACGAGGTCTTCCTGGCGATGGAGACCCACCCGGATCTCTGCCAGAACGCCGACAATATGCTGGAGACGATGGCCGGAATCGACCACCCGTGGGTCGGCGTCAACTACGACATGGCCAATATCTACTTCTACAATAAAGGCGTGGATACGGTAGAAGAGGCGAAGAAGGCGGCCAAACACGTCCGGGGGGTGCACCTGAAAGATACGATGGGTGGCTTCGAGGACTGGAACTTCCCGGTCTTCGGCGAGGGGATCGTCGACTTCGCTGCCGTCGCCCAGGTGCTCGATGCAGCCGGCTACGAAGGAGCGTACGCGATGGAGTTGGAAGGCGGCATCTTCGACTCGAATCAGCCGGACGATCTGGCCGACAAGGTCTCCCGTTGCATCGCCCATCTGCGCCAGGTCGGCGTCGTCGAGTGAAGCTCCGAGTGGACGGACCGACGTCCGCCAGTATCTCCGCACAGTGCCAGAAGAGGGGAGCCATCCGGTTTCCCCTCCTCCTTTTATGACCGCCCCGTCCTCCCATCTCAAAGGTCTGCTGCTGACCGGGGCCGGCATCCTGGTGCTCAGCCCCGATAGTCTGCTGGTCCGCCTGATCGGCACCGATGTCTGGACTCTGCTGTTCTGGCGCGGTCTGCTCCTCTTCGCGGCGCTATTTCTACCGCTCTGTCTGCACCGGAGGCGCCAGATGATGGACGCCTGCCGCCGCACGGGGAAGGCGGGTCTGCTGGCCGGGGCACTGCTGGCCGGCAGCACCCTCTGCTTCGTCCAGGCTCTGACCCACACCACCGTCGCCAATACGCTGATCATCATCGGCGCCGGACCGCTGGCCGCAGCCCTCCTCGGCCGCCTGTTCCTCGGAGAGCCGGTCGCCACCCGCACCTATCTGGCAATCGGCGCCGCCCTGGGCGGCATCTGGATCACCGTATCCGGAGACCTGGAAGGCGGGCGCTTCCTCGGCAACCTCTGTGCCGGAGGCACCGCCCTCAGTTCCGCCGGCTACCTGGTCGTCCTGCGCCGCACGCGCGGTGTGGATATGACGCCGGCGGTCGCTCTGGGCGGCCTCCTGGCCGCCGTGGTCGCTTTCCCGCTGGCCACACCGCTGGCGGTGACGGCGGCGGACACAGTCTACCTCGGACTGCTGGGACTGCTGGTCCTGCCGGTCTCCTTCTACCTCATCTCCCTGGGTCCGCGCTACCTGCCCGCCCCCGAGGTCAATCTGATCCTCCTGCTGGAAATCGTCCTGGGACCGTACTGGGTGTGGCTCTTCCTGGGCGAAATCCCCGCCACGCGCGCCCTGATCGGTGGTATGGTAGTGCTCGCCACCCTGATCGCCCACTCGGTGGTTGGATTGCGCCGACCGGACCGAGAAATCTGAATTTCACCGACTCTGCCCGATCCTTCCCAAAAAAATTATCAAATTCGCTCGGAGATCTTTTCTTATATTTACATAATTTATAATAATTAAAAATGCTGACGATTGCATCTCATTCAGGAATATTTCATTTTTTCCTCGTTTTAGAAAAATAATCAATAAATATTTGTAATTTTTTTCTAAATTAGAAAAAAAAGATTGATTTTTGTAAAAATCTATTTTATCGTCTTAAAAGAACAAAAAAGGAGAGGGAAATGGAAAAAAGAAGAAAACGGGACAGGCGAAAGATCCTGGAGAGTTGTCCGACCTGCGGCGAAGACCTGGAGATCACCCAGCTGCACTGCACCTCCTGCGAAACCGCCATCAGCGCCCGCTACGTCCCCTGCAGATTCTGCAAACTTCCACCCGAAAGCCTGCGGCTGATCGAGACCTTCCTCCGCTGCAGGGGCAACGTCAAGGAGATGGAGCGCGAACTCGGGCTCTCCTACCCGACCGTCCGCGCCCGGCTCGACGACGCCCTCCGGGAGCTCGGATTTGGCGGAGAACCGGCGGTCGAAGAGGAAACCACGGAGCGGCGACAGGAGATCCTGGAGCGACTCAATCGCGGCGAAATCAAGGCGGCCGAAGCCGCCGTTCTATTGTCCGAAGTGACCGACTGACACCGAACTGCGGAGCTAGAGGCTGGACATTATCCAGTCCCTCCGCCTTAACCAGCCGAAACACTGGGCACCCGCAAATCGAATCCGTTTGAGAGGAGTGCATCATGAACGCGGAGCGCATGAAAATCCTGGAGTTAGTCGAGCAGCACAAGATCACACCCGAAGAGGCGACAGCCCTGCTCCAGGCGATGGAGGAAGAGGATCGGGAGGAGGTTGGAGTGGAGATTCAGGAGAAGATCGAGGAGGTTGAGAAGGTCGAGAAGACCGAAGAGAAGATGCGGGAGAAAGAGCAGGAGGTCCGGGAGAAAGAGCAGGAGATCCGAGAGAAGGTGGAGGAGATGCGAGAGAAAGAGCAGGAAGCCCGGGAAAAAGAGCAGGAAGCTCGGGAGAAAGAGCAGGAAGCTCGGGAGAAAGAGCAGGAAGCTCGGGAGAAAATTGAAGGGAAAATCGGGAGGGAAAATTGGGAAGGTGGAACGAGCGACTGTTCGGAAGGTTCCGAATCCCATTCGGAGGGGCGAAATCTGGACCTGCACGGAGCCCATCTCGAAGGAGCCGACCTCCGCGGCAAGGATTTGCGCGGCATCGGGCTCGTGGACGCGCATCTGGAAGAGGCGGATTTGCGCGACGCCGATCTGCGCAATGCCGATCTGCGCAGCGCCCATCTCGAAGGGGCCAGATTACAGGGAGCGCAGCTGGAAAACGCAGATCTGCGCGGCGTCGAATTGGAAAGCGTCGATCTGAAGGAGGTCGATCTGAGGGGGGTGGATTTACGCGGCGTTCACCTGGACGGGGCGGATCTGCGTGGTGTGGATCTGCGCGAAGTCGCGCTGGCTGGAGCGCAGCTGGAAGAGGCGGATCTGCGCGACGCCGATCTGCGCAACGCGGACTTGCGCAACGTCCATCTCGAAGGGGCCAGATTACAGGGAGCGCAGCTGGAAGGGGCCGATCTGAGAAACGTCCATATGGCCGGGACGGCGCTGGCCGGGCTCGTGTTAAAGGATGTGGATTTGCGCGGCGTCCACCTGGAGAAGGCGGATCTGCGGGAGGTGTCATTCGAGGATGTGGACCTGCGCGGCGCCCATCTCGAAAAGGCGAATTTGAACGGCACCAATCTCCGCGATCTGGACCTGCGCGGCGTCCACCTGGAGAAGGCGGATCTGCGGGATGCAGATATGCGCGGCACCGACCTCCGCAACACCCATCTCGAAGGGGCGAGGCTCGAAGGCGCACAGTTCGAAGGGGCCGATCTGAGAAACGTCCATATGGAGAAGGAGATGCTACTCGGGATTCTGTAAATCCCTCCGAGATTAGCCCCGAAGCGTACGAAAATAGATGCGCCAACTGGGTGATGGACGGCGGAGCAATGCTGAACAGCTTGCGGAACGGATGACAATGCAGGGATTGAATCTATCAGCGGAGCAGGCGCTCGTCGAGGGTATACGGTCGAATGTCCACCAGTCGGACTCTCTTCATTTCGAGATGGAGGGGATCTATCAGTACATTGCTCTCTCCCTCAACGACGGCGGAGGGGACTTCGAGCAGAAGAGCATGTGCAGGCGATTGCGCCCACTTTGTGCCGATGGCAGCTAATTCTGGAGGAGGAGGATGCCGGCGCCATCCGGATGGCAGGACAGTGGGATCTACTTTTTCGGCACGGGTATCGTCGGGTAATTCGAAGGTGGCGACGGAGAGGTCGGCAGGAGCCAGGGCGATCGGCACATGGACCAGGTACTCGACGGTGGCCAGCGCTCGGGTGGGAGAGGTGTAGAGGATACCGATCCCTTTGCGATTCCAGCGTCCTCCGTACAAACGGGCTCCATTGCCGGACAGATCGCGGACGTAGCGGGTCCTGGTGATTCTGTAGAGGTGCATCAGGAAAAGACGCCGTGTTCCATGCGGCCCAGTTCATCGAGGACCATCTCGGCTCCGAAGTGGGAGCCGAGGAGTTCCAGGGGTGTTTTCCCAGCCAGGGCGGTGCTCGGTTGTTTCAACCAGCAGAGGAATTTCTCCCGCTCTCCGAACACCTCGGTTCCTCTGGCGGTTACTTCGGCGATGTGCAGTATCTGTTCTGAAACGAGCCTGTTGAACGGTTTACTCCCCTTGTGGCGTTGGAGAGTGCGCTCGCTGACGGGCAGGAGGCGGGCGATCTGGCTCAGCGATAATTGAAGATACTCGGCCAGATGGACCAGCGCCTGAGTGGGAAGGCCGCGGTCGCTCAGTTCGATGAAGTCGAAGTAATCGTCCAGGTTGCACTGAAGGATCTCCTCGCCGCCGAGGATGTGGGAGACTGCGGGGAATTCGAGGGATGTCATTTCGCGCCTTTTGAGAAAATACCAATAGTGCCATTTGTCGTAAATATATCGACAAATGGCACAAAATGCAACGAACCTTCCTTTAGGCCGAGTTGGCAGGCGCGCATCTCGGTTTTTTTAAAACTTGTCCCTGAGCGCCACGAACTCATCCAGCATCGCCATGAAATTCTCATACTTGGTGTTCATGGCGATCGAGTGACTCGGCCCCAGGATAAAGCCGCCGCCGGGCGCGCCCCGCTCCATCGCCTCGCGCACCGCCTGGCGCATCTCCTCCGGGTTGCCGCCGATCAGCAGTTCCACCGGCACGCCGCCCCAAAAGCTCAGACTGTCGCCGTAGCGCTCCTTCAGTAACCCCACCTCCATCCCCGCCGTGGTCTGCAGCGACTGGTAGCAGTCGATACCGCAGTCGATAAACATCTCCATCAGCGGGATGTTGTTGCCGCAGTTGTGGAAGATCACCTGGGGCACCCGCGCCTTGACATGCTGGACGCGCTCCTTCATAAAGGGGAACCCCATCTCGCGGAACATCTCCGGCGACACCAGCGGCCCGTTGGAGCCGGCCATATCCTGCTCCATCAGCACGCCGGGCACGCCCGGGCGGAGATGCCACTGATCCAGCTGGTTCTGCCGGGCAACCGAGCGCTGGTTGGCGGCCAGAATCACCTCCGGCTGCAGCGCGTGCATCATCAACCCCTGCTCGGTGCCGCCCAGCAGACTCACCGCGGTTATACCGCTGGTCGGCCCGGCGACGTAACGCTCCTCCCCCAACTCCGCGAGCACGTGATCGAAGACTTCAAAAACCGACGGATCGGGCGGCTGGACCTCGGCATCACCTTCAAAATCCTCAACGCTGAACTCCTTCGGCTGGTCGCTGGTCGGATCGAACACGCACTGGATCTCATTGACGTGGCGCACCGCCTGATACACGCGCCCCTGCCGGTCCTCCCAGCGATCCTCCCCAACCTTCCTCGGCGGATTCGGCTCGTAGTCCTTCGGCGGCAAAACCTGGGCCTCCTTGGGCAGCAGCAGGTCGGCGCAGTCGATCTTGCGATAAAACTCCACCACGTCGGTCTTGAGCCCCTCGGCCACCTCGTCGCGCCGCCCCTCCCACAGGGCGACCTGCACGTCGATCTTGTTGCGCACGTATGTGGGCCGCCCGATCACCTTTTCAACGGTGTCGTGGTCGACCGCGTAAAAACCGAGTGGCACCTGATCCACCGGCTGGCGAGCGATCGCCGCCTGAACGCGTTCCTTCGAATTCATCTTCCCCTTCCCTGTAGTTCAGTCGATTTCAATCGGATATCTCCCGTACTCCGCATAGGCATTCAGCAGTGCCAGCGCGTTTTCCACCGGCACATCGGCCTGCAGATTGTGCGCTGTTCCCAGGATGTATCCCCCGCCCGGAGCCAGCGCCGCGATCCGCGCCCTCACTTCCCCCCGCACATCCTCACCCTCCCCAAACGGCAGCGTCTGCTGGATCGAAATGCCGCCGTGAAACGCCAGGCGATCCCCGAACTCCCCCTTCAACTCCCCCGGGTCCATCCCATCCGCCTCCGGCTGCAGCGACTGTAGCACGTCCAGACCGCAGTCGATCAGCAGCGGAATGAGTGGGCGGACCCCGCCGCAGGTGTGGTGCATCACCTTCAGATCGAACCCGTGGGCGATCTCTATGTAGCGGGCGAACCCCTCCCGCAAAAACTCCGTCCACATCGCCGGAGACAGCAGCGGACCGTTCTGCGAACCGAAATCATCGCCGCTGAGCAGCAGATCGAGCTGGCCGTTGGCCGCGGTGAAAATCCGCTCGGCGTATCCCTCGTAGAACCGACGAATGCGGTCGAAAAGGGCGCGGACGATCTCGGGATTCAAACTCATATCCAGAAAAATCTGCTCGACGCCGCGCAGATACATCGCCGGCTTGAACTGGGCCAGGCGATTGAGCCGGTCCCCCATGAAAACGGCGACCCGGCCCTGGTCGCGGATCGCCCGACACTGCGCCTCGATTCCCCCATAGTCGAACCAGTCGGCAGAGGGCCAGTGCGAGTGCGCTTCGATCTCTTCAACCGTGGTCGCCGTGGCCAGAGGGGAAAACGCCACCTCCTTGTAATGCTCCACACCCCCTTCGACTTCGACCCGCGCCGCCTGCCGACGCACGCCCCAGATATCCTCGTCGGCGCCGCCGGAAAACTGCCGCAGAGGGGGACCGACGTAGGCCGGTCCCTCGATGTAGCGCAGATCGACGTCGTATCGATCTAAAAAAGTAGCTGCCGAAATGTCCAGGTCGGCTTCCAGCTTGGCCTGAAAACCGCTCGACATCCAGAAATCGACCGGAACCCGGTCCGGCTCCTCGAAGTTCAGCGCCATGAAAGTGCGTTCACGCGAATCCATCTCACTCCCCCTTCACCGCGTCGGCCAGCATTTTCATATTCACCCACGGCGCGTCCAGGGGCACGGCACACTCCGGGCCGATGACCTCGATCCCGCACCTTTTCTTTTCTTCGACATCGCGGCGCACGCTCTCCTCGTCCCCGTTGCGGATAACGGCGATGTTGTCGGTGCCGCCCATCAGCGCCAGCCGTTCGCCGGCCAGTTCCCGCGCCGTTGCGGTCGGCACCTTGGAGTCGAAGTGGAAGCAGCTCAGACCGGTCTCGCGGATGTAGGGAATGCGGTCTGAAGTATCGCCGCAGATGTGGAGAACCAGCGGACAGGGAAACTTCTCGGCGAATTTCCGGTGGGTACCCAGGAGGAAGTCGCGATACGCATCCGGCGAGCAGAGATCGCGGGTGGCGTGATCGGCCAGACAGAGGGTATCGGCGCCCGCTTCGAGCTGCGCCATGCCAAAGCGAACGGTCACCTCTTCGAGCTGTTCCATCGCCCGTTCGACCGCATCCGGCCGCAGGATCGTGTTGATCAGAAACTCCTCGACGCCGAACAGGTGATACCCGAGGGTCCAGGGCCCGAACGCCTTGCCGACGACCGCCACCCGGTCGCCAAAGCGCTTCCGCAAAATCCGGATCGCCTCCAGCGGTACGGCGCAGCCGGGATGCTCCAGCAGGTCGGGCGGAATCCTGATCTCGTCGTCGATCTTGTACAGGTGCTCGCTGCAATCCGGCATCCGATCGACTTCTCCCCAGTTGACCGGACAGCCCAGCGCCGCCGATTCGTGCCAGACCCCGAACAGCGGCATGACCGCGTCGAAGCCGAGAACTTCGTGGCCGGCGGCGGCCAGCGCCGCCATCTTTTCCGAATCGAGATGAGCTTCGGGAAAGTAGACGCCCACCTCTTCCATCAAATCGACGGTGACAACCGAGGTGACGCAGCCGGTAGCCGGACGTGGCGTCTCTTTTTTTTGTAGGGCGCGGAGAAAGATCTCTCGCGGTTGCATACTGTCCTTTCTATCTCTACGTATCTCTACGCTACATAATTCCCGGACTCCAGCCCCCCTATCAGATTCTCGATCAGATCGATCCCCTGCTGGGGGAAACCCCACTGCGCGACCTGATCCTCTCTCAGCAGCCCCTTCAACTGCGGAATGACCAGCATCTCCGCAGCATCCTCGCTGGTGAACGAGCGCTGGATGTAGCTCTCCTCGTCGAAGTTATCGAAAAAACTCTTGAGCCCACGCTCGGGATCCCCGCCCACCAGGGAGAAATCCTGGCCGTAGATGTGCAGACTGAAGCTGTAGTCGGCGTAGCTGCCTACCTTCACCGTCCGTCCCGCTTTCCTCTCCACCTCTCGGGCCAACTGGCTCTGCATGAAGGTGAGGCCGATGACGTTGTCCGCCCATGCCTTGAACAGATCGCGGGAGCGCCAGGCGGTGTTCATGTTGAGCATCAGATTCCCTTCGGCATTCTCCGGGCAGCGGAGCTGGACCTCGCGCAGACAGGGCACGTCCTCCTGCAGGAACGGATCGACATTGGGCACCGAAGTGGTGGCCACGGCGCGGCGCGAATAAGGAGTGTGGGCGATCCGCTCGACGGCCAGATCCATCTGATCGACGGTGTTGCCGACGATATCCGGATGGGCGAAGAGGCGCTGGTGGTAGGTATAGGGCCACTCGGTGGCCCCCAGCTCTCCTTCGATCGCGTCCAGTAGTTTGTTCATCGGCACTACCATATGGTCCTTGGCGCCCAGAATCTCGGCGATATAGGTGCCGATTTCGCAAAAGGAAGTGGCCGGGTACCGGGGCTGGGCGAACGGGTCCTTGACCCCGATCAGCACGCGCGCGTCCCGACTGGGAGGATCGATATATTCGCCGCTGGCATCCTTGCGATCGTATTCGGTGCGGATCTCCAGGCCGTTCTCCCAGACCGCCTTCATCGCCCGAAAATGCGCCTGGGGGATCGAATCGGCTTCGATATGCAGGGTGGGCAAACGGCCTTCCTGCGTCGCCTTGTTGGCCATAGCTCTACATCCTTTCGCTTGCCGAGGGGGTTTGCTTCGCCTTGGTCGAAATGCGCGGAATCGGCGCACAGACCGGCGGTAGCCGCCCGCAGTTTCACTCGTCGGCCGTCCGTGCGCGGGTGGGTGCTCCTGGTTTTCCAGCATCAAAATAGAACAATTTCTCCCCGACGGACAATGGTCAAACACAGATGAAGTGCTGAGACCCGGATTTCCCAGCTTTTTCGAGAACTGGGGGCAGACAGTCTCATTCTGCCGAGTGACTATTGCATTAAATATTCACATTTCTCTTTCGACTTTGGAAAAGATAAATAAAACACTATAATATCAGCAACTTACAGAGAATATTTAAAAGCGATGCCGAATCATCTACTTCTGGGAATGCGTGGTACGGAAATTGCCTTTACTACTGCTCACTTGTTAAATTAATCTAACGTTTACGTTTGGTGCATTTATCATTCCGGCCTGTCGAGAGCGCTGAGTTGGATTTTAGATCTAGCCGGATGAGCCTCTCAGGCGTCATATTGGGCAGCCACTCGCTAGCGAAAGGATCCGACCTATGAAGAGAAGAGAATTCATCAAAGCAGCCGGCGTCGCCAGTTCGGCGGCTCTGCTCAAGCCAAACCTGGTTTTCGCCGACCCGCGGCAGTCTGCAGTCTACTTCGATCTCCATCCCTTCGTCGCCGCCCATCCCGAGGCGGTCTTCATCAAACTCACCAATGTCTCCGACAAGACCGCAGCTGCAGAGAAGGCCCAGGCCGGAGAGGAATTCGGCCGCGAGCTCTTCGTCCTCAGTGACGAGCAGGGCGCATCTGCAAAGAGCAAGATCGCCATCAAGCCGAACCTGACCTGCCTGGGAGGAAGCTTCTCTGTGCCCCGGATGGGCATCTTGACCGATGGTGACTTCGTTGGCGGCTTTATCGAAGGGATGAAAGACGGAGTTGGCATGGACGGCAGCCAATTCTACATGCGCGAGGGCAACCACCTGGGCGACGCATATTGTGCGGATAACCAGTCCCTGGAGTGGTACGGCCCGATTGCCGAAAAGGTGGGCGCCCATCTGATGGATCTCGATAGTGGCCGGTCGATGGCTGAAGCAAAGCTGGCCAACCTGGAAGAGGGGTCCGAGGTAATCTGGCGCGAGGTGCCCAACGGGGTCATCTTCAATCGCATCGGCTACGTGGCTCCGCTTAACGCCCCCGACGCCTTCAACATCAACATCGCCAAGTTCAAAACTCACGGCATGGGCGTCACCCTGACCTCCAAGAACTGGCAGGGGACCAACATCCATCCGTACGTCCACTACTGCGAGAGCCTGAGCAAGCTGACCCGGGGCAAGCCGGCCGCCTTCGTCGCCGATGTGAATCCGGAGTTCAGCGACAACGTCACCGCGCTCCACGCCCAGCACCTGGAGGCCGGGGTGCCGCGCTGGGACCGTCCGGGCAGCGACTGGAACAGCGGCTGGGGCATGGAGGGCTGGTCGCAGAAGACACTCGACAATCTGTCCGCTTCGAGCATGGACCTGGCGGTTATCGAGGGAATCTACGGTCGCGACGGCAACTGGATGGACGGTCCGCACGCCGGCAAATCCCAGGATTTCTTGACCAACATTCTGATCTTCGGCAAGAACCCGATCAAAGTTGACATCATCGGCCACTGGCTGGCCGGTCACGAGCCGGGCAACTTCGGCCTGTTCCACTCGGCCCAGACCCGCGGCCTGACCAACACGGTCAATCCGCACGATATCCCGATCTACAACTGGGAGAGCGGACAGCCGGCCCGCGAGTCGCTGGACAGTTTCACGCGCACGCCGCTGGCGACCTACTACCTGCAGCGCGACTACGCCGGTCAGACCGAACAGAAATGGCACATGGTCGACGAGCCGTACGACTACCCGGCGACTGCGGTGACCTCCGAGACCGACGCCGTGCCGCAGAGCTTCGTGCTCAATCAGAACTACCCGAACCCGTTCAACGCCTCCACGTTGATCGAGTACCGCCTGCCGGCGGCCGGCAATGCGCGCATCGAGATCTACAACGCGCAGGGACAGCTGGTGGACGTGCTGGTCGACAGCTGGCACGCGGGTGGCGCCCACGTGGCCACCTGGGACGCCGGCCAGCGGGCGTCGGGCACCTACTTCTACCGCTTCATGACCGAAGGCTTCCAGGAAGCCCGCAAGATGCTCTTGGTCCGCTGATCAGTAGCAGGATACGCATGAGAAACCCCGCTGGATCGATGATCCAGCGGGGTTTATATTTCAAATATGATCTGTGAATTTATATAATTTATTGTAAATATTACATTATCAGCAGGGTTCTCCTCAAGTTTCCTCCATTCCACAGCCTTTCGGAACAGCATCCTCAGACAGACGGCCCCGGGTTCGATCTGGCGGCGAATGTGGAGGGGAACGGATGCTGCGGATGGATTGACAGGCGATGGATGTACGCTTACCCATGGGCTGACCTCCTACTTTAACGGGTGCGAGGTTGGCCTTGCCCGGTCCGGTGCTCGAACACTGGATCGGGCTCTTTTGTGTGCCTAAAAGATACGAAAAATGGGCGATTATTTCAAGAGGAAATTTCCCTAATATATTGTTTTTACAAGATCTTATAGATAATTGTCGAATGACCCATGCCGGGCTCCCCCCAGGGGGTGCATCGACATTGCCATATCTGTATTCGCAACCCAGGAAAGATTCGGAAAATCGACATTTTATCTTGCGTTAATTGGTTCATGAATGGACTGGACCTGAATCGCGCGTGGTCCCTACCATCGAGCATTGGGGTTTGTCCGGAATCCTGGACGGCGAGTCCGGAAAACTGGACGAAATCAGGCCATAGAGCCGTATTTTGTCCGGGAAGCTGGACAAGTTGGAATTTGAGGAAATAAGGTGGCAGTGCTCTGGTTTGATGGTTATTTCAGCAATATCAAAGAGTTAGCGTCTATTCACAGATGCTGGTTTTCTTTTTGGCACGGCCTTTGCATTTTCGTATCCTATGGATGAAACTGTCCACTTCCCAGGAATAGTCGCGCCTGTCATCTGTTCTGTGATCCATCTTCCTCACCCTCATCAGGAGGACTTGATCGTGAACCCTGTGTGCCGCCGTTGGATCATCCTGAGTTGTGCTTCCTTGCTGGCTGGATCGGGAGAAGCTCAGACGTTTTTTTCGGACGTGACCCAAGAGGCGATTAGAGTGCCGTTGAATGAAGCTCGAAGCACCGCCTTTGGTGACTACAACAACGACGGCTGGCCGGATTTTATCCTCGCCGAGGATTACACTTCTTCACATAATCGAATATGGTTGCTCTCCAACGAAGGGAATGGTCGGTTTGCAAACCAAACAGCTGCCATACAGGAAAAGATACCAGCAAAAGAAAAGGGAGGTGGAGCGGTTTTCGGCGACTATGATAACGACGGAGATCAAGATCTACTGGTGCCCATCGGAGGGTTTTTAGTTACCGGATTGAACATGCTCCTGCGCAATGACCGGGGCGTGTTTAAGGAGGTGAACCTGTTGGCCGGTCTGGCGGATCAATTCGCCACGGACAATGCCATCTGGCTGGACTACAATCGAGACGGTTATTTGGATCTCTATATGGGGAATCCGTACGCGCAAAACATTCTCTACCGCAACAACAGGGACGGCACCTTCACCGACGCGACCGAAGAAACGGGTTTGGACGTGGAACTGAGTCCGGCCGGTGGTAGCAATGGAGGAATCGCGGCCGGAGATTTTAACGGCGACGGCTGGGCGGATCTATTCGTGACGGTCTGGGATGAACCCAACCGCCTGTTTTTGAGCGACGGCAAAGGGAGCTTCGCGGATGCCACAACCGATGAGATCGCCGACCCGGGACAGGCGTACGGAGTAGCGGTTGGGGACATCAACAACGACGGCGATCTGGATCTTTTCCACGCCGCTTTCGGCTTCGGGGATATTCTGTATCGATCCGAGCTATTTTTAAACTTAGGGGGTGGAGAGTTCTTGGATGTTACCGAAGCAGTGGGCCTGTCTGCCCTGGATGCGGCTCAGCTACTGGGCGCGAACTTCGGCGATATCGACAACGACGGCGATCTGGACCTGCTGACTATGAACACCCACTTCCTCTACCTGAACAACGGCGACGGCACCTTCTCGGACCGGACATCTGCATCTGGTATGATCGAGGTCGGGGGCACGCTCTCTTTCGGAGACTACGACCTGGACGGCTTTCTGGACGTTCTGCTGGGCAGCGATTCAAGTATGGCCGGGGAAGAAACTTCTGCGGCGCTGTACCGCAACAATGGCAACGGCAATCACTGGCTGCGGGTTGAACTGGTGGGAGTAGAGAGCAACCGCAACGGCATCGGCGCACGGCTGTTCGCCACGGCGGGCGATCTGCGGCAAATGCGGGAGATTCTGGGCGGTCTTGGATTCAACCAGGACGAGATGGTGGCTCACTTCGGCCTGGGGGAGCGCACCCAGGTAGATCAGTTGGAGATCCGCTGGCCGTCGGGTCAGGTGGACGTGCTGACGGATATTCCCGCCGATCAGAAAATTCGCATCATCGAAGGAAAACAGACCTACCACGTCGTCCATCCCACCGTCTGGGAAAGTTTTCCTCCCGATTCACTGGTCGTGGGATCGATGGTTGATTTGAAGGTAGCTGTCCGTCCGGCTCTGTTCGAACCGGATGCAACTCTCACCCGGGTCACGGCTGATCTGAGCGAACTCGGAGGACCGGCAGATCTTCCCCTAAGACTGGATGAGCAGGGCGTCTATCGGTTGGAGAGTTCGCCGGAGATCGATGGTCTGCAGGGATCGTACACGGTTTACGTAAATATCGAACAGCAGACCTTTCTGGGGGATCACTGGATCCAGTTATCGAGGACGCTGGTGGTGCTGCCGGATGAGGGTATCGGCCTCTTCGGAGGTGCGGGGGAAGAGAACTGGACGTGGCACGGCCAGGATCTGATGCGGGTGACCGACCATCCGGGATCCGATATCGTGGCTTCGTGGTCTCCGGATGGGACAAAGTTTGCGTTCTTTACCGACCGCGATGGCAATTGGGAGATCTATGTGATGGATGCCGACGGTAGTCATCCGGTCAACCTGACCCAGGATCCGGGCAACGATTTTTGGCCTTCGTGGTCTCCAGACGGGACGAAGATCGCCTTCATGTCCAAATGGGATAATGATGATGATTTTGAGATCTACGTAATAGACGCCGATGGCAGCTATCCGGTCAACCTGACGATGACTGAAGGGAAAGATGATACTCCTTCGTGGTCTCCAGACGGGACGAAGATCGCCTTCTCTACCAACCGAGATGGCAACTTCGAGATTTATGTGGTGGATGCCGATGGCAGC
>Ga0233431_1001562_pt1 | contig 38633 bp, 36 predicted proteins | sample SI_118_April2016_FD_179867 | JGI IMG/M metagenome (GOLD analysis project Ga0233431, IMG submission 179867) | Seawater microbial communities from Saanich Inlet, British Columbia, Canada - SI_118_April2016_200_MG | ecosystem: Environmental > Aquatic > Marine > Inlet | place: Canada: British... | reverse complement strand
AATGTCTGTTCTTAATCATATTCTTCACATCTAAGGTTTCAAGAAAAATAGCTTGGTTTTTGCTAACTAACTTGTTGCTTATTTTGTGAATAAAATCTTTTCTTTGGTTTTTTACTCTTTCATGTTTAATGTTTTCTTTCATCTCGGCAATGAATTACCGAGGATTCCCGAAAATTATTCCTAAAAACTTAGCTCTTTGCTATCTGCTTTTTTATCTTTTGATATTGAAATCTTAAAAACTTTCTTACCTCAGACATCGTATTACTTAGTTCCTTGTAAATAGAGTCAAGCTCTTGTAAATCAGAAGCTGTTTTTAATCTATTAAAACCCTGTTTATAATAATCTGATTTGAACCTCCCCATGTCTAAAGACAAGACCTAAAGGAAGAGGTCTTCTTGCGAACAAAGGATAAAATGATCAGAAAAACCATAAATATTTTTTCTTATTAATGAACTGTTTTTTTATTGAAAAACAGTTTCTTTGCAAATTGTCCCGTCCCATAAATAATAGCAATTAAAAAAATTAATACACCCAAGGTTTCTAAAATAGAAGGTAATTGTCGCACTATAATATAAGAGAATAAAACTCCAAATATAGTTTCAAAAACAGTTAGTTGCCCAGCTAATGAAACAGGCAAATACAAGCTTGCCTTGTTCCACAAAAAAGCACCTACCCAAGAACACAAAATTCCAAGAATAGCACTTCCAATTAAAAATCTTTTTAAATCTAGACTAAAAGTAAAATATGTTGTTATTTGCAGTTGATTTTTGAAAAATAAACTTAAAAATATAGTAAAAGCTATCACCCAGTACATGGTTGAAACTCCAATCATTGTAGACCAGTCAAAAGAACTCACTTCTGGATATTTTTTTAAAAACTTTGAATTGGCTACTACATACCAGCTCCATGCTAATAAAGCTAAAAAACTAAAAACCAAGCCCAAAACATATGAAGAAATATAAGCATTTTTTTCAAAGTGAGGTATATTAATAATAACTAGCCCTAATAAAGTAAAAACTGATGGGATAACTAAACTTCTAAAAGTCACTTCCCTTTGTTTCCAGTTACCATAAAATGCTATTGCTATAGGACTAAACCCTAAAACTAAAGCACAAATAGTAGGAGTAGAATAGCGTAAAGCCAAAACAACACATATATAGTACCCCATGGTTGATATCAACGAAAAGCCAATAGCCTTTTTCCAGATAGTTAAGGAGTGTTTACATTTACCTTGAATTCTTAACTTGCAGAAAATCAAAGTAGATATAACTCCATAAAACAAATATCTACCCAGAGCTATTTCAATAGTACTAAATCCGTTCATAAACTGAGGAACAACGAAAATTAGACCCCATATAAAACAAGCTCCTATAGCAAATGCAATCCCTCTAAACATATGAATACCCAAGCTTTTTATTGTCTTATATTATCTCAAGGGAAATAATTATTTTCTAGCTGAGAGTTATCTTTAAGAGCGATTATTAAAAATAATAAAACTAATTTTATAAATAAATATTTTTAAATAATACGACTGCCATAATAAAATCCAGCTAATCAAATAAATACTCACAGAAAAAACAACTGATTTTTCAAAAGTTTACTATTAAGAAATTTAAGATTGTTACTAATATTGAAAAGATCTTTTAAGTATAGTATCCTACTATCAAAGGTGAAAAAATCAAATGTTTAAATATAATCTTAGTTTAATTAGAAATATTTCTATCATAGCCCATATCGATCATGGCAAATCTACAATAGCTGATAGGTTATTAGAAATCACAAATACAGTGACATCAAGAGAAATGCAAGAGCAATATCTAGACGATATGGATCTTGAAAGGGAAAGAGGAATAACGATAAAAGCTCATCCTGTAACTGTTTTTTACAAGGCCGATGATGGAAACACCTATGAAATAAATATTATAGATACTCCTGGACATGTTGATTTTTCTTATGAGGTTTCGAGATCCCTTTCTGCTTGTGAAGGAGCTTTATTAATAATCGATGCTTCTCAAGGAGTTCAGGCTCAAACTCTAGCCAATGTACTACTAGCTATAGATAAAGACTTAGAAATAATACCAATAGCCAATAAAATTGACCTGCCTGCTGCAGACGTCGAAGAAACAAAAAAACAGATAGAAGAAATAATTGGTCTCGATGCTTCAAATCTGATAGCAGCATCAGCAAAAAAATCAATTGGAATCAAAGAAATTTTACAAAAAATTATAACAGACATACCCTCTCCCAAAATAGAAGAAGAAAACACCTTAAAAGCTTTAATATTTGATTCTCATTATGATCCTTATAGAGGAGTATTAGTATATATTCGTGTAATATCTGGAGAAATAGAAAAAAAATCCCTTATCAAAACAATGATAGCTAACAAGACATACGAGGTTTTAGAAGTCGGAATATTTTCTCCTAATGAAAAACCTACAAGTAAATTAAGAGCTGGAGAGGTTGGTTACTTAGTTGCCAACATAAAAAACACTTCTGATATTAAAATTGGAGATACTGTTACTCTGCAAAAAAATCCTGCAAAAAAACCACTTCCTGGATTTAAAGTTATAGCTCCTGTTGTCTATGCAGGCATTTATCCTGTTGACACCTCTGATTTTGAAGCTTTAAAAGAGGCTCTTACAAAATTACAACTAAACGATTCAGCACTACATGTTGAACAAGAAAGCTCTCACGCCCTTGGCTTCGGATTTAGATGTGGATTTTTAGGACTATTACATTTAGAAATAACATTTGAAAGGATACAAAGGGAATTTGATCTAGATATCATCACAACAGCTCCAAGTGTTGTTTATAAAATCACTATGGAAAATGACCAAGCTATCCAAATAGACAATCCTGTTAACTATCCAGACCCATCGCAGATAAAGCAAATACAAGAACCTTGGATACTCACTCATATAATGTGTCCTTCTGAGTTTTTAGGAGCTATTATGGCTCTTGGAACAGACAAAAGAGGTAGTCTTATAAAAACAGAAACAATCAACGATCAGCGCTTACTTTTAACATATAGATTTCCTTTAAATGAAATCATTACCGATTTTAATGACAAATTAAAATCAATAACTAAAGGATATGGTTCTTTTGACTATGAACCTGATGAGTATAGAAAAAGCGATATTATAAAATTAGAAATCAGAATTAACGATGATATAGTCGATGCATTTTCTTGTTTGGTTCATAGATCTAAAGCAGAAAGTAAAGGAAGAGCTATTTGTAAAAAATTAAAAGACGTAATACCTAAACAACTATTCAAAGTACCTATTCAAGCTGCAATCGGAGGAAAAATAATAGCTAGAGAAACGATAAGCGCTTTAAGCAAAAACGTTACAGCAAAATGTTATGGTGGAGATATCTCTAGAAAAAGAAAGCTATGGGAAAAACAAAAGAAAGGTAAGAAAAAGATGAAGGAATTTGGAAAAGTCAAAATTCCCCATAGCGTCTTCATGGAAGTTTTAAAAGCAAACGAATAGCGCTACCATTGAGTGTGGTACGTTTCACTAATCGGTTTATCGTTTCTCATATATGTATGAGCTCCAAAAAAGTCTCTTTGCGCTGCTATTAAATTCATAGGTAAGTCAGTTTGAGTTATACTATCAAAAAAACTAATACTAGCAGAAAAACAAGAAAGAGGAATTTGCCCTTTAATTCCCTTACCAACAACCTTTCTAAGTGAATAAATATTTTCTTTAACTTCATTTATAAAAAAATCATCCAAAAGAATAGAGATTAAGTTAGGATCTTTTTCATAAGCTTCTTTTATTTTATTAAGAAAAACACTTCTTATAATGCACCCGCCTCTCCATATTTGTGCAATATTAGCAAAATCAAGTTTCCAACCATTTTCAAAAGCTCCCTTAGCCATTACCATAAAACCTTGTGCATAAGTAATGATTTTTGCAGCATATAAAGCCTGTCTTACTTTATCAATTTTCACTTTTTCATCTCTTTCTTTCGGATATACAGACGAAAAGGTTTTCCTATCATCTACCATCTCAGAAGCAAACCTCATAAAAACAGCTTCAGTTAAAATATTTGCAAAAATATTATATTTTAGACTCACTTCACTAGTCCATTTCCCTGTTCCTTTTTGCTTAGCAACATCTAAAATCTTTTCTATTAAAAAACTATTATCATCATCTTTTTTAGCTAAAATCTTACTAGTAATCTCGATTAAATAACTATTTAGCTCTTGCGTATTCCAATCTGCATATATATTAGACATTTTATTTAAAGATACATTTGCTAAATTTTTTAACAAATCATAGCTTTCTGCAATAAGCTGCATATCAGCATATTCGATAGCATTATGAACCATTTTCACAAAATGACCAGAGCCACCAGTTCCTATCCACTTACAACAAGAAGTGTCATCTACTTTTGCTGAAATCTTTTCAAATATATCTTTAATAATAACCCATGCTTTTTCATTACCTCCAGGCATAATAGAAGGACCAAACCTTGCTCCTTCCTCTCCTCCAGATATTCCCATTCCAACAAAAAATATTTCTTTACCATCTAAATACAACACTCTTCTTTGAGTATCTTCAAAATATGAATTTCCTCCATCGATAACAACGTCCCCTTTACTTAAAAAAGGCAAAGTCTTTTCGATCAAATCATCAACAGGCTCTCCTGCTTGTACCATAAACATAACAATCGACGGTTTTTTTAATTTTGAAAAAAAATCTTCAAGAGAATAAGAAGATACAATATTTTTATTGTCTTTATTGTTTTTTACAAAATCTTCTACTTTAGAAAGAGTTCTATTATATACAGCTACTTTAAACCCTTTATCAGCCATATTTAAAACAAGGTTTTGTCCCATTACAGCAAGACCTATTACTCCAATATCACAACTATCCATAAAATTTCTCCTTTTCAAATACTAATTTAACTCTATATTCCTAAAAATCCAACTTCTTCTTGAGACTTTGGTCAATTTTTAGTAAAATTGTTTCTACATTTTGTCCTCGTAGCTCAGTGGATAGAGCGATCGCCTCCTAAGCGATAGGTCACACGTTCAAGTCGTGTCGAGGACGTTTAATTTATAAAAGAATATTATTTATGTTAGCATCTACTCTCACTTTTACTCCTTTAGAAAAAGTAGAAATACAAAAGCCTTCTACTCTTGAAAAAAATGCTATGAAAATACTCACCTGTAGTATTACTACAATGGCTCTAGCTTTACATAATCTTGCTATGCCTATTATTCAATCGATGATACAGGGGTTGGTTTTTGGCGGATTTTTAGGAATTCTAGCAGGAGGAGCTATACTAATAGCTAACTATAATAATAATCCCCAAAATCATTATAAAAGAGCATCAGCATTAGCTTTGTTTGGACTAGAAGCTGGAGCTCAAAATTTTCTTTGCGCTTCTATAACAGGTAAAATTTTGCAAGCAACTATAAATATTCTGGCAGGTAAGATCATCGCTATCGCTAGCATAATTTTCCTAGGAATTGTTTTTTATAAAAACTCTAATAAGATTTTATCTAGTGAAAATACTAAATTAAATTTTAAATTATTTTAACCCTGCGTAATAAGAAATCGCCTTTCTTCAGGTAGGAGTTGAATTGCACTAAATAATTTCTTGAATGTATCAGATTATATAATAATTATATCACCCAATATTATGTATAAAGCCTATCAATATAAAATTTATTCGAAAGAGAACCAAAAAGTTTTTTTTGCCAAGACTTTTGGTTACGTTAAGCAGTCGAGCCTGAAGAACTACTCAATTAATCGCACCTTTTTGTGTTTTTAAGAACCTCCAACAAAGAACAATTTGTAGCCGGCAAAAAAAATGAGCAAAAAGAACCCTTAGTTTTCTAAGGATCATTCGTAAATTGTGACCTATCCCTACTAATATTGCATTATTTCTATCGCCTTCTTTTCCCTTGAGATAATTTCTACCTAATTTACCATCGCTTTTCATATGACCAATGTGAGGCTCTATGGATTGTCTTCGTTTAAGTGCTTTTTTAAGACTTTTTGTTAACCCTTTTTTTTGTCCCGAACGGTAAATTTCTTTTCCCTCTATTTTCGCCCCTTTGTATCCTTTGTCTAAAAAAATTTGATCGATAGTGGCTTGACTAAGCTTTTCAGCGTTAGCTATTGCTTGATTGATTGTATGACCATCATAAGGATTCCCATGCATTGCTTCCATTGAGACACACAAGCCTTCTTTATGAGTGGTTACTAAGGCTGCTTTGCAGCCAAATTCATATTTCTTATGAGCTTTTCCTTTGCTTATGCATTCAACTTCAGGATGACACAAACTGTACAGTTTTTCTTTACTTTTCTTGGTTTAACAATCTTTCTGCTAAGGGCATGATTTCTTTAAAATGATCTTTTTTCCCTTCCCATTTTCTTTTGATATCTCGAACGATTCTTTGTAGATAAATTTTCATTCTTTTGATTTCTTTTCTCATCCTTTTGTACTGTTTAGCATGGGCATATTGACCGATTTTTCGAAGATGTTTTTTAGCTAATTGATTGTAGTTTTGTCTCAAGCAAATTTTTGCTTGAGAAGCTGTTTTTACTAGATGTTTTCTGGCGGTATCATAGAGTTTTCCATCTGTTGGAAATGCAACATTTTTCTCCATTACCGTGGTGTCACTAATTACTTTTTTTAAGCTGTTTTTTTTAACGACTTTTGTTCTTAGAGCTACTTTGATTGTTTCTGTTAAAAGCTTTTCTAAACGTTCTTCTCCAAGTCTTTTTCTCCACCTTGTTAATGAAGTAGGATCAATGGGCATTTCCCATTGCAAATAATCATAACCACAAAAATATTGCCAATATGGGTTTTCAACCCATCTGGCAACGACTTCTTCATCAGAATGATTATGAATATGTTCAAGCATTAAAAGACCTAACATCAACCGTACAGGCTTAGGGGGATGTCCTCCTTTATTATTATCAATAAAAACAGAAGCACATTCTTCTTCTAGATATGCCCAATTTATTTTCTCTGATAATTTATAAAGTTCGTGATTAGGGTTTAGCAAATCACTAAGACGAGTCTCAAATAATCGACTTTGTAAATGATTTATTTTGGATGGTTTCATGATAAAATTTGCAAGGTTTTAAGTGGTTAATCAATGTTTTCTTGCAAATATTTTATCAATAAATCGTTTTAAATTCAGCTTTTTTCTCTATGAAAAAAGGCTTCTTCTTAGAGTTCTTCAGGCTCGACTTATTAGTTTATTAGTTAAGAAAGTTTGTAAAGTATTATAAAAAATGTTTTTTTATTTCAGTATTATTTTTAATAAAATGGACTATTTTGATCTGAAAGCATTTTAAGCAGATTAAGGGCTCTGTTTAGCACAAGTCTAATTTTCAAAATAATTTAAACTTTTTCATTTTTTAAAAAAGAGCTTTATCACAACTTCCGTGGTTTTATTACAGAAAATCTTATAACCATTTAAACATAAAAAAAATATAAATAATTATTTACTATTTTAAATTTTGTTCTTTTTGCCAATCTTGTATTATCTTAATATCATCTAAATCTTTCTCTCTTCCCATCCGCTGCTTGTAATATAAAACATGCTTGAGAGACTCAAAAGGTAACCCTTCAATTATCTCTGATTGAGCTATACGTTCTGAAACACTTGGCTCTTCAGTTTCTTTTGGTAGGTTGTAAAAAGAATGTTCATAAAATATTTCAATACTCGTTCCTACAATAACAATTTTTCTAACGCTCTTTTGATCAATAATGCCATATTTTTCTGATAAACTTTTCCATAATTTAAAAATTATAATAATATCAATATCACCGATTTTTTTAAGATTTCGAACACCCATAGGACCACTTCCAGTTATCGCATATTGTCCAATAGGCAAATTCAACTGCTTTACTTCTTCAAACTTTTTCTGATTTTCTTTCATCATGTTTTTTATTATCGTATAATCATAGCATGTTTTTTGGTATAGCTAAATAGCCTCGTTATCCAACACTTCTTTTAGATTCTCAGATAACAACTTTTTATTTTTCAAATGCCATACATCTGTAGATATCTTTTTTATAAATCTTCTATCATGAGAAACTGCTATAATCACTCCTGTAAAATTTCCAAGAGCCTTTTCAAGCTCTTCGATAGCTAATAGATCTAAGTGATTAGTAGGTTCATCTAAAATTAAAACGTTAGGTTTTTCAGCAATAATTTTAGCTAACAAAAGCTTTTGCTTTTGTCCTAAACTAAGCTCTTTCACTTTTAAAAATACTTCCTTAGATGTAAAAAGACCAAATTTATGTAAATCTTCTCTAAGTTCACTCTCATCTGCTGTTTTACAACTAGCATATTCCTCTAAAACTGTATTTTCCGGATTTAATGATTTTTGTTGTTGATCTAGATATCCAATTTTAACTGAAGATATTATATTAACTTCTCCAATGGTTGGTTGTTCTATTCCAAGAATAAGATTTAAAAAAGTTGTTTTTCCAGATCCATTTTTACCAACAATAATTATTCTGTCATTTTTTAAAATTTCTTTGTTTATTTCAGATAATAAAATATTGCTACCATATCCTTTGGATAGATTTTTTATTTTAACAGGAATATCAGAAGCCAACAGTTCATCATAAAACCGAAACCCTTTCAAAGCTGACCTTGTTGGTTTTTGAGGAGGTTTTTCTTCTAATTTTTCAAGTCTCAATTTCAAATCTTTTATTTGAGAAGACTTGGATTTATCTGCTCTTTCTCCCCATAAATCCCAAGCCATTTTATTACTGTCGGTTGGACCCTTTGGATTTTTAGTTGAATAACTTTTTTTCTTAATCGCTATTTTCAAGTCTTTCACCTCTTGAATATAGTTCTCATATTCTTTTTTTCTTCTCTCAAAATCTTTTTCACTTTCAAGAAGATACTGATCATAATTTCCATGAAAAACTGAAATTTCATTAGTGTAAGATGAAATCTCAAATATCTTATTAATCGTTTTGTTTAAAAATTCTCTATCATGAGAGATAATGAGCAATCCTTTTTTAAAACCTGTCAAATACTCCTCTAACCATTTCAAAGTAGCAAAATCCAAATGATTTGTAGGCTCATCTAAAATAAGTAAATCAGGAGGAGAAATTAAAAGAGCAGCAATAGCTACTCTTGTTTTTTCTCCACCACTTAAAGATGATAAAAGCCTATCTTGCTTGATATATTCAATACCAATACCCTGCATTACCTTTTCTATTCTATAATCTAAATTCCACCCTTCTTTTCTTTCCCAAATTTCTTGCAACTCTCCATATCTTTGCAAAATTTCATCAGAAGAATTGACCTCTAATTGCTTTTCTAATTTTTCCATTTCATTTTTTATTGCCCCTATAGACCCTAAAAACCTTTCAAAATACATCTCTACAGTATCATCTTTAGAAAATTCTTCAATTTCCTGTGGTAGATATCCTATCTCCATGTTAGAAAAGAGCTCAACTTTTCCTATATCCGAAAATTCTTTTCCTAATAAAATTTTACATAAGGTTGTTTTACCAGATCCGTTTTCTCCTATAAGACCAATACGATCATTATCTGAAATTGTAAAAGAAATATCTTTTAAAATTATTTTTGTTCCAAAAGATTTTGAAACATTAGAAACTTTAATAATTTGTTTACTCATATTTCTCCTTATACAAAATCAACACGTTTTTTAAATCTTCTTATTGCATCAAATCCAAAAACAGCTATAAATAACCATAAAACAAAGAAACAATTCCAAAACGGCAAATATCCTCTCTGTCCTAAAATAGCAGCTTTAGTCCCTTCTAAAATGTAAATTAAAGGGTTTAAAAGGTGAAGGTATCCTATAAAATGTGCTAACTCATAAACAGACTTCCATGTATAGAAAAAGCCACAGAACATATATAAAGGATTAATAATACGACACCATAACCAAGAAATATTTCTAAGATTAGTTACCATTGAAGAAACCCAAAGAGCAAAAAATCCGTAAAACAAATTGCTTGTTATAAAAATAAGAGCAAACTTTACCCATGAAGCATGCGAAAGATCAAATCTACCCCAAAGAATTAATTTCCCCAAAGGAAACAAACAAAGAGTCAATATAGCTGTATTAATTGCCCAAGAAATAGCGATTGATACAAAAACAGAATAAGAAGAAATAGGCAATATCAAAAAATTATCAATTTTATTATCGGTCACATCTTGAGCTAAACATGTAGCTCTTTGAATGGTTTCGAAAAGCCCGAAACTAGCTATAGACCCCACTAATATAAAAGCTCCATAAGAACTTTTTAAACCTGAATTTACCATTAAATATCCAAAAACGATCCCCCAGGTACATAAAACAAAAGATATATCCAAAAATCTGCTTAAAAAACTTTTAAAAAACAGATACACTTCTCTTCTAACTAGTTGAAAAAAGCAATTTATACTAGGATTCATATCTTTTCCTCCTCTTTTAATAAATGCAAAAACACATCTTCAAGATTCTTTTGCTTCCAGTCACTTTTAAGTTTTTCAGGAGTATCAATTATGATAATTTTACCTTTATCAATAACACATACTCTATCGGACAATACTTCTGCTTCATCAAGATAATGTGTTGTTAAAACAACAGAAATCCCTTCTTCTTTTAACCTTAGAATATACTGCCAAAGCTTTCTTCTTACTTGAGGATCAAGACCAACAGTTGGTTCATCTAAAATTACAAGTTTAGGATCATTAACAAGAGTTCTTGCTATTAAAAAGCGTTGTTTATACCCACCTGATAAAACATCGAGATTAGATTTGGCATATTCATTTAATTCAAACCTTTTCAAAAGATACTCGATTCTATCTTCGAGATCCTTCTTAGAAAGACCATAATATCTTCCTTGAAAAATCAGGTTTTGTTCTAGGTTTAGATTATAATCTAAGTTTTGATGTTGAGGACAAAAGCCAACGATTTTACGATAGCAAACAAGATCCTCATAAATAGATTTATCATTCCAAAAAACAATTCCTTTAGTAGGTGGATGAAGACTTGCTATTATGGAAGAAAGAGTTGTCTTCCCTGCTCCATTTACTCCAAGAAAACTAAAAATTTCTCCTTTTAAAATGTCAAAACTAACATCGTTAAGAGCATTTTTTTGTATTTTTTTTCTACTATAGTAAACTTTATGTAAATTTCTTATTTTTAATAATGTCTGAGTCATTTTAAGACCTAAATGTTAAGTTAATAAAAATTATTCCTTTTTCTAATTGAAAAAGGTTCGATTTATTTAATATTTGCTTAGTTTTTGTTACTTAGCTTATAAACCGGCAATTCTCATTAATCTCACCATTTAGTTTGGAAAGCCTAATATAGGCTTAAAATTTCATTTAAGTTTAACTTATACATTCTTCTACTGTCAATATTATTTTTTTATAAATAATATTCTTTCAAAAAAATTATTTTATTACGACAAAAGCGAGAAAACCCATTGTTTTAGCCGTGAGAGCATATCAGTTCTCAAAGTGATTTAAGATGATATTTTCTATTTGTTGTCTTTCCTTTTGCTTCTAGCAGATGAATTTTTTGTAAATAACTTAAATCTCTTTGAATAGTTCTTTTGCTTACATTAAGAAAAATCTTCGTTAAATCTTGTAAAGAAAAAAAACGTACTCTTCACTTTGCTTCCAAAGTTTGCTCCACCAATCCAGTTCGCGATAGCAAAGTAACTGCTCTTTGTTTTCCAGAAAACGCATGTTTAACCCTAGAGCCTTATTCTACAAAAAACGACAATTGCCTGCATATTGAAACATGAGCCTATCAGCCTCAATACTCGTATCCAATCAGTCTTTGAAAGTTTTGAGAATTAACATGGCTCATACTATATTTTTGGCCTATGAAAAAGACAATAGAAATTCGTATAGGAAGGCACTGTGTTTTTCACCTACATGTACATTTGGTCTTTGTTACTAAATACCACCGTCGTATGATCCCCTTCTCACTTCGCCGGAAGTTGCTGTGGCACACCTATCGGGGCAGCAGCAAACACCTCATTAGAATTACTTTGCAACCTGAGCCATAAAGAACGAAGTTTTACAGCGCTATTGATAAATTTTGGAGCAAACATCTTATGTCAAATACTCCTGCTTATCGCCACTAGTTTAATTTATATTATATAGAGATTGTCAAGTGTCATTAGTTGACATAAGTTATAACCTATTATTCCATATCAAAATAAAATCAACATAACGCCCTGTTCGTTAATTTGTTATATCAAAATTTCACTTTTTCAGTTATTTTGTATAACAACATTTTTAATTCGTACCCAATACTCGAATCGAAATGTGTATATCATAAATACAAAAAATAAAAATGGTAAATTTTTTAGCTTTAATACAAAATAAGCACTAAAAATACGAATATGTATCCAATGACAATAGAGCAAAAAACAATCGGTATAATTGGTGGAGCAAGCTGGGAATCTACAGCTTTGTATTACAAATTAATAAATGAGCTAACAAGGGAACATTTAGGTAATTTAAACTCTGCAAAAATCATCTTATACAGTGTCAATTATGATCCCATTGTAAAGTTAGAACAGGAAGGAAAATGGACAGAAGTAGGTAATCAACTAGGATCTATTGCAAAATTACTTGAAAAAGCTGGAGCTGACTTTGTAATACTCTGTTGTAATACCCTACACAAAGTTACTTCATTTATCGAAGATGCTATTGAAATTCCATTTCTTCATATAGCTGATGCAGCAGGAAAAGAATTAACTAATAATAAAATCCATAGAGTAGGCTTATTAGGGACTCAATTTACAATGGAAGATGGTTTTTATGCTTCTCGATTAATAGACAAATTTGGCCTAGAAGTTGTAACCCCATCCTTATCTGATCGTCAATGTATAGACAACATCATTTATAAAGAACTATGTCAAGGAAAGACATTTTCTCAATCCAAAAATAAACTAATTAATATTACAAATACTCTTCAAAAAAATAAAGTAGAAGCTATTTTACTAGCTTGTACAGAGCTTGGAATGTTAATTAAAACTGAAGATACAAACGTTCCTATCTTGGATACAACTATTTTACATGCTAAAGAAGCTTTTCAAATGTCAATTTGACAATAACTTCTCCTGACTCAATCTACCTTGACATCTTTAACTGCTTTAAAAAAATGATTTTTCATCTCTAACACCTTTCCAAAAATACACTTCTTATTTTCTACTATTATTTTAGTACTACATTTAATATAATTTACAAAAATATTAGGAGGAATGATGCTTAATGTTACAAGTCTTAATAAAACTTATTCAAATAATGTCGTTGCTTTATCAAAAGTAAATTTAAAAATTGGCAAAGGTATGTTTGGTTTATTAGGCCCTAATGGCGCCGGTAAATCGACCCTAATGAGAACAATTGCAACTCTCCAAGAACCTGATAGCGGTTCTATTTATTTTAATAATATTGATGTAATAAAAGAAAAAACAAAGATGAGATCAATTCTTGGTTTTTTACCCCAAGAATTTGGTGTTTACAAAGATAGTTCAGCAGAAGATCTGCTCAACTATCTATGCTTACTAAAAGGAATCGTTGATAAAAAAAAGAGAAAAGAAGTTGTCGGATCACTACTAGAAATGACTAATTTATCAGAACACAGAAAGAAAAAACTAGGCGGTTTTTCAGGAGGAATGAAACAAAGGTTCGGTATTGCTCAAGCTCTAATAGGACAGCCTCAAATAATAATTGTCGATGAACCAACAGCAGGCCTCGATCCTGAAGAAAGATATCGATTCCAAAATTTACTTAATACGATAGGAGATAACGTAACCGTAATTTTATCTACTCATATAGTTTCCGATGTAAGCGAACTTTGTAACGATATGGCTATCATCGATAAAGGCAGGGTTTTAATACAAAAATCACCGTTAGAAGCTTTAGGTATTCTTGAAAATAAGATTTGGAGCAAAATTATTACTAGAAATGAATTAGACGACTATTCCTCAAAATATAAAATTGTTTCTTCTCGACTCAATGCAGGAAAAGTACTAATAAAAGTTTTCGATAACAACAAACCAAATGGATTCGAACCGATAGAACCCGATCTGGAAGATATTTATTTTTCTTATATCAACAAATATGTGGGGTAATATGAAAACTTCAACTTTCTTTCGTTTGATATTTTTAGAATTGAAAAACAGAATATGGAAACTTCAAACTTTTGTTTATTTTAGTGTTTATTTTATTTTAACTTTTCTCGGAGCCATAACTTTTGCGGGAACGTTTACAGGATCAGCAATAGCTTTTGGCTTTTCAGATCAGTTAGCTTTAAACAGTCCTGTAATTTTGCATTTTTTAACTTCTTTAGTAGGAACTTTTGGAGTTCTTATTATTGCTCCAATTTTCGCACAATCGATTAATCGAGATTTCGAAACTAATTTTCATCCTATTATTTTCTCTACCCCCATAAATAAGTTCGCTTATTTTTTTATTAAATATTTATCCTCTATGCTCATAGTCCTTATTATTTTATCTTCAATAGGACTTTCTATCTTTACTGCAACACTAATGCCTTTTGTTAACAAGGCTTTTATTGCTAAAAATCATTTAACATTTTACATATACCCTTATCTAACAAATATCATACCTAATATTTTTACTTTCGGAGCTATTTTTATTTCTCTAGTTGCTTTTTTCAAGAAAATGACACCTGTTTATATTGCTAATATCCTACTTTTTATTGGTTGGTTTATTGGAGGACAAATTGCTTCTGACCTGGACAACAGGCTTATCTCAGTACTTATAGATCCTTTTGGATTAAACGCTATTCAACATATCGTACGTTACTGGTCTATTATAGAAGAAAGCACAAAATTGATTCCAGTAACTAACTATTTTCTTTACAATCGTATACTTTGGGGATCTTTAGGAGCCATTTTTCTTTTTCTCGGCTCATTTTTCTTTCACCCCCTTAAAATAAATAAAGAATCGAAAAAAACATTAGAAAACTCCCGTAAACCTCCTTTTAATAAAATAATAGAAGCTACTTTAAATCCTCATTCTTGGAAAATATTTTTTCAACTTTCTTTCAAAGAATTTAAGATGGCTTTTTCTAATATTTTTTTCCTTATTATCCTCTTCTCCGGGATACTCAGCATGTTTGCCGTAAGCGGAAGCATTGGAAAATTATATGGAACAGAGACGCTACCTGTAACCTATCACACTCTAGAAATTGCTGGAGGAATGTTTTCATTATTCATTTTTGCGATCATAGCTTACTATGCAGGAGAACTTATCTGGAGAGATAAAGATAAATCTTTCGATAACCTAGTCGATTCAAAACCTATCTCCAACTATTTTTTGTACTTATCGAAACTTTTTTGTTTAAGCCTCATGTTAGTTTTTTTAATGAGCATAATCCTCATTTGCTGCATGTTCATCCAAGTTTTCAAAGGTTACTATTTCTTCGAACTAAGCATTTATTTTCGCCAGCTCTTTTTTTATAATTTACCAGGTTATCTTTTAGTAGCTATCTTAGCTCTTTTTGTCCAAACCATGGTAAAGAATAAATACATGGGACACTTTATTATTGTATTTAGTTATTTTTTCCTCGCCTGGCTTCCTCTTTTTGGATTGGATCACAATCTTTACTTATTAGGTTATCTCCCAAAAGCAACCTATTCCGACATGAACGGTTTTGGAACTATTTTAACTCCTTTTTTGACATATTGTCTTTATTGGGGATTTTTTTACTTTGCTTTAGCTATACTTACAATTTTATTTTGGCAACGAGGCGAATCTATTTCTTTTAAAGCTCGACTATCTGAATTTAAAATAAGAATAAAACCACATCATAAAAAACTATTTTCTATTGCTTTTTCAGGATGGCTACTAGTTGGTCTTTTTATTTATTATAATACTAATATTGTAAATTCCTATAAAACCCCATCTAGAATAGAAAAAGATGCTGTTAATTATGAAAAAAGATATAAAAATTTTGAAAATTTGGATCAACCAAATCTTTATTCAGTACAAGTCAATGTAGATATTTTTCCAAAAGATCAAAAAGTTAGTTCTTCAGGACTTTTTAAATATAAAAACATCTCTGAAAACCCAATCCAAACAGTCATGCTTAAAACTCCTATAAAATCAAAAGTTCATTCTTTAATTTGGAATAAAGATGTTTTATCCAAGCAATATGATAAAGAGCTTAATGTGTGGTTATTTGATTTTGAAAAACCAATCGCTCCAAATGAAGAGCTAGAACTCTCGTTTACAATAAGCATAAAGTCCAAAGGATTTGAAAATATATCAGCTGTAAAGGAGCCTGAACAAATTATTATTCCAAACGGAACTTTTTTTAATAACCGCAATTTATTTCCTTTAATAGGTTATACTTCTGACCTAGAGATAACTAATGAGAAAAAAAGAAGTAAACATAAACTTCCAAAACGTCCTCGTTATGCTGATATTAGCGATGAAACAGCTCTTCAAAAAACCTATATTTCTTCTGAAGGAACCTGGATTGATTTTGAATCTACAGTAAGTACGTCAGAAGACCAAATAGCCATATCTCCGGGACAACTTGTAAAAGAATGGACAGAAAAAGATAGAAAATATTTTCATTATAAATCCGAAAGCTCAATTTTAAATTTTTATGCATTTCTCTCTGCCAGATATGAAATAACAAAAGATAAATGGAATGATGTAGATATCGAAATCTACCACCATCCCCATCATATAAGCAATATCCCTCATATGATCAATTCCATTAAAAAATCTTTAGATTATTATACCAAGAATTTTTCTCCCTATCAATTCAAAGAAGTAAGAATAGTCGAATTTCCAAGATATCAAATGTTTGCACAAGCTTTTCCGGGAACTATTCCTTATTCTGAGGCAATCGGTTTTATCGCTAAAGTAAGGGAAAAAGATATCAATTATCCATTTTATGTTACAGCTCACGAAGTTGCTCATCAGTGGTGGGCACACCAAGTCATCGGAGGTAAAGTACAAGGGGCTACCATGCTCTCAGAATCTTTAGCTCAATATTCTTCACTCATGGTACAAGAAAAAGAATATGGAAAAGAGAAAATGAAGAAATTTTTGAAATATGAACTGGATAAGTATTTACTAGGACGTTCCACAGAATCTCAAAAAGAACTGCCTTTAATGCTAGTAGAAAATCAAGGATATATCCATTACATGAAAGGTAGTCTTATTTTTTATGCACTGAAAGATTATCTTGGAGAAGATGTAGTAAATAAAGTCCTAAGAGATTATGTCAAGGATGTAGGTTTCCAAAAACCTCCTTTCACACGCTCTATTGATCTTGTTGAACGTTTTAAAAAAGCAGCTCCTCCTGAAAAAAAATATTTAATTGAAGACTTTTTTGAAACAATTACATTTTATAATAATCGTACTGAAAATGTTTCCTTCAAAAAAGTTAATAATAAATACGAAGTTGAGATTAAGTCTAATAATAAAAAACTAAGAGTTGGTCCTCTCGGAGAAGAAAATGAAATTGCCATGAATGATTTTATTGACATAGGTATATTTGATAAAAATGACAATCTTATCTATTTAGAAAAGCATCAAATTAAAAATGGGCAAAATATATTTAATATCCAAGTTGACAAAGAACCTTTTAAAGCTGGCATAGACCCTATTAACAAATTAATCGATAAGAATTCAGATCATCTTTTAAAAGCAATTGAACAAAAATAAAAGAAAATTATTGTTAAAGCTATGATAAATGATTACGTCACTAGAATGATAGAACAAATAACTCAAGCAATATTAGCTATTATAGGCTTCAGAAAATCGGAGAATTATAAAGAAGCTAGAAAAGTAATTAAGAGTACAGGACGATATCTTTTAAGAATGGATATTGATTTACTACTTCTTTTTACATATGATCAAATTCTCGATCATTTCAAGGATCTTTCAAAATGTTATGAAACTGAAAAATGTGTTCTTGGCGCCGATTTATTCCATGAAATGGCTTTAATAGAACAAGTAGAAAATAAACCTGAAAAAGCCCTGCGTTTAAAAATGCTCAGTTTACACTTATATACCATCGGAATTCCTAAAGAAAAGCAATTTCAAAACCATCAATATTTAAAAAAAGTATCTAAACTAACTGAAGAATTAGTTAATTATTCACTTCCTCATAACCTTTTAAAATCCCTTAAATCCTATCAAGAATTTACTAAACAAACTTAATATTCCATTAAATATATCTCAATTATTTACCAATATGATCTCTTAACCACTCTACACTTTCTTTTTGCACATTTTCAGCATCATCAGACACCCAAAAACCTAAATGAGAACCTTTACTAATTATCTTTAGTTCAGATCCTTTTATGGATTTATGAGCATATTCAGCATTAGACAGTGGAACATCAAAGTCAGCATCCCCATGAATTATTAATGTAGGACAAATAATTTTATCTAAAGTAAGTTTATCTATTTCAAACAACCTATCTAAATCATTAAGAGTACCTTCTTTTTGCAAAGAATACTGTGACATAATTTTAGTAAAAGTTTGAATGAAAGCTAATTTCACAGGATCTTTAACAATATTTTTTACCCTTTGTTTTAATTCATGTTTTCCCAAAGTACTTTCAGCTTTTAAAAAACTTTTCACTGTTGCAGTAGGAAAATATTTAGCAAAAAAATTAGTTAACCAAAGCCCCGGCTGACTTAAAAATATTTTTTGTTGTAATTTTGTTATTTCTTGTCCTTTAGTATAATGAAGAGAGCAAGAATCTATTTCTATAAGAGCTGATACTCTTTTTGGATAATAATGAGCCATTAAATAAGAAGGAGGCCCTCCTGCAGATGCTCCTAAAACAGCTATTGAATCTATTTTTAAAGCATCGAGCAAAGCTATAAGCAAATCAGCTTGCTGTTCAAGGGTTACACCTCTTTCTAAAGAAGTTCTAAAATAACCAGGACGAGATGGTGCTATAATTTGAAAGCCATTTTTTATAAAACATTCACTCATAGCAAGACCAGATAAAAAACCTCCTGCTCCACCTCCATGTACAGCTAAAATAGCAGGTCCTTCTCCATAAATAGCACATTCTACATCACCTAAACGAGTTTTAATTATTTTCGATTTACAATCTAAAACAGACTTATAATCTTGAGCTGTTACCGGTAAAAATGAATCCATATTTCCTCCTTAATTTATAAAAAATCTAATTCATCTCAAAAATTTTCTTAGGGTTATTAATCGTCATAATTTCAATCTTCTTGTCACTAAGTCCTCTTTTTTTTAATTCTGGAATAATAGTTTCACATAAATATTTGTAATGCCACTTAGGGTATATTTTTTGAATAACTCGATCCGGAGCAAAGTCTATAAAGCTGCAATAATCATGAGATAAAACTATCTGGTTTTCATAACCTTTTTCACAAAGCTCAATAACAACCTGCATACGAAGTTCACTAGACAAAAAATCTTCTATCCCAAAACGATCTAACCCAATATAACACCCTTTTTGCAAGATTTTTTCTAAATAAGAAATGTTGGAACTATCCCCACAATGCCCTATAATAACACGTGATAAATCAACACCCATACTTTCAAAAACACTAAGTTGCAACAAGCCTACTTCTTGTTTTGCAGCTGTATGTGTAGTAATAGGCAATCCTGTTTTTAGATGAAGATAAGAAGCTGTTTGCAAGACCTTATGATTCAATGTAGTTACTCCACAAAGTTCTGTACCAGCCTTGATAATATTAGCTTTACAATCACTACCTTCTATACCATCTGTAATTTCTTTTATTAAAATATCTGCAATATCTTTAGGATCCCAAGCATACATCCATGGATCATCAGTCCAATAAAGTCCGGTAGAAACAATAAAATTAACACCACTACGCTTAGAAACTTCTTGGATAATAGAAATATCTCTTCCTAAATTTATAGGAGTAGCATCAACAATAGTATTAACTCCTAGTTTTTTCGCTTGTAAAACAGCTTCGACAGAACGTTTAATAACATCATCCCTATCAATCCACTTTGAAAAGTTTTTTCTCATCGAATCACTGACAGCAACGACATGCTCGTGCATAAGAGTAAACCCTAACTCTTTTGAATCAACAGGACCTAAAACAGTATTTACTTTGGGCATAACAACCCTCCATTTTTCGATATATCATATTAGTATTTTATAAATCATTTTTTTATTCAAAAATAAAAAAACTAATAAATATAATTAAAAGATTGTTATTTTGATTTTCACTCTAAAGATAAATTACAAGTAAAACACTGAGAAATATAATGATCTAAAGCTTTCTTACTGCCTCTATGAATTGAGTTTGCTCTTAAACATTTTGATAAAATAGAAGAACAACAAATACACCGCAGTTACCCTGCTATGATAGCCCATTTATTCAAACAACAGAGTGAAGAATTTCATAGCAATGATTTACATAGATATCGATATGATCGATTCAATACATCTGAAAGAGCAACAATTTTATTAGCGAACGAAGAGTGGCCAATAAGATGCCTCTCTCTAATAAAATCAGTTCAACTTCCATCTTCCCGATTTAATGATTGGAGCATTTCTGATCTTTTTAAAGATAGTTAAAAATAAAAAAAGACAAGTACGATAAACTTGTCTTTTTTTCGATTCATTTAGAAACTATAGCGAAAAGCAACAACAGCTTCATGAGCTTTTATTTTACCACTCCAACCATGTGTTGAAAAGTAAGCTCCTTCATAAGTCGATGTATTTAACATAAATTTACTAGCTGACTTGAAAGTGCCCCCATCAAGATAACGATAGCCAAGATCAAAAGCCAACTTATGATTACATGCCGCAAAAGTTAACCCTGCATTAGCTTGCCAAGCAAACGAATTATTATTATAACGAGAGCCTATTGTTGTCGTAGAACCGACTTCATTACTGTATCCAACTGTATGAAAATTATTCACACGATTTATACCTATCCCGAAGCCTCCCCCTATGAATGGAAAAACACTCACTAAAGAAGTGTCTATAGAAAACATGTTTTTGGGAGGATGAAATGTTAAATTAACCATAACATTTTTATGATCTACATCCAAATATCTAATACGATGACTGCCAGTAAACCCTTCAGTTTCACTTGTTCCTGTTTGATATTTTTCGTAATGCATAGTCTCATAAAAGCCATAAGAAACACCAACATCTAAAAAAGAAAATGGATAAAACCCAATAGCAAAATCTAAAAATGAAGCATCACTAAGCTGAGCATTATACCCTTCATTAGAAGAGTCCCAATTATTAGCTTCGGTTGCTCCTGAAATGTCAGCTTTTCCCAACCACGCATATCCAGATTGCACTTGAAAAAACATCAAGTCTCTTTCTATTTTTTCAGTATCTTCATTTACAGCAAACACGCTGCTACAAACAAATATTGTAAATAACACAGTTATTATCTTTCTCATAAAAAACCTCCGTAGCTAATTTTGATACATTTAAAATATAAATTTGTCAACACGAAAGAACTACTTAGAGATAGAAAAAAAGTTTGTATAAACTTAAGTTAGACAAAATTAATTTGCTTTTTAAACCTTCCAAAACATCCTCTTTACCTAATCATTGGTAATTAAAAAAAACTCAAACTTAGAAACCAACTGAACAAAAAACATTGTGATTTATTTCTCTATAGTTAAAACTGAAATAATGCAGCATATTCTTAAAATAAATAATATATAAAAAATTCTTATGAAAGATTTCACATTAAGAAAAACTAATTTGTTAAAATGGACCATATGGATTCTAGCAGCAACATTTTATTTTTATGAATTTGTATTAAGAGTATCTCCAAGTGTTATCGTTTCTGAGCTAATGCAAAGTTTTAAAATAACAGCATACTCAGTCGGAATTTTAAGCGCTTTTTATCTATACGCCTATGCCCCTATGCAACTTCCTGTTGGGCTGTTAACAGACAGATATGGTGTTAAAAAAACTCTAAGCATAGCTTTTATAATATGCGGAACAGGATCTATTCTTTTTTCTTTAGGTCATCATTTTTATGTAGCTTGTGCTGGAAGATTTTTAATTGGAATAGGTTCATCATTTGCTTTTATCATAATGATATATATATCAGCCCACTGGTTTTCTTCTAAAAAAAGAGCTTTTTTAATAGGGCTAGCTAACTCGTTAGCAATGTTAGGAGCATCTATAGGAGCAGGAGGACCTTTAGCTTCAGTTATACATAAAATAGGATGGAACGCAACTTTCGCATTATTTGGAATTTTTGGTATTGCCCTTGGATTTTTAGTCTATTTTATATTTAGCTTAGATAAACATGATATAGAAGTTGAGAAAAAAACAGCTCATCATAAAATTCATATATTAAAAACCTTAAAACAACTCTGCTCTCAAAAAACTATTTGGATAATATCTTTTGCAGCATTATTTTTCTATATAACTACTACAGCATTCGGTGGACTTTGGGGCATGTCTTTCATCCAAAAAGCATACAACGTAAATAAAGATGTAGCCGGTTATGCAATATCTATGATATTTGCAGGATGGCTTGTTGGAGGACCTTTAACAGGATTTCTATCTGATCTTTTTGCAACAAGAAATACAACTATTCGCATAGGAATTATAGGAACTTTACTTTGTTTAACACCTATAATTTATTTTACTTCTATGCCTATTTACGTAGTATATATTCTTCTTTTCTTAGTAGGTTTATTTTCTTCAGCAGAACTTTTAAGTTTTACCATGGCTATTGAAACAAACAAATTGCAAGGTAAAGCTATAGCAGCTGCTTTTGTCAATTTCATAATATCATGCGGTGATGCAATCGTGCAGCCATTAATAGGTTTTATTTTAGATAATAGTTGGAAAGGTGTTATAGAAAATGGTATTAGAAGTTATCAAATATCAACTTATCAAATAGCCCTTACCTGTTTACCTATTGCTTTAATAGTAGCTTTTTTTCTTCTTTTCTTTGTTAAAGAAAAAAAACATCAATAAAATGTTTCATTACTTGCATAGTATACAAGACAGTAAAGCATATCAAAAAAATGGAAATCTAACGCTTCAAGGCTTGGTTTGCAATATTAGCTTAGATTTTTAAAACCCCTCTGAAATAAATTCACAAGCACGATTTATCTATTTTTTTGTTGTAAAAAAATTTAAAATTATTTAGTTTTCTTGCAAAAAAACTTTGGAGACATTTATGGCATCACAAATTTTCCCAGAAGAATTATATACAAGACTCCTTCAACATGGAGAACGTTTAAAAGTAAATGAAGAAGGGAAATTTGAGCTACTGCCATCAGAATCTACCTTAGACTCTTTAAAAAGGTTTATTTTCTTTCAACAAGATGCAAATATTCACCAAGTACACAACAAACTAAAAGAACTAGTCAAACAAGATCACTTGCAACCTGAACAATCTGAATTAGCACAAGAAATTCACAGTAAAGGAAAATCTAATTATAGATACTTAGAAGCTAATCTTGTTTATTTAAGAAATAATCTTAATGATGTAGGACAACTCAATTTACTCTCTAATCTTGTCCTAAAAGTAATTAATTTTATTCATAATATTTTCAGAATGGAGCCTATTGAAATTAGATCATATGCTAGACACTATCTAGAAGATGGATTACAAAAAACAGAAAGCTCTTTCAAATTTAGTTTTAGCTCGGAAGATTATGTTAATCCTTTTGAGCAAGCTGGACTACAACTTACAGAAGAAGATAAACTAAACTGCGTTTTTGCAGGTTCTACGCCAGAGACTCAAAATAAAATTCAAGAATTAGAAAAAGGACTTGAGGATTATTATTGTCTTCATCAATCTAAAAAAATACATACACTACCAAACGACGAAACTAAACACATACAAGGTAATTTAGAAATCACTTTTGACAAAGAAAGCCAGCAGTTTTCAGTAGCTATTCACAATCCTGAAGATCCATCTAGAGACCCTATTGTTTTAGCTGCTTTTCATAATATGGAAATATCTTCTAGAGATCCTAGCATAAATCCCCCTACTATTTCAGAACAAGTAGCTAGACATATAAGTGAGCTTCCTGATGATGAAAAAACTATTCGTTATTCTATAGTTTCTAAAATGGGAAGACGTAATGAAAGAAATCAAGAACTCAAATGGAAAATAACTCCTACAGAAAGTTCTCCTTTCGAATTAGACAAAGGATCGCAAAAATTAGTACTAGAACCTAATATAGAGCATACATTTTACAATGAAGCAAAAGAAGAAGTTGCAAAAATTACAATAACAACGAGAAGATAGTTAAGTATTCTGATTTATAGAAAAACTCATAAGATCAATAAGATATCTTTATAATACAAGTACAGTTCCCCGGCTTGTCGGGTGACCAACGAAAGTAATTGGTTGGATTAGAGAGCGAAAGCAAAACGACTGTTGAAAACTAGAAGAGGAATGCCTATAAAAAATATTCAGTTGAATTTTAAATCCAAAAACAAAATTCAATAAATAACTTTAGTAGTCATATCTAATTAGGTCGATCATATTTTTTGTTTATTAAAAAAAATATTCAATCAAACAATTTAATACTAATCACTTAAAACAAAAAAAAATAATCCCATAGTTCATTATACGATCTTCTGATATACTTTTACCTTATGAAAAAATTTATAACACAAGAAGATACTAGTATTCTGGATACATTAAAAAAAATATATCCGAACTCTTCTATCAATACATTAAGAAATATTTTAAAAAATAAACGTGTAACAGTTAATAATAAAATTGTTGTGCAAGCTAATTTTTTAACAAAAAAAGGTCAACAGATCTGCATCGACTCCGCCACAAGAACACTTTCAAATAATGTGGAAGTATTATATGAAGACAATGATCTACTTATAATTAATAAACCATGCATGTTACTAAGCGTTCCTTTAGACAATAAAGATTCTATAAACGCTTTAAAAATTTTAAGAACACACTACAAAACAACTCAAATATTTGCTGTACATAGGCTTGACAAAGACACATCTGGAGTAATGGTATTTGCAAAAGGATTTAACTCAAAAAAGCTGCTAGATGAAATGTTTAAAATGCATGATTTAAAAAGAGTTTATCATGCTATAGTACATGGTCATTTAGAAACTGATAAAGGAATATGGAAATCTCAACTTACAGAAAACAAGATTTTAAAAGTAACAAGTTCTAATGTTAGTGAAAAAAGCAAATTAGCTATTACTCACTTTTCTGTAGTTCAAAAAAATCAAAGTTTTTCTTATTTAAAACTAACTTTGCAAACAGGAAGAAAACATCAGATAAGAGTCCAATGTAAAGACGCAGGTTTTCCTATCGTTGGAGACAGTAAATATGCTGAACATTTAAATAAAAACGATTCAAAATTATGCCTACAGGCATCTGTTTTAGAATTTAATCATCCTACTACAAACAAAAAATTAAAATTCAAAATCCCTATTCCTCATCATTTTAAAAAATTTGGATTTTCTTAATACAGTCTCTTGACTACTTCCACGGCTAAAGCCGATAAAATTCCTAATTCACAAAGAGCAGCTTTGCAACAAATTATTATTACCGAGTCTTCCATTCTCTCCAAAGTCTAACTCCGCTAGCCCGACGGTTAAAAATTTTAGCTACGTTGATATCTCTATCAAGTATCTTTAAACAAGAATGACACTTCCAGATTCTATCGCTAAGCTTTAATCCATTATTGACATATCCACAACAACTGTATCTTTTAGAAGAAGGAAACCAAGGATTGTTGAAGCGTGACACTTGAAACATCTTTGAGACAGCAGTAGTTTTCGTTGTTTTTTAGCTCAGTTAAAAACTCGCTCGTTTTGTGGCAGTTAACCTTTTCTTTCCTCTCGTAGTAAGAGTCCTTTCTCTCCTTTAAGAAATAATTGTAAACAAATCGAGAACATCCCAAAAAGTGGGCCAGCTGTTTTTTTGCTCATTGGTTGGGTAAAACCTATATCTGTATGCTCGATTTGCAATTTCCATTAGTGCAGTGTAATGTATGCAAGATATATTAAAAGAATAAAAAACACTCTCATCCCACGGTTAAAACCGTGGAATGAGAGCGAGCAATCATAAAAAAAGATTAAGAACGACCTTGACCTTGTCCACGACCTTGACCTTGTCCATAACCAGGCCCCTTATCAGGATTTTGGCACTCTTTATTATTTTTATTGACATGACGGCCATTATTATTTCCTCTTCCGTCTTGAGGCCTATTTTCTCTTCTTGTATCTTCCTTAGAATAACAAACACTATGATGTCTAAAAGAACAAAAGCTGCTTAAAGACCCAATTAAGGATATACTCAACACTGCAGCTAAAACTATTTTTTTCATAAAAACCTCCAATTTTATATTTATATTTTACTAATGTTTTAATCTTTATGATAAGAAACGAACATTTTCTTCTTTAGCGTATTCATATGCCAAAGATGTAACTAACATCGATTTACCTGCGATTTACCTGTTTCATTGCAAATGCTCCTTACACACATTTTCATTACTAGCTTGTAAAATCAAATTATTTTTCCATTTATCAAAAATATTTCCTACAGTAATCTCTCCTACAGTTGAAGCTAGGTCAACATAAACTTGTATATTAAAATCTTGAAAAAATCTTAGAGCCTTAGGTCCTAAATTTAAACAAAGTAATATGGAAACACCTTTTTCTTTCAATAATTCAGGAGGTAATCCAGAACCACCATTATGAGCACTAATATTTTCTATAATCTCTACAACTTCTTTTTTTTCATTTAAAATAACATAGTTTTCACACCTACCGAAATGCTCAGCAACTTTTTCCTCTATACCTCTATTACCCATTGTAGGAACTGCTATTTTCATAAATTATCCTTGATTCTGTTTTTTAAAAGCTTCTATAGCTTCTTTTATGGATCCTTTTGCATAAAAAATTTCTATTTGAAACTGTTTTAAAACATCTAATGCACGAGGACCAATATTTTCAGTGATAATCACATTAACATCATTTTCTGCTAACATTTGAGCTACAGCAACACCACTACCACCTCTCATTTGACTTTTGGCGTTATTATTTAAAACCTCAATATTTTTAATTTGTCCATCTTCTAAAGAAACGATCAAGAAAAAAGAACATCTTCCAAAACGTTCATCAATTTCACCTTCAATAGACTCTGATAATGAACTAATAGCAATTTTACTATTTTCTATTTTTTTACTTTCCATAAAAAACTCTCCTCCTTCAATTTTTACAGCTTTGCCTTCAGTTAAAGCCTTTGCTAATTTAAAACGAGCTTCAATCACAATCCTATGAAATGTTGATTGAGAAATATTCATAATCACGGCAGCTTGTTTTTGTTCTTTTTTCAAAAAATCACAAAGACGCAAAGCTTCCATTTCTTCTACAGATAAAATCACTTCCTCAAGATTACGCAACTTAATACCTGCAGGTTTAAAATAAGTACAATTAGGGCTAAATAAAACTTTTCTTTTTCTTTTAGGACGAGACATCTTCTTTTCCTAGTTTTTTCAGTTGTTCTTCTATAATTAACTTTCCATTTTCCAATGACTTTATTTCATTATTTAGAATATTAAACCTTTGGTTTCGCCTTTTTCTAACATTACTATTAAAACAACGACCAATTCATCTCCCAGCACCAGGACCTCTTCCATCAAAACCAGACATACGTCCCTCTTTTTTATGAATATATATTTATAACACGAAAAAATAAAAAGAGCAATTAATTATTTTTTTTAATAATTTCAAATATCACATAAAAAATATAAAAGAAAATTTAGTTATTTTTTAAAAATTTTTCTATTAACAAAATATCTGCAAGATTTTTTTTGCTATTCCAAAATTTTTTCCAAATCAAAGTATAAGAAAGGTTCATAAAAGAAAAACCTTCAATAATCTCCCGTGCAGAGATTACATCGTCTATCACATCTGTTAAATTTAAAAGACTTTTCCAAATTTCTATGTTATCAATCTTGATAAGGTTCTTTTCAACCCCTTGAACTACATATTTTAAAGAGAGTTCATCCCAAAGCTTTTTATTAACAACAAGATCAACATCTCTAGCTTCTCTAATCTCTCTAATAGCTAAAGGTCCGCTACCCCATATCACATATTGATCATCAGGTAAATTTAACTCTTTTAAAACCTGTAACTTTTTTAAGAAATTCTCTTTTATGCTCATGTATCGTACTTTTTTAAAATATTATTAATAAATTCGGTTTTAGCTAAGCAATATTCCATTCCATCTGAATGTAACAAAGCCAACTCTTTTTTTAGATTAGCATAAGCAATACGATCCTCATCATGAAGACGAAGGTAATTACGGAACTTTAGATTCTGCTTAATTAAAGGATTGCCTTTTTCAAAAAAATGCAAATGCACTCTAGGTGTTTTTTTAGAAAAATATCTTCCGGTTGGAATAACTTCTCCTCTATTTTCAAACCCTATTTTTTCTAAAGCAGCAATATCCATAGATGAAAAAGATTCAACTACTATAAGAATATCTATTTTAGGTTTTGCCAAAAGACCTTTAACAGCAGTTGATCCAAAATGATGAATTTCCAAACATAAAGAACCTAAAGCTTTTTGAATTAAAACCTTTTCTTTCAAAAAAACTTTAGGCCAATTCTCATTATAATCAACAATATCTATCATAACTTAATGAACTAGAGTTTCAAATTTACTTTCTGTATATTCTAAATAATTTTTCAATATAAGTGCATGATCAAATACCATTTCATTCCATGGAATATCAGAAATTTTACAGATCCAAGCTTCTGCAGCATCATCACCAGCTAATGGTTTGTGATATGCTTTTGCTAAATAAGTAACTTCTACAGAATGATGCCTAAAGTCTCTTTTAGGATCTGAATATACGTGAAATTGTTTAAGATCAAAAAGCTCTAGATTAACCTCTTCCATCATTTCTCTACGAATAGCATTTTCTACTGTTTCTCCATATTCAACTTTACCACCTGGAAGAGCTTTTCCCAAAGGGGATTTACCTCTTTCGATTAACACTAGCCCTAAAAACTGATCGTTATCATAAACTTCAATAATAGCAGTTGTTGTTAAAATTGGAGGTTTATGTTCTTTTTGAACATTTGCAAAAGAAGAGCTACTAACCAAAACAAACAACAAAACTATCAAATATTTTCTAAACATCATTTTACCCAAAACTTTTCATCAAAAGAAGTATATTTGATAGTGAAATTTAATGCTAACTTTTGCTATGATATTTACTTATTTTTAATAACTAAAAAATAAAATTAATATGAGTATTTCTATCCTTCTTTCTAAAACAGGAGACTCTCTTACAATAACAAGATTTGTAAAAGACATTACTTCAGCAAAAAGAGAGCAACAAATAATAAAAACTAGAAGAAAAGTATTAAACTATTTAACAAACATACAATCATTAGATCAATACCACTTCTGGCATGAAAATAGCCCTTTAGATGTAGGTCATAGCACAGGATACAAAGAATCAGATCCTCACAGCAAAGAATTACCCTATCACGAATGCTCATTAAGCAAACTAATTATTTTTGTTAGAAACAAAATATATCAAAAAAGCTTTCAAAGCCCATACATTCCAATGCAACAAAGAACAATTAGACATTCTCTCGATCGTTAATATTCTTCTTTTTATATTTTTCTAAAATATTGATATAACTCTTCATTATTCTTTACTAATGGAAGAGCTAACATCAAAAGAAGCCTAGCTTTCGCAGAGGGAAGATCCCCTATTACAACAGCTCCAGCTTTTTGCAAAGAAGAACCTCCTCCTTCATCTCCATAAGCTGGAAAAACATTTCCGTGAGGAACTCTCGTTGTTATAACAACTGCAATGTTGTGATCAATAGCTTCTAAAATAGCTTCATACATATCTTTATTAACATTTCCAGCTCCTACACTTTCTACAACAATGCCATCTACTTTTTTATCTATAGCATGTCTTATAAAATCTCCTGTAGACCCAGCATAATCATATACAATATCAACCCTAGGCAGTTCATTTGGAATAGGTAATTTTAATTTTTTTAAACGATTGTTAAATTGATATACTTTTTTATTATAAATATATCCCAAATACCCTTTTTCGCCAGATTCAAAAGTCTGTACATTTGTAGTTTGTGTTTTCACAACATTTCTAGCTGAGTTAATATACTGATTCATTGTAACAGTGACTCCCCAGTTATAGTCTTTAGAAGAACATACTTGAATAACACCATTAACTAAATTAGGAGGACCATCAGAATATGGATCAGATGAATTTTTCATAGCTCCTACTAAAACAACTGGTTTATCTGTTTTTATAGTCAGTTCCAAGAAAAAAGAAGCCTCAGCCATTGTATCAGTGCCATGAGTAATTACAGCTCCTATAATGCCAGGCTTATTCAAAGTGTCATCAATAACCTGACTTAAATGAGCCCACATTTGTGGAGTCATCTGAGAACTGTCAATATTAGAAAAATCAACAATTTTATAATTAGCTAATGTTTTAAGTTCTGGAATAGATTCAATCATGTCAGCTCCAGAAGAAGCAGGAATGCTAGCTCCCGTTTTAGGATCTGTTTTTTCGGCTATAGTTCCTCCTGTTGTTATAATAGCTACAGTAGGGATATCAGCAAACAAAACACCTAAAGAAAAAAGAAAAGAAAAAAAAGTCTTCATAACAATTCCTAATAAAAACACCATTTAATATCTTTTTAGATAAAAAATGGTGTTAAAATCAAGAAAACTAAAATATTTTTTATATTTTTTTTAGTTAACTGGATTTACGAACAACCTTGACGAAGACTCCTGACGAACAATGCCGAATTTTTTTTAAGCATAGCTTCTACCAACCTGATTTTGTTTACTAATTTTAAATTAGAAGGTAGAGTAATCTGAAGATTTGATATAGACAACGTTTCTTCAATGTATTTTAAAAGACTTTCATTAAGTTTAAAAACTGATTTCCATTGCCTTTTACAGGCTTTTGCATTTGTTTTTAAATAAGCTCCAACTTCTTCCCAATCAATGAACTGTTTATATACAACCTGTTGCATTACTGCATTTAATAACTCATATTTTTTCATAGGTTTATGTGTCAAATTTCTTATATCCATTTTTTTTCTTACTTTTCTTTCTTTTACTTCTCTCAAAGCATCATGAGAGCAAGAGGGATCGTTCTCAACAGGAAAAGTCTCCTGCCTTTGAACTCTACCGTCAACAAATTCCATCGTAATAAAGTCTCTTATTCCACCTACTCCACTCATTACTATCTCCATTATTATTTTAATATAACAAGATATTACACCTTTTAATAAAAAAAAATTAAATTATATAAAACTTTTTATAAAAGATGTTATTATTAAATTATCTTTGAAAATATCGTTAACAACGAAACTCTCACTATATCATACTTTTTATTTTTTTTCAATAAACTGCATAAGTTCTATAGGAGCTCCATCAACTAAAATAAAAGCTACTATAACACCTTTTGATGGACTATTAGGCTCAATAATAACCTCATGCCCTTTAATGGCTTCATATATATCATCCACTTCGAAGCCAACATGAGGAAGTTTTTTTACTATTTCTGGAATAGTACAATTTTTTCCATATCTCATCCATTCAATATTAAACTCATTTTTTTCATAACTAGAAATATATACATCATATTTCCCCAAATACCTTTCATTTTTCAATTTTTCATTCGTTGGTATTCCAATATGATTATAACGATATTTATTATTGTCCATAAATCACCTTCTAATAATTACTATCTATAAAATAAGCCTACAACACTAAAAATATATAGAAAAATTTCCTATTTCAAAAAATTTTAATCTAGAAGCTAATCCGAAGAAATAGCAGAATCTTCTTTTACATCTTCAAGAAATTCAAAAGAAGAGATGTTCATATCTTTTGAGCTATCTACTTTTTCTAAAATTTGCCCTTCATATACTTGAGAAGACATTTCAAAAACCCCTAAAGAAGGGTTTATTAAATATTGTTTTTTATCATTAGATTTCACATAAGCTAATTCTAATTTTCTATCTTCACCTTTAACAGGAATAGTTAACAAATAAAATCCAGGATTAAGCTCCTCTTTATAAACAGAAAAATCTCTTATAGGCATATCTACTATCGATCTGTTTTCAAACCCAGCTAAGTTTTCCAAACAATAAAAAGATTGTAATAAAGAAGCTTGAGCATTAGCTCCTCCAGACAAAGAATTACCAATAGCTATAAGATTTTTTCTTACATCAACAAAAGATTCATTAGTTAACAAAAACAACATAGCAAACCATTTTAGAAAACCTTTATTAACTCCATTTTCATGATAAAAATCGAAATGATTATAACAATTCAATTGTTGATCCTGTATTATCTGATTTAGAAGCTGATGAAACTTCTTCATTATCACTTCTTCTAATTTTTGCATTTCTTCTTCATTCATTTCTCGTCTGTTTTTTTCTATTTGAGCTTCTAACTTTTTTTTAATTTTCTTTTTTACACTTGAAATTAAGTTCCAATAATAAGCTTTATAAGTAAGTTGCAACGTTGCATAACTTCTAATCATTTTTATATGAACAGACCTTTGAAAATAAAGATCATCACTAGCAAAGTCATGAACATTTTTTGTAGGACAAAGATAATGATTTCCATATTTGATTAAATTAACAAGATGAGAAAAATCTGTAAAAAAATGTTTACTTAATATTTCACATCTAATTGTAAACCTTCTTACTTTCAAAAAAGAAAACATTTTTCCTACAGCTGCAAAAAAAATACCTAGAACAACATCACAAGAAGAATTTATAACCATCCAAGATATATTCCAGTAATTAAAATAGGTCTCTTGGATAACATGCTTTTTTAAAATTATATCTTCCGCTCTAGCTAAAGGTGATATAAAATAGCCTAGCTGCCGTTTATTATTCAAAATATCGAAAGAAAAAGATGTCGTCATTACATTAACATTTATTGAAATTGCATATAAAAGTAAAATATCAAATCAAATAGTTGCAACAGATTTTCTTATAAGATTTAACCTAAGACAAGAAAACACACATATTCAGCTATCAAAAAAATCTATTTAATTTAATGTTTGAAAATGAGAAATAGTAATTAAGAGGTAAAAAAGACATATACGCATGAAAAAACTATTATCATTTGTTGGAGCTTTATTTTCACCACTGTTTAGCATTATTCTACTGGTATGTAGTAGTGCTCCTTTCATGACTTTTATTACTGTTAGAATGAAAGAGCAAGGGTTTAACGATGCTACAGTCAGTTATATTCATTCTGCTTTTTACGCAGGTTATTTATTAGGCTCAGCCAGAGTTGAAAAACTAATAAGAAGAATTGGCTTCATTAGGTCTTTTGCTGTATTTGGCGCTTTATACTGTGCTTCCGTAACTATTCAAGGATTATATTTTAACACAATCCTTTGGATATTATGTAGATTTATTGGAGGTTTTTGCGTTTCAGCTCTTTATATAATAATATCAAGTTGGCTTTTAGTACAAAGCACTCCTCAAACAAGAGGAAAAATACTTTCTTTGTATATGATAGCTATTTATGCATCTCAGTCTTTTTCTCAGCTTTTTTTAAATATAATCAATCCTTTATCTCTTGCAGAATTTTTATTTGCAGCACTATTAGGCAGCATTTCAATTATCCCTGTTGCTTTTACATACTATCAAACGCCAGAACCTCAAAGACCAGGTCCTCGCAAAAAAATAGCAGAAATGTATAAAGAAGCACCTTTAGCTTTTATAGGAAGTTTAACAGCCGGACTTATTTTAAGTTCTATTTACAGTTTTGTTCCCAACTACGCTCATTTTGTAAAGATATCAGTACCTCTTATTATGATGATCACCTTGGCAGGCGGATTCGTTTTACAATGGCCCATTGGACTTATTTCCGACAAACTAGACCGAAGGAAGATATTGATTATAACAAGCTTTACCGTTCTTATCCCGGCTATACTAATCATATTTTTATCTGCTTACACAGAAGCCATTTATATTTTATCTTTTATTCTTGGAGGATTAACTTTCACAATATATCCATTAAGCATCACTCATATGTGCGATAAAATAGAGCCTATATACATAACTTACGCTACAAGCATATTATCTTTAACTTATGGAATTGGCTCAGTCATAGGCCCTTTAATTTCAGGCCAAGTAATGGAATATATCTCACCTTCCGCTTTATACCTTTATATAGCAGGAGTAGCAGGGATACTGGCTATTTTAGGTATTTATTATAAAATAAAAAGACCTATATCGACTCCAAGCTTAGAAAAATCTGAGTACATACCTTTAGCTGGAGGAGCTCCATCTTCCGAACTTGATCCAAGAACTCAAGAAGAGAGTGAAAAAGAAGAGGATCAAGAATAAATTATCTTTTAAAAAGAATATATCCTTCGACAAACATAACTAAAATAGCTAATAAAAAAACAGATACTAATAACACTCTGCCACCAAAGACTAAAGGTTTAGAATTTTCTTTTTTATGATACCTTCCTCTCCATACTAAAGCAGCAGGAAGAATACCATTTAAGAAAGCTTCTCCAAATCCTCCAGCAACACCTATAGCAAGTAAAAATATAGATGGATCAGATACTGAAAATAAAAAAGGAGGAACAAATGTAATTAAACACAAAAGAAACCTTTTAAACCCTTTTCTTTCCCACTTAAGACCATCTCCTAAAAAATCTACAACTGAAAAAGAAACACCTAGCATAGAAGTTACGATTGCAAAAACACCAAAAAACCTTCCGAAAAGTTGAATTCCCCTATTTCCTGTTAACCTTTCTAAGGCATAAATTATAGTTTGTCCTTTTGATAAAGTTTCTTCTATAAGTTCAGGAGGAACGGCACCTATTATTAACCATTGCCATACTAAATAAATAAAAAGAGGTATTGAAGTTCCTATAAAAATAGCCAATACCATCACTTTTCTATTTCTTTTAAAATGATCAGTAAGAGATGGAATGACATTATGATAACCAAAAGAACTAAACAAAACAGGAGCTATAAAAAGAAAATGTTTCCAATTTCTATACTCAAGTCTTTGAACATCTACTTGCTCTGATCCTATAGTAATCAAACAAACAAAAGAGATAACAAGCCCAATCATTAAAATATAATTAACTCTATCTACAAAAGACATTCCTATTCCAACAATAACACCAAAAATAACCCCGAAAATAGCGTAAGATTCAAAAGGAAGAAGTTTAATTTTAAGCAAAGGTTCAATAAAAGAAGCTAAAAGAGGAGCTCCCCCAGCAAAATAAGCAATCATCAAGCAATAATACAAAAAAACAAAGGTTCCCCCTGAAAAAACTTTTGCATGCCTACCTAAGAATTTTTTTGTTATAGAGAGAACATTAGCCCCTTTATGCATCCACAAAGTAGCCTCTAAAAACAAAAGCCCTGTTATCAACATAAAAAGCCAAACCAAAACAGTAATGCAAACAGCTGGAATAAACCCAGCTTTTCCACTTGTTACAGGAATGCCTAGCATTCCAGCACCAACAGTAGTTCCACAAATAAGCAAAGAACCACTTAAAACATTTTTGATATTAATTTTTTCTTTCATAATAATTACATAATAAAGTATCCATCATAGATAATTAAGAACTAACGTACAATGTTAAATTTATGAGCTTTATATCAAAAGGCAAGAAAAAACTTTTTTTAAGTGTCAAAATCACCCCTAATTCCTCAGAAAACAAAATACTCGGTATTTCCAATGACACATTAAAAATAAAGATAAAAGCTCCTCCAGACAAAGGAAAAGCCAACCTAGAATTAATAAAGTTTTTATCTAAACTTCTAAAAATCAGCAAGTCGTCCATTGAAATAGTAAAAGGCAAGACATCGTCTATGAAAATTATAGCTATTTCATCCGAGAGTCCAGATATCCAAGATATTCTTTTGCAAAAAAAATAAATAATTAAAATTTTAACTAATTATATATTAATTATTTAAAATTAAAATTTATTCACAAATATGATATAATTATCATTAATTATAATAATAATATAATAAAAGGTAATATTATGAAAACATTAGCATATACAGGAGACTGTCTAACCTATGACACTCTAAGAGCATACCACAACGGAGATCATACGGAAAAATCTGGAATAAACCTCCATTACAATCCTATGATAAAGGATGATTTAAAAAATATCTATGAAGTTTCAGTAGATGTATTAAAAAATTTAGATTTAAAACAAAGCTCATTAGGAAAATATCTTGGATGGTACCGTAAATGGCAAATAAAACGTTTAATAAAAAGCGTATCAATAAAAGGCACTTCTAAGACAAAAGATTATATAGGATCTAAAGCTCAAATAAAATTAGCAACTAAAGTCCAAAACCTAGTGCACAAATATATGAATGATGATAAAAAATATGAATTTAAAAGAACAAAATTTAACATAGGTCACATTGAAGATGGCGAACAAAGAGCTCCTATAGAAATTCCTCAAACCACTGAACAAGATGAAACAGACTACAGTTCAAGCCCTTCAAGCTCAATTGAAGAAGGAACTCCTTTTGGTTCTATAGATGATAATTTAGATGAGTCAAAATCCCCAATGCAAAGAAAAGGCATATCAAAAAAAGATGGAGATTTAGGAAGAATTCCAATGCCATGGAAAAATCCAGAACCTAAAGAGCTAAGAACTAATTATTCAGAATTCAAAGGTATCATTGACTCCAAACCATCCCCTAGAGCTCCAAGCAAAAAAGATCAATTTTTATCAGTTAGCGACCAAAAAAGATCATGTATATCAGAAGAATCTAAATGGCCAAAGTTAAAACCACAACCAGAAAAACCAGCATTTGAAGAAAGCATTAGCTTTCAAGATCACCTTCTTCGTCAAAAAGAAACCCTTAAATATTTAAACCACAAAGACTTTTTAGCTTAACAGCTAAAAAGTCTTTGTTTTTTAATAAACATGCAAATTATTAAAATAATTATTTTTCAAATTAATTTAAAATAATTATTATAAATGGTATAATAATAACAATTTATTTAATAAACGCTAATAAAAAGGTAATTATGAGTACACAAATACCAAGAACTGAAAAAAATACCATTTCTTACGGTTTTGAAAAAATACCTCAAAAAGTAACACCTAAACTACAAACAACTGTAGATAAAGCCTTTACTAAAACAATGGAGACTTTACAAACATCGAGCGTAATAGCAAACTCTCCACTAGTTATATTATATGATCAATTACCTAACGATCTAAAAACAAAAACAGTAGACGATGGATTAAAAACATCAAGCCCTACAGTAAAAATGTTAAGCATACTAACATGGTTTTCTACCCCTAAAATATCAGCTGTTTTTCAAGCTATAGTAAACTCTTGCTTACGACACGAGCCTAGAAATACACAAAATCCAAATATTCGTCTATTTCAAGAAGAACTGCGTCAAGTAGAATTGAAAAAACAAAAAATGACACCTCTTCCCTCTATAACTGATGAAGAAGAAGTTATCTATCTTAATAAAACCATATCCATATCAGGCACTTCTTATTCAAAACCAGAAGATATTCAAAGAGAAAAAAACTTAATAATGCTTTTCAACAAACTTCCAGATAACTTAAAACCAGATTCATTAATCAAAAGACTACAAGAAGACAAAGACGACACTTCTAAAGCTCTTAGAATAAAAATCTGGCTTGAAAAAGCTGCATCTCACGAAGAATTGAGATCTATTTCAAATATAGATCTAAGTAACTCCGATATTACTGAATTACCTGAAGAGATCTCTTTATTTAACAAACTGAAAATTTTAAATATCTCAAATAGCTTAATATCATCTTTACCACCTCACATGGGAATATTAAGAAAATTAAGAATTCTTGATATATCTAATACCAATATCATTATCTCAAAAGAACTTTTAAGAGCGCTTGAAAATTTAAAGTCTTTCTCTGCTAGAGAATGTTCTTTTGAAGCTAGCATAGAAGATTTAAAATTACTTAAAAATGCTGAAATCATATCACTTCCACAAGAAATAGCTCAACAACTTGCCACACTTATATCAGAAAACTTCCCTTCATATGAATCACTCATTAAAAAATGGCGTCAATCGGATAATAAACAATTACTATATGCATTATATGAAGGCAACCCTGAAATAGCTTTAGCAATAAGCTGTCTTCCAAGAAGCGAAAAAAACTCAAGAATAACAAGACTAGCAGAAGATTTAACATCTTCTTACTTATTACTAGAACCAGCTCATAGTCCCTCTATAGATGTATTAGATTCTAAATTATTTGATAAAAAACCTTTTCCTTTTAGAGATATCACTAATAGACAATTAGTCCCAGTAGGTCAGTTCAAAAAGCCAACATTAATTAGATATAAAGTTACTCCTAAACTAGAACTATCAGATATATCAGAAACTAAAATCACAAAAACAGCTCAAAGCATAACAACAACAAAGACTTCTAAACCTCACTGGTATCATTCCTTAATATCACTCATAGTAATAATGTTAGCTCTTATATTTATACACATTCCAATTTAAGAATTGGTAACAGGAGCTCCTATAGCTCTAAAGTGATCTCTTACACGACTAGCAAATACTTGGCCAAGAATAGATAGAGGATCTAAATTTGAAACACTCTCTAAAAA
>Ga0233431_1001559_pt1 | contig 38716 bp, 29 predicted proteins | sample SI_118_April2016_FD_179867 | JGI IMG/M metagenome (GOLD analysis project Ga0233431, IMG submission 179867) | Seawater microbial communities from Saanich Inlet, British Columbia, Canada - SI_118_April2016_200_MG | ecosystem: Environmental > Aquatic > Marine > Inlet | place: Canada: British... | reverse complement strand
GAAGATTTACTTGAAGAGCTACCTGGAACTGATTCAGAAATGCAGATATTAAAAGATTATGTACTTACCCATCCATTATATACGAATCTGGTGATTTCAGAAGATGGCAAATACACTGCTATCGTTATCAAAACTGAAGCTTTTTCAGAGTTAGAAACAGACAGTGATGAATTGTTACCACTGACCAATGAGGAAAACACAGCCATTATATCCAGTGTTGAAAAAATCAGTCAGAAGTATCAACAGGATGATTTTAAAATTTTTATGGCAGGTTCACCGGTAGTCACTGCTTTTTTAAAAGAGTCAATGCAAACTGACATGAAACGATTTACGGGAATAGCTATTTTTATTATTGCCACCTTTTTATTTATTTTATTTCGTAGATTTTCAGGGGTGCTTTTACCTTTGTTAACAGTTATCTTTAGTGTTGTATCTACCTTAGGTTTGATGTCTTTATTCAAAACCTCTGTCAAGCTACCCACTATGATACTGCCCTCATTTCTATTATCTATAGCTGTTGGAGCTTCCGTCCATTTAATCGCTATGTTTTTTAAACACTATCAGGGAAACAATAAAAAAGCCGCCATCATTTGGGCTTTTTCACACTCCGGTTTACCGATAATGATGACCAGTCTAACCACGGCAGCCGGATTAGCATCCTTCAGTACTTCCAAAGTAGCTCCCTTTGCCGACTTAGGAATTTACTCCTCAATCGGTGTATTGCTGGCACTACTTTACACCATGATCCTGATACCTGTTTTACTATCAATATTTCCGGTAAAAGCCATCAATCATCAACAAAATAAAAAGAGTAACCGGTTAGACAATATTCTTTTAAAATGTGGTGATTTAGCGTTTGATCATTCCTGGAAAGTTACTAGCCTGGCGTTCATTATATTTATTATTGCTATGATTGGTATTTCCCGATTAGAGGTAACCCATGACGTTTTAAAATGGTTTCCTGAAGGTTCCATCATTCGCCAAAATACGGACCTGATCGAAAAGAATTTAAAGGGCTCGGTATCCATGGAAGTCGTTGTATCCACAAAAGCGGAAAATGGATTATATGATCCTGAAGTATTGACAAGCATTGAGAAAATAACCAATCGAGCCACAGAAATAACCAATAATCAGGGAATACATTTAGTTGGGAAAACGGTGTCTTTAGCGGATATATTAAAAGAAATTCATAAAGCCTTAAATGCAAATGATGACGACTACTATAAAATCCCGGATAATAAAAATTTAATCGCCCAGGAGTTTTTATTATTTGAAAATAGTGGCTCTGATGATCTTGAAAATCAGGTTGACTCTTTATTTAGTAAAACAAGAATTACACTAAAGATGCCCTGGAAAGATGCCAAAGTTTACGTTAATATTCTTGATGAAATCAAAGAATACTCCAGAGCTGTTTTAAATCCTGATGTTAAAATACTTATCACAGGCCTCGTCACTTTAATGATGGAAACAATGTGGGCGATGATCAACAGTACCATTATTAGTTATTTAATTGCCGGTGTTGTTATTACGATACTAATGATTTTATTACTTGGGAATTTAAAAATTGGCATCGTCAGCATGATACCAAATCTTATGCCCATCATTATTACTCTTGGTTTCATGGGATGGGCAAATATTCAACTGGATATGTTCACCTTATTAATAGGTAGTATTGCTATCGGACTTGCCGTTGATGATACCATCCATTTCTTTCACAATTTTAGAAAATACTATGAAATCACTGGCAGTAGAAAAAAAGCCATAGAAGAAACCTTATTAACAGCAGGCAAAGCGATGCTGGTTACAACGTTGGTATTGGCAACCGGTTTTTGGATTTTCATGGCAGCAACCTTAAATAATCTTTTTCTTTTTGGATTATTAACCGGAATGACCTTGGTTATTGCATTTCTGGCAGATGTATTATTGGCACCAGCTTTATTGACCATTATATATTCCAAAGATAAAAACAGAGTCTTAAAAAATGAAAACCCTACTATAAAGGCTGACCGTTTGGTCTAATAGAAATTAATTCAACCTGAGGTTTAAAAATGATTGTTTCCAAAAAAATAATGACACAAACGATCGTATCGATACTCATCGTAATTTTTAGTAACATTGCCTACTCTCAAAACTTATCCCCTTTTGATATCATTAAAAAGGTGGACAACCGTGATGATGGAGAAACCAGTATCAGTGACATGATGATGGTAAAAATTGATAAACGTGGGCAACAACGAAAACTGGAATTGAAATCATACCGCAAAGAATATGGGGAAAATAGTAAATCCATAATATTCTTTACGGCACCCGCAGATAAAAGGAATGTTACTTTTTTATCCTGGGAAAAAGATAATGAGGAAGAGGACGACGATAAATGGCTGTTTTTACCAGCTGGAAATATCAAAACCAGAATATCCGGTGGTAAAAAGAAGGATCCTTTTATGGGAAGTGATTTTAGCTATGCTGATATGGAATCAATCGATATTGAGGATTGGAATTACACATTTACAAATAAGTACACTTCCAAAGATAAATCAAAATTAAATCCGGTTATCGATGGTCAGGATTGTTGGATTATTCAGGCTTTACCCAAAAAAGAAAAATTGAAAAAAATTCTAAATGAAATCGGATACCTAAAACGTGTTTCATGGATCAGAAAAGACAACTTCATGGTAGTGCAGGGACGGACCTGGGTTAAAAAAGGAAAAAAGACAAAATTGTTTTTTGCCCGTAAGATAAAAAAAATTCAAGGAATCTGGACAGCTCAGGAATTGGAGATGAGAACCTACAAAGGAAGTATTGCAACTAAAAAGAAACGCGCCCGAAGTTTGAAGCACCGTACCATACTTCTATTTAAAGATATGAAGTACAATAAACCACTAGAAGATTCCATGTTCACAGTACAAAGAATGATGAGGGGATTATGAAAATCCGGTTTTTGATAGACTTTATATTATTACCCTTAATCGTTTTAAGTGTTTTGGGGATTAATCCGTTATTTGCAAATCAAAATTTAATGGTGTCAAGCGATATTCAATTTGTGCAATTTGCCCAGACAGATACTGATGAAAATTCATTGGAAGGATTCGGAGACGAGGATGATGATTCCGATGAAGACTCAGACCTGGAAGGATTTGATGACGAGGACAATGATCTGGAGGGTTATGATGATGACTCTGAAGAAAACACAGCGGTTATTGAGACCCTGGAAGAAATCGATGTTTCAAAAATATTAAGTGAATCCGAAAAGAGTTCCGCTTTAACATTTGGCGGTTTCATTAAAGAAGATATTGCCTATGGATTTGCATATGAAGATCCTGAATGGGCTAAAATCAAAAGTATACTGAATCTGACTTTTGATTATAAAGTATCTGAAATTTGGAAGTCAAAACTAAATATTAATGGGTTTTATGACTATGCCTATCAGTACAGAGGCCGAGCTGAATTTACGGATGAAACTCTGGAAGCTTATGAAAGTGAATTTGAAGTACGGGATTTTTTTATTGATGGTAGTTTTTCTAATCAAACCTACTTTAAATTTGGTAGACAAGTGATCGCCTGGGGACAATCCAATACCAGTCAGATTAACGACATGTTAAATCCCAGATATCAAAGAGAACTGGGGATAGTCGATTTAGAGGATGCCCGCTTGCCCGTGGTTGCCTCAAAGTATACCGCGGTATTCGATAGTTTTGATTTCAATGTGGTAGCAGTGCATGAAATACGTAGTAACAAAATCGCTACTGAAGGTTCTGAGTTTGACCCGTTTATATCATTAAGGGCCATGGGAATTCAAATCAGGAATGAGGAAGTTCCAGACAGTAACATCGAAAATACAGAATATGCCTTGCGTTTATCTAAGCTATTTAACGGTGGTGATCTGGCTTTGATATATTCCAGCACCTATGAAGATTCACCATATTTGGATTTTTACAAGTTAACTAAACCAAATATTTATTACGGTCAACTAGCAGTAACACCAAAATTCAAACGCATTAGAACGCTGGGAATTACAGGGAGCATGGTTTCTGGCTCCTGGATTTTTAAAACTGAATTGGCCAGAAAGTATGGAGTTGCATTTAGTCGGAGTGATATTAGAGAGCAACTGGTAACAATCCCTCTTGGTACCTACAATGAAGACACAAATATCATTAAAACCTGGAGTGAGAAAAATCAAAATCAGGGAATGCTGGGAATCGATTATTCCGGTATCAGTGATTTAACAATCACATTTGAAGGGATTTTAAGCCGGATAGAAGACTACGACGATAATTTAGCTTCTAAAGAAACATCAGGTTTGGTTTATACATCAATCGACTATTCTGCTTTAAATGACACCTTTAAGGCCAAGTTTATTCTGATGCATTTTACTGATAATAATGGTGATGTCTATCGGATAAATCTGGACTATGATTTAATTGATGCACTTAGTGGAAGCCTGGGAGCCATTTATTACGAGGCTAATGATAATGAAGCCTTATTATACCCCTACCGGAAAAATGATAAATATTTTGCCAGTATTAAATATAGTTTTTAAATAAAAAAAGCAGAGCTTTAAGACTCTGCTTTTTTACGACAGTTGCTATGACTTAAATATTAACTCTCTTCTTCAAGTTGCACTTTTCTGTCAGCTATCACTTTCTTAGCAGAATCCTGGATCATGATCTCATATCCAGCCAGCTTCATTTTAAACAGTCCCATACCCTGAGTCATTCCTCTCAAGGTAGGGGTGTAATCCTGCATTTCAGAAAGGGGGATGTCGGCGTTAACGATAGAAGTAAATTCGCCATAGTCGTATTTATTGATTTTTCCTCTTCTGGAAGCAATGTCTTTGGATATTTTTCCGACATCCTCTTCCGCGACATCAATATCAACTACCATAACCGGTTCAAGGATTACTGATCCGGCATCCGGTAGCGCTTTCTTAATAGCCAGTTTCCCAGCTGCCTGAAAAGCAAAATCAGATGAGTCAACCGCGTGATAAGATCCATCAAATAGGGTGACTCTTACATCAACCACTGGAAATCTCCCCAGAGCGCCGTCTAACAATGCTTCTTTAGCTCCTTTCTCTACACTGGGAATGTAGTTTTTAGGTACAGAACCACCGACTATTTTATTTACAAACTCAAAGCCACCACCACGAGGTAGTGGTTCGAGTGTAATGTGAACATCACCATATTGTCCGGAACCACCACTCTGTTTCTTGTATTTTCCCTGTACGGTAGTTGTTCTGGTAATTGTTTCATTAAAACCGATTGCAGGAGTCCCTAAGTCGAATTCAACGTCATAGGCATTTTTTAAATGTTCTTTAGTCACATCCACATGCATGATACCGGCTCCGGAAAGCAGCATTTCTTTAGTATCTTTATTGGTGGAAATTCTTAATCCTGGATCTTCAGCCACAACTTTATGTAAGGCATCCATGATTCGGCTGTCCTTACTGCTGTTTGTCATGATCAGTTTTTTGGTATAACGGGCTTTGAGATAATTAATAGGATCCAGAATAATAGGATTCGCCGGATCAGATAAGGTTTGATTAGCAGACAGAGAGTCTTCCTTCTCCAAAACAACAATATCTCCCGGATAAGCAACATCAACTTCTTCTGTAGTTTCTCCTGAAATGACAGATATTCGACCAATAGTCAGTTTATTGTTATCTTCAATGTTGACCACTTTTGTTCCTTTCGCCAATGTACCTGAAACGATTTGAACAAAACTTAATTTACCAGCATAACGATCATAAAGCGTTTTAAACACGCGACCGCAAAAAGGTTCACTGCTATCTGGTTTTCTTTCTACCACTTCAGCTTCAGGTGTTTTTGCTGCTTTACCGCTAAATGCCGGTCGGTGATCAAAAGAGCTAAAGTAGGTTTCTATAAAGTTACAAAGAGTTTCAATACCAATGTTTTCCTTGGCAGATCCCACTAAAAGTGGTGTTACAGTACAATCAGCAACACCACTGGCCAATACCTTAAGCAACAGCTCCATTGGGGGCTCTGTTTCCTCGATATAGAGTTCCATTAATTCATCATCCATTTCAGCCAATCTTTCAACTGTGGTGGCTCGTAAAAGATCTAGCTCATCTTTAACAGATTCAGGTGCCTCTTCTTCTTTTAATTTCCCAGGTGCACCTTTGATCAATTTCTTTTGAATCACATCAATAACACCGGTCAATTTTCCATCTTCATACCATGGCATTTGAAGAACAGCAGGTTTAACTGAAAATGAACTCTCAATATCTTCGATAGCTTTTTCAAAATCTGCTTCAGGTTCATCAAGCCCATTGATAAACATCACCCGAGGGGTATGAGATTCAGCAACTCTTTGCCAGATTCTAAAGGCTGATTCATTGGGTGTTGTTGGACTAATAAGAATTACAGCACCATTACTTACAGCTGCCGCTGTTTTTATTTTTGGTAAAAAATTGGTATTACCCGGAGTATCAATCAGGTTATAGGTGTAATCTTCCCGGTCAAAATGATAAAAGCGGTTATAAATGGTATATCCACGTTCAATTTCTTCCGGGTATTCTACAATTTCGCTTTCCTTTTTTTTCGATTTTAGTTTTAAAATCGCATTAACAAGTTTCGATTTTCCAGTTCCATCCTTTCCAACAAAGGAAATATTATGGATCTTATTATTTTCATGATTATTATGCATACAAACTCCTGACTAATAAAATACTTGCTGAATAAATAATGAATTAACGAAGGCTAGATAAAATATTTTGTACTTACGAGGATCGGCTTTAACAACATAATTTATCTCTTTTTTCATACCCTTAGCAGCATTTATTAAAATATGTCTACATAACATCTAATTCTTTAAATATTATTGTTGTAAACGCCCGATTATAGGGAAGTTGGTCAGGTATTAAAATAGAAGAAAAGGGGAAACGTTTCATGTCAGCATCGAGGAATGGTGACATGAAACCGGAACTATTTAGTTTATTGAAATTTGTCCAGCGGAATATTGACATTGGTCAAACCGCCCATGAGATCCAACAGAAAAGTACTAATCCAGGGGATATAAGTGATAATAAATACGGTAGCTATGGAAATCAGTAATATTGGCAAAGTTGAAATGTAAACCTCGGGCATCGACTTTTTAAAACGGTAGGAAGAAATGAATAAATTCATTCCCACAGGAGGCGTTAAGTAACCAACACCCAAATTCATTAAAAAGACAACGCCAATATGAACAGGATTAATACTGAATGCCTGTGCCAGTGGAACCAATAAAGGCGATATAATGACAATGGCAGTAAATACATCCATCACACAACCCGCTACAAATAAAAATATGTTCAGATAAAACAAGAATACCAAAGGTGAACTGACATGATTTTGAACATAATCAATGATTATGGTAGGAATTTCCGCATCAATCATATAGTTGGTAAAACCCAAAGCACTTGTTAGAATAATTAATACACCACCAATCAGTACGCTGGAATAACTGATTACCCTGACAAAATCTTTTCTGAATTTAAGATCTTTATGTACCAAAAACTCAGACACGATTGAATAAATAACTGTAAAAGCGGCAGTTTCGACTAATGTCGCTAAACCACTGAATAGAAAAACCAGCACAAATACTGGCATAAAAGCTTCCAACTTAGCTTCCCAAAGACTAGATAAGGCTTTTTTATAATCAAAAGGTTCCGGTTGGCTTAATTCAACAAAGCCACGGAACATTCCATATGCGACAACCAGCATGTATAAAAGCAATCCAGGAATAAAAGCTCCGATGAACATATCCGGAATCGGTTGAAAAGCCACACTACCATAAAGAATTAAAGGAAGGCTAGGAGGAAACAATATTCCCAGAGAGCTTGATCCGGTAATAAGTCCAATACTGGTTCTTTCACTATACCCACGGCTATCCAAAGCTGGTTTTAACAAACCACCCATCGCTAAGATTGTAACACCAGACGCTCCGGTAAAAGTAGTGAAAAAAGTACAGACTGTGATGGTCGCCACAGCAACTCCACCTGGAATCCAACCAAATAAATCTTGAAATAACTTTATCAGTCTTTTAGGAGCCCCACCTTCAGCCATTACAAAACCGGCTAAGGTGAATAGTGGTAATGCTGCCAGTGTATCATTGGCTGCGACTTTGGTATATATCTCTATAGTGAAGGCACTTAATACAGTATCATCATTCCAAAACAATAAAAGCGCTATCCCACCTATTACAATAAAAATTGGAAGTTTGAAAACAGATGCTACTAGTAGGACTATAATGCCAATCCAGATAATACCACTTTCCTGTAAATCTTCAAATGAACCAAGATAAAGTATTAGAGCAGTAAATATTACAATAACCAAGTAATGTTGCCAATTGTCAGAACTTTGCTGTATAAGTCGGAATAAAATTAGCCCATAGCCAATGGGCAAAGCTAATTGGGCAATCCAAATAGGAATATTAAATCCGGTTAATTTCCCAAAATCGTACTCGACTTGAATCATTGAATATGAAGCAATTAGCATGATGACAACGACTGAAATACTGATTGTGCTAACGCTACGATTAGTAAATTTCTTTAATGAATCAGGTAAGAATGTACTTGCGTCACCAATGCATAATAACTCGCCTTTTCTGGCAGCAATTGCAGCTCCGAGAAAACAAACCCATAAAGTTAAATGCTGTATGATTGATAATGTACTTGAAAAACCAACGCCTAATAATTTTCGAGCAATCACGTTGATGACAGGTATCGCTACTAATAGCCCGACTAATAAAACCGTAAAAAAATCAACCGATTTGGTGATGGGACTGGATTTTTCGCCAATAACAGAATTCATAAATATTTGTAATATTGATTAACTAATTTGTTTTTCTATATTCTGCTAAAAGTTGAACAACTTTTTCAAACAGCAACTTTGAAACCATATTTTGAATCACAGGATAAGCCTCTATGAATGCATTTTGCCACACTTTTTTTTGTTCATTGGTCAGAGGGTTAATTATTAAATTTTTCTCTACCATTAACTTTTTTGCTTCTTGATCAAATTTTAAAACCTGAATTTCTGCATTTTCGGAAATATCCTGAGCAGCTTTTAAAAAAGCAGCATGATATTTGGGATCAATTGCCTCCCACTTATCCATTTTGACAATTGTGGCAGCTAGGGCTGGCGATATTGGGTAATCCATCATATGACCTGCGACACCAAACCATTGGTTTGCTAATGAGTAAATTGGTGCAGCGGTATATGCAGAAACCATATCGATGGACAAATTCTTTAGAAGATTTTGTCTAGAAAACTGTTCAGACTGAAAACCAGCTTTTTCATATACTTCTGATCCTTCCGGAGAGTCAATAAATAGTTTCAGTGTCTTTAATTCATCAGGTGTGCTTACTTTTTCCTTACTAAATAAATATATCCAACCAAGAGTAGCCCAGTGTAATACTTTGTATCCTTTTGCTTCAAATCGTTTTTCCAGATCAGGTAAAATTTTATTCATTACAAATCGCACTTCGCCATCATTTTTGAATAGAAAAGGGGTACTGAATACCAGAGTCTCAGGCATAAAATCTTGTAAACCTAGCACGGTGAAAGTTGCTGCTGAAAGCTGTCCTGCTCTGAGTTTTGCCGCCATGGCTGGTTCATCACCGGCTACTCCTCCAGCATAAATTCTAAGACGAACTTTATTATTAGTGAGTTTTTTCCACTCATTGCCCATTTTGTTAAGATCTTTGACCCAAAACGTTTCCTTGGGTGCAAAAGTTCCTAATTTGATTTTTACAGATTTGGCAAAAATTCCAGTCTGAGAAACAATTAGAAGTGCGGCGACCATCAGGGAAATTTTTAATACTTTCATACTACCTCATGTAATGATGAAATATTACTTAAAGAAAAAAATCATCAATTTTAGTTAAATACCATTTTGACATTTTCTGGCATATTTTATTGCTTAATCGATATTCAGGCCGTCGATCCGCATCAATTTTTAATCCTTTTTCCAACATCTCTTTAAACTCTGGTTTATTTTGAGTTTGTATCGATATTGCGCTAGCCCAGGTGAGATATGGTGTGCATTTATTATTATCCGAATCATTAATAATTTCGTTTCGATAATCGATCAACTGTTTCATTTTATCTACATTATTCACTTGTTCATTATGGTAATAAATAAAAAATTCATAAAGAACCCCCTCACCGTATTTCGGATCAAGTTCAAAAGCTCTGTTTAGCAATGATAAGGCTTTAGGTAACTGAGAAACAGCATCCATGTTGTCGCTGGAATGTTTTATCCAAGAAACTAAAGCTAAGCCTGTCCATGTTAATAAAGGAACATCACTCTCTTTTAAGTGCTCGCGCCTAAATAACTTATCATTTAATTGATCATGTATCCCTGGATAACGTAGTTCCAAACCTTGAAAACCATATTGCCAGGCACGGGAATAAAGCCGTTTAGCCCGATTTTTCAAATGTTCGGAATATTCATAATCGTCATCTTCAGCCATTAAAGCATCATTTTCCAGCCATAAACTGGCATAAGCAGTAAATCCTTGAGCCAAACTGGTTTTAATGCTCACATTTTTGGGTGAGTTTTCAGCCATTATTTCCAGCATTTTCAGCATAAAGGGTAAAGAATCTCCTAGTAATTCAGGATCTTCTTCTCCTCGAATCACATCACTTTGATTGGCAGAAAACTTATCGGCAAGTGAATCAATAAAATTTTGCTCAAGTTGTTTAGTGGTACAATCAGACAAGAATATAATTAGGATGCAAACTAAAAAAAAGTTTTTTACTGGTGCCATGAGTCATCATTGTAGGATTAATTTTAAACAATCCAGTAAATAGTCAAATGAATAAATTGTCAAAGCGAAAACATTAAATTTGTTATAATTGCTATAAATCTGAAAAATTACCTGAATAATCAAATAATTTATTTGATATTAACTATTTCATCATTACGATTGAAATAGTTGGTTGTTTTTTTAACCAAACCTGAATCAGAATAACGAAAAGTATCAACCTTTCTATAAACACCCCTGTTCTTTAAACCAAATTCATCTGAAAAATAAAAAAGCTGTTTTAAATTTCGATAGTATTTACCAGCTGTATACCCCCGCTGACTGACTCTTTTATAATAGCCTTCTTGCTTAACCGTTTTTTGAGTAAAATACGAGATGATTTTAAACTCTTTTCCAAAATGATCTAAATAAACAATATTTTTGGCTATTCCCATTGTATTACCAGGATAGTACCACTCTATCCTATTTTTTTTCCCCTGTTGATAATAAATCATTGAATGGCCCATATAGCTGCGTGTAAAATATTCTTCTTTCTTGCTGATCTTACCCAGAAAACGATCATAATGCAGGATAGATCTTTCAACCATCGTTTCTCTGGCCATGGCCTTGGTAAAAACTTTTTCCTCTTTAATCATCTTATCAAAGGAATAGTATTTGATAAGTTTTTTAAGACCATTCAATACCGGGTAATCTTCAGAATATACTTTTTCGGTTTTAACCTTTGCATTATCCAAATCAAAATATTCAAGATACCGTGATTGATCAAAAGAAATATATTCAACAGTTTTTCCACCAAATTCATTGTTGGTTGAAATCACAATACCTTTATCTGCTTGACCATAAACTTCAAATGGAATCAACAGATTCAGAGTCATTAATAATAATAAGATAAAATGATCTGTTTTCATTGTTTAAAAATCCAGATTTTCCGATTGTTTGATGCTGTTATTTTGTTGATTGTTTTGATGTCCTTGTCTCCGGCTTTTATATATTTCCCAGTCTTCATTGAAAATAGCATGATTTGCCAAAACTATCTTAACTTTTCCGGTTAAGTAGTAAATATTAGCTGTTAATTTAGGCTCTAAGGGTATGTAGGTTTCACGACTACAATGATTTCCCCAACAAGCAAAAATATCTAAAGGCCGATTATCCTTAGTTGGATGATATTTCCAATTAGGTTCTCCATATTTTGCGATAAGTTGTTCCAAAATTTCACCGGAACGATTTATAAAAGAACGATAGGTGTTAATGTATTCGATTCGATAAAGACGTTTTTCCCCTGTGAACCTTAGGGTTAGTTTTTTATATCTAACATTTTTTTTAATTTCATACTCGCTGGTATAGCCATTTTTATCTTTTATATCTTTGATATTATTGATATTGAAAGTTGTTATGATCTGATCAAGATTCATATTCAATCTTAGACCCTGAACCGAAAAATATTTGATTTCCGGATCAATGGCCAATAATTGACCTGACCAACAGCAGATTCCTGATAAAAAAATAATAAATACTATTTTGACTTTGACGTAATTAATTCGCATCATAGATAATTTAATGTTTCACTAAGTATAAAGTTACACAATTTTTATAGTATCTTCATATAAGGTATGATAGACTTTGTACAGTTTTAATAATACCTGAAATCAATATACTCAACAGTATTTTTACAAAAAAGTTGATATCTATTTTAATGACTTGTCTATGGATTAGAGCATTGTTAGAATGTAAAACATTTTTTACAATAACAATTATAATATAATAAATTTAATCAGTTTAAACAAGGCATCCCCTTTTTCAATGATAGCCAAAATTCTATTTTTTTTTACCGGAGGTAGGAAAGTCTTCTTATCAAGGCTTAAATGTAGTATCAACTAAAAGGTATTAAACACTATACAAACGGATATTATTTATTTTTACTAAATAACCATCAAATACAATAAATAGGTAATAATCGATTTATCTTTAATTCTTATAGAAAAGGTTAAAATGACAATCAAATATTTTATGGTAATTTTAATTATTGTTTCTTTTTGGATTGAAAAACCGACTTTTGCCTTAAATGCTGTCGCCAGTATAAAAAAGATAACAGGCGATGTTCAGATAAAAAGGTCTACCCGTGTCTTTCCAGGCAGAAAAGGTTTAATATTAAATGATGAAGATTTAGTAACTACGCTCAGTACAGGTAAGGTAACATTACTGTTTAGAGACGGCAGTGAAATCAGGTTGTATGAAAACACAAAGTTTATCATTGAGAAATCCACTGAAGTCAAAGGCGAGAAAAGAGGGTTTTTTCATAATATTACCCTTCAAATCGGTAGTTTTTGGGGGAAATTCGTTAAAGGCCATCAGGTGACAACAATCAAAACGCCAACAGCTACCTGCGGAATAAAAGGTACCAATGTTTCATTCCTGGAGAAAAATGGGAAATTAGACCTAAGTCTATCAGAAGGTCAGGTATCCGTTCAAAATGAAGACGAAGAAATTTTATTGAATTCGGGAAAGATGATAAAAGGGATTACCAAGCAAGGTAGTATCTCAGACAAAATAGAAGCTATCCCCTATCGTGTTGTCATAAAACCAAAAACAAAATTAGAGATCCCCAATACCGGTCAAACTTCAATCACTTTCTCCATTCAACTAATGGATATAAAATCCCGCACAAATCTTGAAAGACCAGGAATTGTTCACTTAACTGCTAATATAGATAAAATTGAGTTCCCTCCGGTTATTTTAAACCGTCGGGGATTTGTGGATTTCGATGCTACGGTCTTACCGTTCCAAAATACAGACTATAATCAGTTACAACTGGAAATAGTTGCCGTTATGGAGGGAAGAGAAATGATGGATGTTGGCTCAGGTTATACATCAATTCGATTCAAAGTCCCGGATAATAAAACAAAAACTATAAAAATTGACGCCAATAGTGGCGGTACCTCAGAATAAATCCAGTAAAGTTTAACAAAATCACTAATTAGTGTTTGAACGAAAAACAGGTAATTCGGGGACATGTACAATACTTAGCAAAGACTTAACCATGAAATACCAGATAGTTACATGTCCCCTAATTACCGGATTGATGCCTTTTCGTTCAAGGATTATTTATCATAAAACGAATCATTGACAAAAATATAGCTAAATAAAATGGAACAAACAGAAAACGAACAGGAAAAAAAAAAACAAATAGAGGCGTTTAAAAAAAGTTTCCAACAACATCTTTCTCTTTCAGTCGCAAAGGATTGGGAGACTTCCAGTGGGCTGGATAAATTTCGGGCACTCGCATTTACAATCAGAGATAAATTGATTAAAGAGTGGCTATTAACACAGCAGACTTATCATAACCAGCAACCCAAACACGTCTATTATTTTTCTTTGGAATTCTTAATGGGACGATCAATGGGAAATGCCTTAATTAGTCTTGGCATTGACCAGATTGTTGATACTGCTTTATCAGAATTGGGAACCTCCCTGGAAGAACTTACTGAAATTGAAGCAGACGCTGGTCTGGGAAACGGTGGACTGGGACGTTTGGCTGCTTGTTTTCTGGATTCTATGGCAACCCTGGAACTACCGGCGACCGGATATGGGATTCGGTATGAGTTCGGAATGTTCAAACAAACCATTGAAGATTGTCAGCAAAAGGAAAACCCGGATTATTGGTTAAGATATGGTAATCCGTGGGAAATTGCCAGAACTGAAAATGAATACAAAGTCCATTTTATGGGCAATATCACAAAATATACTGACCATGAGGGAACAGCACATTCCCAATGGACCAATACTGAATCTGTCATTGGTATCGGTTTTGATATCCCAATACCGGGATACCTGAATAAAACAGTGAATACTTTGAAACTATGGTCAGCCACTTCATCCAACGAATTTAATCTGGAAACATTTAATTCAGGTGATTATATTGGTGCCATGATTGATAAGAGTCAATCTGAATCAATTTCTAAGATTCTTTACCCCAATGATAACAATTATGAGGGAAAGGAATTGAGGATCAAGCAGCAATATTTCATGGTATCAGCCTCACTTCAGGATATTTTACAAAAACATCTTAAAAATAATCATATTGAAACCTTACCGGAAAAAATAGTCATCCAGTTGAATGATACCCATCCATCCATCGCAATTGTAGAATTGATGCGAATCTTATTGGACCAGTATCACCTTCACTGGGAGAAAGCCTGGAAAATAACCTCAAAGGTATTCGCTTACACGAATCATACAGTATTACCTGAAGCACTGGAAAAATGGCCGGTTGCCATGATGCAGGCTGTATTACCCAGACATGTGGAAATCATCTTTAAGATTAATCTGGATTTACTGGACCGAATTGCAGTCGTTTTCCCGGGTGACTTTGATCGCCGGAATCGCATGTCAATTATAGAAAACAGTGATCCGGAAAACATTCGGATGTCGAATCTGGCAATCGTTGGTAGTTTTTCAGTAAATGGGGTTGCAGCGATCCACTCTGAACTATTGAAGACAGGCATTTTTAAGGATTTTTACGAGCTATTTCCTGAAAAATTCAATAATAAAACAAATGGCATCACGCCACGCAGATGGCTAAAACGTGCAAATCCTCGTTTATCGGATCTAATTTCATCCAAAATTGGATGCTCATGGATCAAGAACTTATCTGAATTAAAAGCCCTTGAAGACCATTGTGATAATGAGGATCTGCTTAATGATTGGAGACAAATTAAATACCAGAATAAAAAAGTACTGGCAGACGTCATTTACAATAATTGTGATATTGATATCAATTTGGATTCTATTTTTGATATCCAGGTTAAACGGATTCACGAATATAAGCGTCAATTAATGAATATTTTTCATGTTATCTATTTATATAACCAGATCAAAGATAATAATCTGACAGATTTTTATCCCAGAACCGTCATTTTTGGAGGGAAAGCTGCTCCCGGATATAAAATGGCCAAAGATATTATTTATCTCATTAATTCTGTTGCCAAAATTATCAACAATGATCCTCAAATTCAGGAAAAGTTAAAAGTTGCCTTTATCCCTAATTACAGCGTACCTGTTGCTATGAAAATTATTCCGGCCGCAGAGTTATCTGAACAAATTTCCACAGCTGGTATGGAAGCTTCCGGAACCGGAAACATGAAGTTCGCCTTAAATGGAGCATTAACCATTGGCACGCTTGATGGTGCCAATGTAGAAATCATGGAAGAAGTTGGTCAGGACAACATTTTTATTTTTGGTCACACTGTTGAAGAAATAGCGTCCATCAAACAAAAAGGATATAGTCCTCATAACTACTTGGACCAAAATGAAAACTTAAAACGGATTCTGGATCAAATCAGAAAAGGATATTTCTCACCTCATAATGCTGGGTTATTTACCGACCTTGTCGATATACTAGTAAACTTTGGAGATCATTTCTTTGTCCTGGCTGATTTTCAGCAGTATATTGAATGTCAGAAAACAGTTTCACTACTTTATCAGGATAAATTATCCTGGAATAAAAAATCCGTTTTAAATGTTTCCAGAATGGGGAAATTTTCATCTGACCGGGTCATCCAGGAATATATTGATGATATCTGGCATGTAAACCCTTGCCCGATATCATAAGTTTCATTTCAAGTTAATAGTTCTTTAATCTATCAATTCTTTCGATACTGGGATGGGTAATTGGAAAATTAAAACCCCAAGGCTGGCCGGGGTATACTTATGTGTCTCACAGTTAAAAGAGGTCAAATACATTAAAAAAAGATGAATGCTAGTCTTTTCTAAAAAATTTATTTAAAGTGCATCTCATAAACAGGCACTTTAAAAATAAATCTAAATGATAAAATGGCAATTATACCTATTTAACTTTTTATGAACTTAATAATAACCATCATTGCAGTGTTAATGGTTGCTGATTCATTATTCACTTTAGCCAATTTATCCAAAGTAGAATCACTACTCCATCGTGCTTTTCCAAGTTTAGATATTAAAAAGGTAGCTATTGTTGAAGGAGTGGTTGGTTTTATTATAATACTCGTTAAACTTAGCACCCATAGCTTAAAATAATTCCCTGGAGTTTTTGTTTTGCTTGAAAAATTCTTTACCCTGGTTATCATACCTCAAAAAACAGCTGCTGTTAAAAAGAGAAGAATACCGGCGTTATTTGTAATATTTATGGTATTACTTCTTATTGGATTAATTGCTGCCTGGATGTGGATTATGATCGACTATTTAAGTATTCGTTCACAATTAGTTAGCATTAACAAACTTCAATTGGAATTTGAAGAAAAAGAAAAACAAATTAAAATTTTTAATGAAAAATATGACAAAATTCAAATGAACTTTGAACACCTGAAGTCATTAGATTATAAACTTAGAAGTGTCACAAGTTTGGAAAGGGATAAGAAAAATAAACGTCAAAAAATGTCTGAGCAGGAAATAGCCAATCAAAAAATTCAGGCCCAACAAGAAGGAATATTATCAATAATTGCGAGTAACGGCGAAAAAATTATTTCTAATTTTAATGATAAAGAAATAAAATTTAAGAACTTAGAGGACTTTTATTCTGAAATAAAAAACCCCTTAAAAAAGGTTCCATCACAATGGCCGTCAAAAGGTTTACTAATCAATGGCTATGGTGTTAAAGCGGATCCATATACAAATCAGATTTTATCGCATTTTGGTATCAATATAGCGACAAATATGAACGCTAACGTACGAACAACTGCCGATGGTATGGTCTTATTTGTAGGCAAAGATGATGAATTGAGTAATCTGATTGTCATTGATCACGGAAACGGATTTGTGACGCGCTATGGATTTATTACCAACCCGGAAATTGAAGAAGGGGACCTAGTTCAAAAAAATGATATTATTGCCAAAGTAGCTAACATTGGTACCTCCAGTGATTATCGACTATATTATGAGGTTGTTTTTAATGGTATCACTCAAAATCCGGTGCCTTACATCACTGAAGAAAAGCTGTAATTATCTAATCATATTAAACCAGGCACCCCTTATCATCTAATAACTTTCCTCTATTGACTGAGATCCCTCTCTAAAATTGATTCCAGTTTTTTAGTTTTAGCACTCAGCCGATCTGTCTGCCCCTCCCGGGCATCAATTTTAACCGCACAACTGATACGAATGCAATCCTGACGCATTTTTTCATAACATTGTTTCATGACCGCCATTACTTCATCCCATTCCCCTTCTAAAACTGTTCCCATTGGATTTAACCGGTAAGAGACTCCTGACCGGTCAATAATATCCAGAGATCGGGAAACATATTTACTGACACTTTCTCCCTTATCCAAAGGAGACATTGAAAACTCTAGTAAAATAGACATTAATTACCTCTCACTTGTCTGGCTGTTTAACTCTTCCTTCAGATGAGCTTTCACCTCCATCCGAAAAGCTTCTGAAATCGGAAAGACCTGTTCAGCCATTTGCTGATATTCACCCCTCTCCCCTTCTGGAGTGTTAGGATGTTGACTAATCAGGATAAACTTATAATATCGTTTTTCAGCATTTGTTAAAATTCCCAAATCAGTGTATTCAGTTTTTTGCTGTTTATTTTTATCTAAAAACCAATCTGCACTACTGTGGTTAACTTCTTTCAATTCGCATTCACAATCATCACCATGTGGCAATTCCGGGTTTTCCTTTTCCTGAAAATCTTCACCGAATTTTTTCCCTTCCTCCAATAGACATAATAGTGGTGTGTTTTGGTTGATTTCGGTAACCAGCTGTTGCCCCCGAATAGATACAAACTTCCTGGGAATGCTTGAATGTCCTTTTTTGCTTCGAAGTTTCCAGATAATAATTAAAACGGAAAGAATAAAAATAATCAGGAATTCCAACGAAAAAACTCTCATTTTCCTCCATTGTTAAGCATCTCTTTAGCCACTGATAGGGTTTTACTGGATATTTCATTACCCGCCAAAAATTGAGCGATTTCCTGAATGCGCTCCTTTTGCTTTAGTTTAAAAATACGTGTTACAGCTTCCTTTTGTTTCATTTCTTTTTTAACCAGATGGTGAGAAGCGGCAATAGAAGCTACTTGCGGTGAATGCGTGATACAAATCACCTGCTTACTTTTTCCAAGCTGGTTTAATTTAATACCAACGGTTTCAGAAATTCTCCCACTAATACCTGTATCAATTTCATCAAAAATCAAAGATTGGCCAGACTGATCAGACCTAACGATGGACTTTATGGAGAGTAGAATTCTTGAAAGCTCGCCTCCGGAAGCAATTTTTCCTAATGACTTCAAGGGATGACCAGGATTAGTAGTAATTAAAAATTCAACCTGATCTAGTCCTTTTCGGCTTAAATTATTGCTATTTTCCGGATCTGATGATTTAAACGCAATTTCAAAGCGGCTCTTTTCCAGCCCTAGTTCTTTTAAGTGATCCAACACTTGATTTTCAAATGCTGCTTTATTTTTTTGCCGGATTTCGGAAAGATGACCAGCCTGTTCAAGAAGATCACGTCCTAACTTGTTTCGTTCTTTTTCCAATTGCCTCAAATTTTCATCGGAAGATGATAAGTTGGCTAATTTTTCTTTTTGAAGTTCCAGAAACGCTAACACTTCTGTGATGGTGGCACCATATTTTCTTTTGAGTTGATCTAGTTGCGCTAACCGTTGATTAATCTCTTCTAAACGCACCGGGTTCGCTTCAACTATTCCAGAATATTGTGCCAGTTCCTGAAGGGCTTCTTCTAAAACAATAAAACCTGACTTCATTTCAGCAGTAATTTTTTCTAAGCGCTGGTCATACTCTATCAAATTCTCAATGGAATATATTGCTGTTGACATCTGTTCTATCGGAGACCCAACTCCTTCGATCCAGCTTGTGACTGGTAATATGGTCGCAATCAGTTTTTCCGCATTATTTAAAACCTTATATTCCTGATTCAGTTCATTAATTTCATCTTCTGATAGGTTGGCTGTTTCAATTTCATTAATCTGAAATTGTAGAAAATCTGATTCCCGGGCGCGATCGGCCACACTGTTTTGAATATCAGATAACTGTTTTTGTATATTTAAATATCTTTGATATTCATTACTAAAAACTTCAACTTCCGAAGTAATTTGTAAATAATCATCATAATAATCGATGTGAGAAGAGGGCTGTAATAAACTTTGTTGTGAATGCTGCCCATTAAGGTCAACCAGATACTTTCCCAAATTTAATAAAACATTTAAACTGACCGAACAATCATTAACAAAATTAGCGTTTTTACCTGCTTTAGACACTTTCCGACGAATAACCAGACTTGAGTCAAAGTCGATTCCAATTTCTGCTAATATTTTCTCAATCCAAGTGTGATTTGTAAATTCAAATTCTGCCTCTACCAATAGATTGTCTTCACCTGATCGGATAAATTCTTTAGAACATTTTTCTCCTAAAATCAGTTTTATCGCTTTAATAAAAATCGATTTCCCGGCACCAGTCTCTCCGGTAATAGCAGTAAATCCTTCCTCAAAATCTACTGTTTGATTTTTAATCGTTGCAAAATTTTGAATCAGCAGTCTTCGTAACATACAAAAAACTTTCAAGAGTTAAAGGGTTTAATCTTACGAACGATGATATTATATTTTTGTATTCGATATCTTAATTGACGGACACTAATACCCAATACTTGTGCTGTTTTTTTCTGTATTCCATGACAATTCGCCAAAGCTTTTTCTATTTCCCGCACTTCTTCAATCACCAAATCAGATTCGGGCAGTGTTGATTCAACTGCTTTAATTATCGAATTTGGGTACCTTGGGCTTTGGGTAGCACTGATTTCAAAAAATAGAAATCCGTTTTTTTCCATCAAAAAGGCATGGTGGACAGCATTTTCTAATTCACGCACATTTCCGGGCCAATTCCTGGACATTAACATCGGATTATCATTTTCTGATAACTTAATTTGTTTCCCATTCTCCTGATTAAGCTCGTTTAAAAAGTGATTAACCAGTAGTGGTATATCTTCCTTACGATCTCTTAATGGAGGTACCCGGATTGCTACCACATTAATCCTGTAATAAAGATCCTCTCTGAAGTTTCCATCACTAATCGCCTGTTCTAGATCCACATTGGTGGCACAAAGAACACGCACATCCACCTTTAAAGTTTTAGTACTTCCCAGTCGCTCGAATTCACCCTCCTGCAAAACCCTCAGAATTTTTGTTTGAAAAGCCAAAGATGTATATCCAATCTCATCCAGAAAAATTGTCCCACCATTCGCTAACTCAAATCGCCCTTTTTTTTGGGCAATGGCACCTGTAAAAGCCCCTTTTTCATGCCCAAAAAGTTCGCTTTCCATTAAGTTTTCCGGTAAAGCGGCACAATTTAAGCTGATAAAAGGTGATTGGGGATTAAGGCTGTTTTCATGAATCGCTTTGGCAATCAGTTCTTTACCTGTTCCACTCTCGCCTCGAATAAGGACAGTAGCTTTACTGGCAGAAATTCTTTTAATGATCCTGGCGATTTCCAATAAATGACTGTTTCGTCCGATGATATTTGCAAAAATCTGGTCCTCAACCGGTTGGATATCCTGTTTACCGCTGATTTTATTTACCTTAACTCCCCGGGCAACCATAGCCATTGCGATCATATCAGAGAATATATTAACGATATTATCAACTTCCGGTAATAGTTTAGCATCCGTTACATAAAAACAAAGTAGACAAACAGGTAAAGTTTGCTCCTGGTAAATAACAGGATGAATATATTTAACAAATCGTTGGAGCCGACTTAGGTCTTTAGGACATGGTAAACCCAGTATATCCGGTTCACCTGGTGATAGCAAAAGCTTATAAAAAATTTCATGTTTAAAAAGATTCGCGTCTTTCCGATGGTCTGAATTCCATAAGTATTGCTCCGATTGAGAAATTTCTGGAGCCAGGCTGATATAGTAACGATTAGTGATGCTGTCCCGAATCAGGATACATGAATTTCGAATGGGTAAAAACTCCTGAAGAATAGACAATGCGGAATTTAAATTCTGCATCATATCCCCTCTGGAATTTAACAACTTACTAACTTGATTAACGAGTTTAAGAAACATGGGGTTTTTCTTCCTTCTTTAAACCGGCTACAAATTGAAGTTCAGGGGACATTGATAAGTCTTTCGGCGTTACATACGCATCTGGTGTATGTTTTTTTAAATCAATTTTAATAAAGTTGTAGACTGTGGCTACAAAGCTGGAACAAAAATAGTCAGTTGCTTTCCGGGCTTTATCAGATGAACCTAATCGAACCTTAAAAAACGTGGCTATCCCAAGTATAATCAGGCTGATTTTGTTAAATGGTTTCCCCAACTCACCTTGTGCAAAAGCAACCATTTTCAAACGGTCTTCTTCACTAATTTCTTTTGTGCTGGTAAACCATTCCACAGCGCCATTGTATTTTTCTACATTCATCGATAAGGGTGATACAACCACACCTCCCGCGCCAATAGCTTCAAAAACCATCAGACGTTGATTCCATTTTACCACAACCCCTGAATGTGAATAATCAGATTTAATCGCCCACCGTATGACCCGTGAAATAAAAGCCTCCCCTTTATATAATACGACATCACCATCTTGAACCTGATCACGGATGGTTTCATAAAATTGTTCATTAATGGCCATGGACACCCGCAACTAATAAAATTGATTTTATATTAAGCTGGAAAGGATTTAAATTAATTGTAATCATGATAAAAAAAAGACCATTTGGCAATAGAATAATCAGGCTGTAAAATCAGATAAATAAAGAAAAAATTTTCTGCGTTATACTCACAAAAATTGAATGATATTCTGTCCGATCTCCTGGCTTTTTATTGAATTTCTCCTAACTTTAACCAACCATTAAGATATAATCCAATATCTTTAAACCCTTCATTTAATGACCAATTTCCGTACGAGGTCAGTTCCTGAGTAATTTTTAGCTTAATTCAAAATAAAATAGATGGATGTAAAAAAACTTGTTGTGAACTAGCAATGTTTTGTGCGATAATCTCGGCAATATATACCTGAAGATTTGAGCAAAATTATTCAGACAACAAATTAAATTAAACAGTAAATACAGCCCTATAAAAGTATTACTTATCAATATCAATAAAATTATGGAGAACCCTTTGAGTGAACTATCCGAATTCGAACTATCCCAATTCAGCATATTAGTTGTTGATGATACAGAGGCAAATCTTGATGTTTTAGTAGATCTTTTAGGAGAGCAATACGAAATCAGCGTAGCCATGGATGGGAAATCTGCACTGACTGATATAGAGGAAACTCCTCCGGACCTCATCTTACTGGACATTATGATGCCTGAGATGGATGGCTATGAAGTCTGTCAAAAATTGAAAGCAAATCAATCAACAAAGGATATCCCGGTGATTTTTTTGACAGCCAAAGGTGAGATGGATGATATTATTAAAGGATTCAAACTAGGCGCCGTAGATTATGTTACCAAACCCTTTAACCCGCCCGAGCTAAAAGCCCGAGTAAAAGCCCAGATGGAGTTACAGGCTTCTAAAAGAAAGATCAAACAGCAATCCAATGAGCTAATACTCACCAATCAATCACTTCAAGCCACACAAGGACAATTGGTTGAATCTGAAAAAATGGCAGCCCTGGGACAGCTGGTTGCCGGTATTGCCCATGAAATCAATACTCCTTTCGGGGCCATACAATCCTCTACAGAATTCATTCAATCTAATTTTGAAGTACTGCTCAATCATATTTTCCAAATCAAACAGCAGCCAGATAATCAAATCAAACAATTAGAAATCATTCTCAAAAAAATAGAACAAAACCAGACGACAATGTCGACCATAGAGATCCGTAAAAAAAGAAAAGCTATCCAGGCAAAACTGGAGGAAATGGCTGTCTCACAACCGCGCCAAACTGCAGACATTCTAATGGGGGCTGGATTAGATCAATATGTCACCAACCTGGAACCTTTGTTAAAATCTGAAAATGGAGAATTAATACTGAAAGCAGCTCTCCGATACAATCAACAAAAAAAAAGCCTCAACAATATTACCATGGCTGTTAACCGGGTTTCAAAATTGGTGTTTGCTTTAAAAAACTACTCTAGAAAAGATTTAACTGGTGCAGACAAAATCCTGGTAGAAATTCCTAATTCCATTGATATGGTATTAACCCTTTACCACAATCAAATTAAACAAGGGGTTGAAGTTGTTCTGGAGATGGATATACTAAATCCAATACTATGTTACGAAAGCGAAATTTCACAGGTTTGGACGAACCTGATTCACAACGCCTTACAGGCTATGAAAAATGTAGGGACACTTAAAATTAAAGGATTTCAAAAAGAACAAATCACCGTGATTGAAATTATCGATTCGGGTCCGGGAATTCCGGAGGAAACTCAACATCAAATTTTTAAGCCCTTTTTCACAACCAAACCTGCCGGTGAAGGAACTGGATTAGGTTTAGATATTGTGACTCGAATAATCACCAAGCATAATGGGAAAATAAGTGTAAAAAGCCAACCCGGAACCACCTGCTTTCGTGTGGAACTTCCAAATCAATAACAAAGTCAGTAAAACAAAGGATATATATTATGAGTAAATTTTTGGTTATATGTGTTGATGATGAAAAAATAATTCTCGATAGCCTGACAAATGAACTTCAGTCAATATTATCGGATGATTGCGTCCTGGAAATAGCAGAAAGCGGTGACGAAGCAATCGGCGTCATCGATGAAAATGCAGAAGAAGGTATCATGCCGGCAGTTATTGTCAGTGACCAAATTATGCCGGGAATGAAAGGGGATGAATTTCTAATCAAGATGCATGAAAAATATCCCAATGCCATGAAAATCCTCCTAACCGGTCAGGCAGATGCAGATGCAGTTGGTAACGTGGTCAATAACGCAAAATTATATCGGTATATTGCCAAACCCTGGGAAAAAATGGATTTCAGGATGACAATCCAAGAAGCCATTAAAATATACCAATCGAATGAAATCATTGCAGAGCAAGAAGACATCATTGAAAAACTCCGGGTTAATATTGTTGAAAATTTTATTACCGCAAAGGAAATTAAATTGGACGATCACCAGCTCTACCGGCGAGTATTTTTTCAGCGATTTATCAGATCTTTATCATCAGAAAACAAAGACTGGTTTATCCGTGCTTGCCTGGGTCTGATCAATATGGATGGGAAGGTCAACAACTCTAAAATGATTTTTTTGAGTGCCATCGTATCAGAAAACAGGAACAAGGAATTTGTAAATGACATTCTGACTAAAGTAAAAGAAAAGACCATTCCCCAATTGGAAAACCGACAAGAAAAAAGCCAGATGGCCTTGAAGCTTGTTCAAAATTTAATAATCATACCAATCGAAAATAAAAAAATTACGGTAAAAGAGTCCAACTATATTATTTACCTATGTGGAAAGCTAGGATTGGATAAAGAAAGCGTCAAAAAAGTGATTGAGTTTGGAAAAAGTGAAATTATGCTAAACTATGAAAAACATCAACATTACTTGAATATGGAAGATGAACCGCAGATTTTCGGATCATTAACATAATAAATCAAAGGTTACCATGAATGAAAACAGCAATTGCAACATACTGGTTGTAGATGATACCGAAGCCAATATAGATATTTTAGTAGATGCCTTAAGTCCTGATTACGAAGTTTCTGTGGCTATGGATGGACAATCTGCTTTAGATGATGTCAAAGAAAACATCCCTGACTTAATTTTACTGGATATCATGATGCCGGGGATGGACGGATATGAGGTGTGTCGTCAACTCAAAGAAAACCCTGAAACCCATCATATTCCGATCGTTTTTTTAACAGCCATGACCGGAGACGAAGATGAAGCAAAAGGATTAGGTCTTGGAGCCATTGACTATATTACCAAACCATTTAATCAGGAGTTGGTGAAATCCCGGATTAAAAATCATCTGGAATTAAAACTACTTCAAGACCATTTGGAAAAACAGGTTAGATTACGAACCAAGCAACTGGAACAAACCCAGGAAGCCACTATTATTACTTTAGCGACATTAGCTGAATATCGGGACCCGGAAACCGGTGGTCATATAAAAAGGACACAAAACTATGTCCAGTTGCTAGCTAAATCTCTCCAAACCCATGACAATTTCAAAAGTTTTTTAACAGATGATTTTATCGAACTACTATACAAATCTGCTCCTTTACACGACATAGGGAAAGTTGGGGTTCCGGATCATATTCTATTAAAGCCAGGCAAATTAACGGATGAAGAGTTCGTAGAAATGAAAAAACATACTATTTATGGTAGAAATTCAATCGCTGCTGCAGAAAAAATGCTGGGTGATGATTCTTTTTTAAAAATCGCCAAAGAAATCGCAGAATTTCATCAGGAAAAATGGGATGGTTCAGGTTACCCACACAGTCTAAAAGGGGAAGACATTCCTATCTCTGCCCGATTAATGGCCATTGCTGATGTTTATGACGCCTTAATCAGTAAAAGGGTCTACAAACCACCATTCACTCATACTAAAGCCGTAAATATTATAAAAGAAGGTAGTGGCAGTCATTTTGATCCCATCATGGTCGCAACCTTTGAAAAAATTACAGAACAATTTAGAAATGCTGCTCTGGAATTCGCTGACTTTGAAGAAGAAAGATTGGCTTTACAGGCATAAAACAATTCGTATTCAATTCGCTTAATCAAAAAATCGGGATTTTATTATGCAAAGTTACTATATAAAAATACTAAAATCAGTATTGATTCTCTTGCTAGTTTTACTGACTTCAAAATCAGCAATAGCAGTCAAGGTTAACTGGGCGAAAATCAAAAATATAAAAGATAGAGCTTTTGTTGAATATGTAAACTCGCTTGGTTTAAAAAACCAGGAAGCAGTCAATTTTTGGAAAAAACTACCCTTAAGCAAAGCCAATAAGCAGATTAACAAGATATTTCGCAAAGAGGCGTTTGCCATCTATTTGAATAAATACCCTCGGTCCAAAGGAAAGGTTCCTGATTTCAAGGTTGGAACGGGTACCAATGTAACAGGACCAATGAGTAAGCAATCGCTAAAATTACCCTTTTCTAATTATTATCCATTAAAGGAGGGACCTGTTGGCGATCCGAATAGAGTTTATAAGATCGGCTATACCATCCATGGCTTTGGGCATCCATGGCTTTTAAGTAATGCTGATTCGGCTATATGGGAAGCCAATAAGCATTCAAATGTAAAACTGACTGTTTTAGATCCTGCTTTTGATAATCAAAAACAGATTGCTCAAATTGATAACTGGATCAATGAAAAATTTAATGGAATATTGATCTGGCCCATGCAGGAAGCCCCTACCGGTCCACCAGTAGATCGAGCCTTCAAAAAGGGAATCCCCAGTGTGTCCGTTGACCGATTAGTTGGCTCCTCAAAGGTCCGTGTCAGGGTTACCGGCAACTTTCCTGCCAGATGACATCCCCCTATACGCCACTTTTAGGTGGGTTGGGAGTTCGTGTATTGTTAAAAGCCATCACCGGGGCAAAAGTTCCTCGGGATGTGGTAACACCGGACTTACCTATGATTACAAAGCATAAAGAAAATGTTTTCGGCATTGAAACAATATCGGTTGATGAATGGATACCTTATTCTTATGGGCGAAATTAAATGATCAAAAGAATAATAAATAAATTTAAAATTAGAACGCGTTTAATTCTGGTGTTAATATTTGTAAGTTTAATTCCTTTCGTAACCATTGGAATTGTTGCCATTAATATTTCAAAAGAAGCAATACTCAATAAGATATTTGCTCAATTGGAAAGTGTACGAGATTCAAAAAAAACACAAGTAGAACGCTATTTTGCAAAAACGCAGTCTGATATTTCAGTATTGGCCAACAGTTCTCATATTGGCGCGGCCCTGGATGCCTTTTCTTCAACCCTAGTTGATGGCGAAATTGACGAAAGCCAATATGATTATTTCGCCAGCCTGGAATACGGTGAATCTTTTGCAAAGTTTTGTCAGGAATATGGATATCATGACATGTTGCTGATCACAAAAAATGGAGACATCGTCTATTCCCTGAAAAAAGAATCTGACCTGGCCCAAAATGTTTTTAAAACACTAACAAAAAATACTCACCTGGGGGTATATTTTTCCAGTGGAATGCAATCCATCATCATGACTGATTTTGAACTTTATGCCCCTTCCGGAAACCGCCCAACAGCATTTTTGCTTTCGCCCATAGATATTTTCGGTGAAGTAGAGGGAGCTGTGGTTTTAAAGCTATCAATCGATTCTGTCAGTAACATCATGACAGAACGATCCGGCATGGGAGAAACCGGTGAAGCCTACCTAGTGGGTGCAGATAATTTAATGCGATCAGATTCATATTTAAAGCCACTAACCCACTCAGTTAGAGCCTCCTTTAATGATCCCAAAGTCGGTTACGTAGATACCGAAGCCAGCCAAACCGCCTTAAATTATGAAACGGGCAGAAAAATCATTCACGACTATCGGGGTATCAAGGTTTTATCAGCCTTTGTTCCCATCTCAACAGAAACAGCAACTTATGCGCTTATCGCCGAGATAGATGAAACTGAAGCCTTCATGGCGATCGAAGATTTAAGAAATCTAATCATATTTTCGGCAATTGTTGTTTTTGTTTTAGTGATATTTATATCAGTATTTATGGCTGATCGGTTTACAAAACCTTTAATCTGGTTAAGTGAATCCAGTAAAAAAATCGCAGAAGGTCAGTTTGATATCAATATAAAATATAGAGCTGAAGATGAAATCGGTATTTTAGCAAAAAGTTTCAATAAAATGAAGCAAGCGATCAAGGACACGATTGATAAGTTGGATAGCGAAATTAAAGAGAAAAATCAGGCAGAGCAAAAACTACATGATATCAATTTTGAGCTGGAGCAAAGGGTTAAAGAAAGAACCAGTGATTTGGAGAAAATAGAAAAAAGGTTCAGAGATCTTCTGGAATCAGCACCAGACAGTATGATCATTGTCAATGAATTGGGTGTCATCAGTATTGTAAATGCACAAACGGAAAAACTATTTGGTTACAATAGGGAGGAGTTGCTTGGAAAAGAAATTGAATTTGTCATCCCTCACAGATTCAGAGATAGCCATCCAGCCAAACGAAACAAGTTCATCAAAGACGCATTGGTCAGACCGATAGATGCAAAACTAGATCTGATCGGACTTAAAAAAAATGGAGAAGAATTTCCAGTAGAGGTCAGTCTTAGTCCTCTGAAGACAGACGAAGGATTATTAATCTCTGCTGCTGTTCGGGATATCACAGAACGTATCCGTGCCGGTGAAGCATTACGGGAATCCGAAGAAAAAAACCGCCTGGTACTGGAAAACATTGAAGAAGGAATTTTTGGTGTCAATCTCGATGGTCAGGTTATCTTCATTAATCCCTCTGCCTGTTCTATTTTAGGGTACCAGAATGATGAGTTAATAGATGGGCAAATCCATACTATTATTCACCATACCAGGAAAGATGGTTCGGATTATCCAGTTGAAGAATGCCCAATGAGAAAAGCTTATACCACTAGACAAACATTCCATATCAACGATGAAATTCTCTGGAAAAAAGACGGTTCCAGCATCGATGTCATTTATACCAGCACACCCATAATTAAAGAGAACGACATTGTAGGAGCAGTCATCACGTTTAGAGATGTAACAGATACGAAAAAAGCAGAAGAAGAATTAAAAGCGAGCCAGGGTAGATTTCGCGCTTATTTTGAACATAGTCAAGTAGGAATGGCCGTTACACACCCCAGTAAAGGTTGGTTGGAGGTCAACAGCCGGCTGACAGTCATTTTTGGATATACAAAAGAAGAGTTTAAACAACTTAGCTGGGAAAAATTGACCCATCAAGAGGATTTAGAAAAAGACTTACAGCAATACCAAAAAATGATGGATGGAAAAATAGATAACTATACCCTGAATAAAAGAATGATCAGAAAGGATGGTCAAATAGTTCATATTAACCTATCCGTCTCTTGTCTAAGAAAACCCGATGGGAAAGTCGATAAAATGTTGGCCTCATTGCTGGATATTACATCAGCAAAGTCCACTGAAGAAGAATTAAACAAAAGATTTGATGAGTTAAATCGATTTAGAAAAATGGCCATCGGTAGAGAAAATAAAATGATTGAATTAAAACAAGAGATTAATGATCTATTAGATCAAAGTGGATTAGAATCGAAATATAAAATTCAAAGGTAACAGGAGGATTCGGATGAGAAATGTAAATTTCAGGCTGAAATTAAGTGCTAATTTGAATTGTCTGTTGTTAATTATTAGTTATTTCTTGCTTTTATCGCCCCAAATATTCTGTGAAAAAAAAACCTGGTATCCGGTCGATGTAGACGTTTGGGAACCGCCCTTTAATGATACCCGTCAACGCGTTCAAAAGCAGTATAAACCCTTGGAAAAAACACAAAAAAAATGGCATATCCAGGTTTTTATTCCACATTTAAAAGATGCCTATTGGTTGGGCGTCAATTATGGACTTATGGATGAAGCGCGTCGCCTGAATGTTAAATTAACTATTCAGCAAGCAGGGGGGTATGGTCATTTGGATATTCAAAAGAAACAGATCGAATCAATTCTAAAATCAGAAAATGAAAAACCGGATGGCGTTATCATCAGTGCTATTTCAGAAAATGGATTAAATGAACTGGTTAAAAAATTTTCAGAAAACCACATTCCGGTACTGGATTTGATTAACGGTATATCGTCCCCTTTTATCACATCACGCGTTGCTGTTTCATTCTGGGATATGGGATTTCAGGCCGGTAGTTTTCTAGCCAATAATCAGCAAAAATCCAATCAGCCATTATCAGTAGCTTGGTTTCCCGGACCAGCAGGTGCCGGCTGGGTTTCTGCTGGTGAGAGGGGATTTAATGCAGCTATTAAAGAAAGTAATATTCAGATCCTTTTGAATCAGAAAGGAGATACTGGAAGCACAGCTCAAAGTATACTGTTAGATAAGGCTTTGGATGACTATTCGGGAAAAATAGATATTCTGGCTGGAACAGCTGTTACAGCGGAAGTTGCTGTGAACCTTATCCGAAAAAGAGGTTTGAAAAATAAAATCAAAATACTTTCATATTATTATGGTCCGGGTGTTCACCGCGGAATCAGACGCGGTGATATCTTGGCTGCTCCGACTGATCATCCGGTGCTGCAAGCCAGAATAGCTATCGATACCATGATTCGAATCATTGAAAAGAAAGACTATGATAAGCACATTGCTCCCAAAGTAATTGTTATTGATAGAAATAATATTAGAAAATGGGATAGCTCAACTACTTTGGCTCCAAGAGGGTTTAAACCTGTCTTTAGTATTAATGAATAAAGGTTCATATTAAATGAAACAATTAACTTTTTGGTTTATCGCAACTTTCTTATTAGTGGCTGGCATTTCTGGATCTTTTATCCTCAGTCAAATGTTTCGAGATGATGCCAGAAAAACCTGGCAAACGGAAGTTGAACAAACATCTCAATTGCTCTCAGGAACTATTATTGGCTGGTTAGAGGAAAGCTACGCTCCGATTTCAGGATTAGCAGTTTTATATGAAAATTCAAATAGTGTCAGTGAGGATGAATTTTTAAACGCGGCTGATGCTTTCGAGGCCCGAGCAACTTCGCTGTTTATTGATTCCTATGCAACTTTCAGATTAAATAAAAAAGAAAAGCAATGGTACATGGAATATACCAATGAACCATTTGCTATCTTTTCCCCGGAGTTACCATTAAGCAAAAAACCGGAGTTACAATCAGTACTTGATTCAGCAAATGTAAATTCTGGCCAAATGATTATCAGTCAACTACTAACATCGGTCGAAGATGTCAACTACTCTGCTGTTTCCCTTGCAACCCATGACGCAAAGGGAACATTAATAGTTGTGGGATTATTAAATCTTGACGCCCTGCTGCAGGGAGTGATGGATATTCATAAACCGGATGGTCTTCATCTTCTGATTCAAGGTAAATTTCTGGGAAAAAATGGAGCTGGAAATTTAAAAGACATTGCCGGGAAACCAATAAAAAATGCCAGTCATAAAACAACAACCAGATCTGTTAGCGCCAGTGCAGATTTATTGTTTACCTGGTACGCTGAAAAATCATTTGAGGGCGGTCCTAATGAAGGATTGGCCGATTTTATTTTATTTGGTGGTTTTAGTGGCAGTCTCCTATTGACACTCTTCTTCAGTTTGCTAATTAGGCAAAACAATCTGATTCGCCAAAAAGTAAATTTAGCCACAGATGAACTATTAAAAAACAAGCAACGCCTCAACCTCGCACTATCTACATCCGGTATTGGTTTCTGGGACTGGAACATTATAGAGAACACCGTCTACTGGGATGAAGCCTATTACAACATTTTGAAAATAGATCCCAAAGCCGGAGCTCCTGATCATCAAACATTTATGGAAATGATCCATCCCGATGACAGAGAGCAATTTGATGAAAAGGTACAAAAAGCTTTGAATCAAGGTATTGACTATCGAAATGAGTTTAGGGTCAAAAAACCGAACGGAGAAACCTGCATTTTAGCTAGTCAGGCCATTGTTTTAAAAAACAAATTATCAAAACCGATTCGGATGATCGGAACCAGTATGGATATCACCGATCAGAAATTGGCTGAGGAAAAACTGATTAATTCGCAGCAACAATTAAAGGCACTTTTTGAAGCATTACCGGTTGGTGTTGTGATGATTGGTCCCCAGGGAGAAATCCGGGAAGCAAATATGATATCAGAAAATATTCTCGGGCTTTCGGCTGATGAACATAAGATGAGGGATCTGCAATCCGATAAATGGACAATAATCCGCACTGATGATTCAGAAATGCCGGTGGAAGAATATCCGGCTTCAAGGGCTTTAAGTGGGGAAGGTATCATTAAAAATATAGAAATGGGTGTTATCCGCCCCGATGGTAATCGGGTCTGGATCAATACCAGTGCAACCCCGATTAGTGCAAACGCCGGTGGTGGAGTGGCTGTTGCTTTTGAAGATATTACTCAGCGAAAAATATCTGATGAGGAGTTAAAAAAACTGTCACAGGCTGTGATGCAAAGTCCCGTATCAATTGTTATTACAGATCCTGAAGGTACTATCGAGTATGTCAACCCCAGGTTCTGTGAAGTAACTGGTTACACTGAAGCAGAGTCTATCGGACAAAACCCGAGAATCCTAAAATCTGACGATACTCCCCCTGAAGTATTTCATCAATTATGGGAAGTCATCAAGTCAGGTAGTGAATGGCGAGGTGAGCTTCAAAATAAAAAGAAAAGCGGGGAATTATATTGGGAATCTGCTTCAATTTCCCCCATTATGTCTGAAGACAATACAATTAAATATTTTCTGGCACTCAAAGAGGATATTAGCGAGAGAAAACGTATCGAAACTGAATTGGCAGAAACCAGCAATCTTATAAAGGCATTAATTGATAGTCCAGAGGGAATTGCTATCTTTTCTCTTGATACCAGGTATTGCTATACGGCATTTAATGATGGCCATTACCTGGCAATGAAAGACACTTATGGAACCGAAATTGAACTGGGAATGAATATGTTGGACGCCATCTCAATACCAAAGCTGGTCCCGATAATTCAAAGTAGTCTTGATCGTGTCCTTAGTGGTGATTCTTTTTCAGAAGTAAGATCCACTTCAAGTACGAGTACCATTTATGAATTTGATTGGTCAGCTGTCAGAAATGAACATAAGGATATCATTGGCATTTCGGCCTTTGTTCGGGATATTACCAGCCAAAAAAAACTGGAGCAGGAATTAAAAGCGCGGGTGGAGGATCAGGAACAAGCTCAGTCAGCAATGCTAAATATGATGGAAGATCTGGATGAAGAAAGAGATAAAGCCGAAGAAGCCACAAAAGCCAAAAGTGATTTTCTGGCCAACATGAGTCATGAAATCAGAACACCGATGAATGCCATTATGGGTATGACCCACCTGGCACTGCAAACCGATTTAACCGCAAAACAAACCGATTATCTCACCAAGGTTCATAACTCAGCTACGTCCTTATTGGGGATTATCAATGATATCCTGGATTTTTCCAAAATTGAAGCGGGAAAACTGGATATGGAAGCGACTGATTTCAGTTTGGATACGGTGATGGATAACGTATCTACCTTGATCGCCGGGAAATCCCAGGAAAAGGAACTGGAATTCTTATTCCAGATCCATCCGGATGTCCCTAAATTTCTGATTGGGGATCCTTTAAGACTCGGACAAATCCTGATTAATTTAGCTAATAATGCCGTTAAATTCACTAGTGACGGTGAAGTCGTGATTACAGTGGAAAAAGTAAAAGCTGAAGGTGATCTTTTCACAATTAGGTTTGTTGTCAGGGATACCGGTATTGGGATGACCAAAGAACAGATTGGAAAGCTGTTTCAATCATTTTCCCAGGCAGATTCCTCCACTACTCGAAAATTTGGTGGCACCGGATTAGGTCTTACGATAAGTAAACGGTTGGTGGAGATGATGAAGGGGGAGATCTGGGTTGAAAGTGAGCCAGGTAAAGGCAGCAGCTTTATTTTTACCGGGGAATTTAAACAGCAGGCGATTCGCAAAGAGACTAATCTGGCACTAGCTAAAGAATTAAAAGGCCTACATGTTCTGGTGGTAGATGACAATGAAACAGCCAGGCAGATTTTCAAGGAAATTCTCGAATCCTTCAGTTTTGATGTTGAATACGCTTTTACCGGAGGTAAAGCTATTGATGCGCTTACGGCATCGAAAAAACCCTATGATCTAATTATTATGGATTGGAAAATGCCAGGTATGAACGGCATTGAAACCAGTCGACAGATCAAAAACAATCTAAAACTACAGCAAACGCCAAAGATTGTTATGTGTACTTCCTATGGCAGGGAGGAAGTCCTTCAACAAGCCCAGGAAATAGAGTTGGATGGATTTTTAATGAAACCAGTCAACCCTTCAGTAATGCTGGACACCATATTGGAGGTCTTTGATAAAAGCAATGTAGATAGAGGGTTACAGCCTTTTCAAAAAAACTCAAACAGTGAAGAACTGAATGGTATTCGTGGTGCGAATATCCTGTTGGTCGAGGATAATGAAATCAATCAGCAAGTAGCCAGTGAGCTTTTAGAAGGACAAGGATTCTTTGTTGAGATCGCCAATGATGGTAAAGAGGGGACGGAAAAAGCAATGGAGAAAGCTTACGATGCAATTTTAATGGATATTCAAATGCCGGTGATGAGTGGTTATGAATCAGCAACTGCAATCAGGAAAAATCAATCTTTTGAATCACTTCCTATTATTGCTATGACAGCTAATGCTATGGTAGGGGACCGTGAAAAGGCACTCGAAGTTGGAATGAATGATCATGTGGCAAAACCCATTGATCCACAACAATTGTATTCAACCCTGGTTAAATGGATAAAACCTGGAGAACGGAAACTACCTTCAGCCTACAAAAAGCAAAATCAAACAACTAAAGAAACTGTCCAACTCCCTGAAGAAATCCCAGGTATTGATATCAAAGCCGGTCTCACCCGAGTGGGAGGTAACAAAAAACTTTATAGGGATCTGCTAATAAAATTTCACGAAGACCATCAAACGATTATCAATGATATCCGCCAAGCTCTTGATAGCAAGGACCTGGAACTGGCACAAAGACAAGCACACACCGTCAAAGGGGTATCAGGAAATATCGGTGCCACTGAGATTCAAAAAGCAGCTGAATCGGTGGAATTGGCTGCTAGGGAAAATCAATTGGAAGGAATCAACGATCTGCTTCAAACCCTGCAAGAGCAAATGGATGTCCCTGCGGTAGCCCTGAAGGTCGTATCAGAAACAAAAAATAAAAATGCAGCCAATCAGGGGGGGAAAGAAGAAGGTACCAAAGAACAATTGGGAACTTTTTTAGCCAAACTGGAACCTCTCCTTAAAAAACGCAAACCCAAACCCTGCAAAGAAATCATAGAAGAAATAGGACAATTCAGCTGGCCTGTTATGCTCTCCGGTCCACTAACGGATTTAAATAAACAGCTTTCTAAATATAAATTCAAAGACGCTGCTGTTACTCTGGCAAATCTCAAAAAATCTCTTCAACAATAAATTAGAATGATCAATTCAGGAAGTAATCATAAAAATACATCGAAAAGAAGCCACCGATTTTTTATTTTTAACACAAGAATAAAATGGATAACCATCATCAGTATCCTTATCATATCCTCGAATCAAATGCTGATATATCCAGAACCTACTCGTATTACTATACCAGATATCATTTCAGATACGGATGTCAGAAAATTTGTTAATGAGAAAGCAGACGCAGAGTTTCGTTTTAAAACTGTCTATATATCAAACTTCATTAAACAGGTTGAAGCAAAAGTTATTGCAATTAGGAACAACCCTTTCACACTGGCCTTTGTTAACAAACCCAATGAAAGTAATAAACTTAATCTAATCAATCTATTAAATGCTATCGCAACTGGGAATGATAATTTTATCCAGATTCGGTTTCTAGATGCCCTGGGTTGGGAAAAAGTAAGAATAGACAGACCTTCAATTCAAAATTCACCTGTAATCGTGCAGGAAAAGAACCTCCAAAATAAGGGTCAACGTGATTACTTCCTGTCCATAAAAGGGACACCTGCAGGAGAACTGTGGCACTCCAAATTTGATTTAAATATGGAACACGGTAAGGTCGAAATTCCATTTAACCCGACCTTTCGGGTTGGTACATCTGTTTTTTTGAACGGTAAATTTAAAGGAATAGTGATCATTAATTTAAGATTAGAACCTGTATTAAATACCTTACGAGCATCATCAGATTTTGACATTCTTTTAATCGATCAGTATGGCAACTATATTATCCATCCTGATCGCAATAAAGAATGGAGTCGATATTTTAAAGAAAGGGGAAAAATAATAAATGATTTTTCCCTAATAGGGCCAAAAATATTATCCGAGGATCAGGTCACAAACCGTTTTTTTTCAATGGAGTTAACCAAATATCTTCTTGGCGATGAAACTGTAAAACTAGTATTGATTCCAAGGCAGGATATGTTGTCTCGGTTTGAGAAAAAAGTCGACTGGAATATTATCTGGCAGATACTAATTTCTGTTTTAACTTTAGCGGGTATAATATTGGGGATCATTTTTTATTGGAATCGCAGACTCATTAAAGAAATAAGAGAAAAAAAACTAGCTGAAGCACGTCATCAAGAAAGTAAACGTAAAATGAGAGCTATGAGTGAAGCGATTCATGATGGTTTGATTATGATAGATGATAAGGCCAGCGTCATGTACTGGAATCAATCTGCTGAGCTACTTTTTGGCTTATCTGCTAAAGAAGCAATTGGCCAAGAAATGCATAGTTTGTTTGTTCCCAAACAATACCATAATAAAGCAAAAAACGGACTTAAAAAATTTGCTAAAACAGGAGAAGGACCAGTTATAGGAAAATTGTTAGAATTGACAGCGATTAACAAGGAAAAGGATAAATTTCCAGTTGAAGTGGGTGTCTCTTCTTTTCAGTTAGGGGAAAAATGGTATGCTGTTGGAACAATCAGAGACATTACTGAACGGAAAAAGATGGAAAATAAACTTCGGGAATCTGAAGACCGTGTTCAAACGATTCTCGATTCTATCAATACTGGAATTATTATCATCAATCCTACCCATAGAAGTATTATTGACGTAAACCCAGTGGCTGCCAGGATGATTGGGCTTCCAAAAGAAGAAATTCTTGGAAAAACATGTCACCAGTTTATTTGTCCACGAAAGCATAATGAATGCCCAATCATGGACCTGGAAAAAAACGTGGATAATGCGGAACGGATTTTAATGACCGCTGATGGTAGACAAATTCCAATCCTAAAAACAGTCATTCCAGTGACTCTGGGAGGGGAAAAACACCTGCTGGAAAGCTTTGTGGATCTGACTGACCGAAAAGCAGCAGAAGAAGCGTTAAAAATCAAAATGGAAGAGCTGGAACGCTTTAACCAGCTGACGATGAACAGGGAAGACCGCATGATTGAATTGAAAGAAGAAATAAACCAACTTTGTACTCAAAAGGGGAATCCCCCTAAATATAAAATTGTGGAATAACAACCGGAGGAAAAATGTTTAAAGAAGAACGCGAAGAACTCCAATTCGATTGGGGTATGATTGGTGATGTAGCCGTAGGTCGACCCAATTTAGGGTCAACTATGGATGTGTCCGTTTACCGTTTGATGCAGTTTACGCTACGAGACGTCATCATTAAGAATTTTGGTGCCGATAAGGCTGACAAAATATTTTATGACGCAGGTAAAAAAGCGGGTCAGGAGTTTTTCAAGCAGCTAATTGATAAAGAGAATGATTTCAATGGTTTTATTCAACAACTACAAGATCTGTTGAGCCAATTAAAGATTGGAATTCTAAGATTAGAGGCTTCCGACATGGAAAAACACCATTTCACTCTGACTGTTGCTGAGGACCTGGACTGTTCCGGTTTGCCAGTAACAGATGAAGAAATCTGTACTTATGATGAAGGATTTATTTCAGGAATCTTATCAGAATACACTGGAAACGAATTCGAGGTCAAAGAAGTGGATTGCTGGTGTTCTGGAGACAGGGTCTGTCGATTTGAGGCGAAACCTATCTGAGTTTAGTTAAATATTCACACTACTTAGATAGTAGTTCCATGAGTGCGTGAAAGGTTAAAAACAAAAAACCTGAAGTAAAGAGATTCGCATCTTCGTTAGGTTGATATAAATATTAGGTAGCGTCATTTTTTATTGCCAGGCAGATTAAACAGGGATGTTTTAGTATCTTCCTTCGGGAGTGCTGCATATTAATTTTTTAAAATAAATAAAACCAATTCTAAGGGAAAAATGATTTCGGTCAAAGAGCTAGATCTCGAAAGAATCACAGAAGTTTTTTATAATTTAAGTAAAGGAAAAACGCCTGATCCATTAACTTTACCTCAAGATTA
>Ga0233431_1001556_pt1 | contig 38776 bp, 52 predicted proteins | sample SI_118_April2016_FD_179867 | JGI IMG/M metagenome (GOLD analysis project Ga0233431, IMG submission 179867) | Seawater microbial communities from Saanich Inlet, British Columbia, Canada - SI_118_April2016_200_MG | ecosystem: Environmental > Aquatic > Marine > Inlet | place: Canada: British... | reverse complement strand
CAAGAATGGTATAAAATTTAATTCCTGCCAGAATAACTCTGAATCCTGGTGCGGGGATTGCTGGAAATGTAAAAAGACAAGTTGGATGGTAGAAGAATTAGGACATTCTATCCCAGAGTTAAATCTGTTAACTACTGATAGAGGGGGATCATCACGACTCTTTCTTGCTTTTGTCCCCAAACTTATAAGGCGATTCGATACAGATGAAGGTAAACCCATTTTTCCAGCATTGCGAAAACGTATAAGGACAAATCAGTATATGAAGGATTTAACTCCATTTACTCACCCATTGTTTACAGTTTGGGGAGAAAAGGACTTTAAACAAATAGAGGAACTTGTAAAATGATTGACTTTTCCATAGCACACGGGGCGGCAGGGTTACAACCAGTTGCAGTAGGTGTTAGGTTTAAAAAGCACAAATACTGCGACAAAAAGGTTGCGAAGGAATTCCAGAAAGGTAGAATTACTTTATACAAACTGCCTGATAGACTCCTTTATGTTGGTAGAGGCATGGGTATAAAGTATCTGCATCAAAGAAGAAATTCCTTTGATAAGTACCAATTATTTGATCCATGGAGAGACAAAAAATCTGTTGAACTGACAGGTATGAAACATCACATGGGAAATTTCCATGGGGATAGACGCCAATCCCACATTAAAGAATGTATGGAAATATGGGATAGCGGTGCCCTGCAGTTAGCAAGGGGTAAAGCAGATTTCATTGATCCTGAATCCTATGGACACGCTCTTAAAAATCTCAATACTTTTGGTGGGGTAACAATTGATTTTCTACCAAGTCGTTACGATCATAGTGAAGGTATTGAAAGAGCAAAACTTTATGCCCGCCTACAAAAACTTAATACTATGGAAATAAGGAAATTCTCTGGGGACACTCGGATACTAAATGCAGTACACGGTTTTACTCCCCACTACAGGCAAGTTTGGTTGAATCATGCCATTGAAAACAACAAAGACAATTCCTGGTGCTTGTCTGACATTAACCGTACAAAGTCAAATATGGAAAAGTCAAAATTACTCCTTTCAGATTTCTTTACATTGAAAAAGTTAACCAAAAATTTTGATGAATCTTGGTTTCATATCCTCGGCATGGCAACTCACAAGTACATGGCTGTAATTCTCCTTCTGACGCCATTTGTGAAAAAGGTAACTGCTGATGCTGTTTCCGCTTTTAAGTATTCTACCTCCGGTACAATGCTTTACCCTTCTCATGAATGTAAAATAGTGTCAACAAGGTTAAGACGAACTCCTAACTATTGCGATCTACCAACGCCTTGTAATTGCTCAATGTGCGAACTCGTAGGCAATGTATGGGCGTACTCCACTGATTACTACCTTTTATCATGGCATAACGTATCCGTCATAAATAAAAATTTGGATTTCTTGACTCAAGTTTTTGTGAACGAGGGATTTGATGGGTACGTTAATTACCTTGCGAAGGCAGAATGGGAGCAGGATATGCTTGATGTTATTAGGTTCACCTGGAAAGAATTAAATAAAGGAGGAAATAGTTACAGTTCAGAAACTCATTTGATGAATAGTTTTACTCTTTATACCTCACCACGACAACATATTAACAATGCGTTAATAAAGAATTATATCAAATATTTCCGAGAAAAGTATTCTTGACACAGGAGGAAGCTATGGAAAAAGGGAGGAAAGTTGAAATACTGGTTAATGGTAAAGACTGGGTACCAACAGAGTTTTTCCATCTTTCAAAAAATGATATTTTTAGGATGTTTGAACCGGATGGTAAACCAGTTACGTTTTTACAAAAAACAGATTTTGTTGCTACATCAGAGCCTGCCGCAGACGACAAGGGAGTAGGCATAATAAATATGTGTTTAATAAGCGATTTCGGTAAAGAGCATCCACTACCAATGTTTTAGGGAGAAAGTAAATGGCGAAGACACCAAAGAAAACAAAAAAAGTACCAAAGACATTAAAGACACCAAAGAAGGAACCTAAGGCAAAGAAGTCGAAGAAGAAAAAAGAACCTTGGTCAGTACGAAATACAATGGACGACATTGCAGACAAACTGGAAAAGAAGTATAAAGAAAATGCGCTATCTTTAAATGAGGACATAGTAGAAACACGAATACCCAGCGGATCCTTAGCAGTTGATTTAATTATAGGGGGTGGGATACCAGTTGGAAGATGGATAACATTGTATGGTCAAGAATCCTCAGGTAAATCAACACTTACTTATATTTTTGTTCGTGCTATGATTGAAGCAGGCGTTTCAGTAAAGCAATTTTACGATTACGAATCATCACTTGCAACTAATTACTTTTCCAATATCGTTGGGCTGCCACTTGATAAAATATTAGGTAAAAAGAATGATGATGGAGAATGGATAGTTAAACCAATTGTTCGACACTACATGCCAGAATATGGTGAAAAGATGTTTCACATGGTATCGAGCAAATTGGAAAAAATGCCAGACGTTGTTAAAGTAAAAAAGGAAAACTATTTACGCTTTACGGAAAAGCAGGCTAAAGAATACAAAATACCAAAAGAAAATGTAGCCTTCACAAAGGAAAGATACATATACGTGCCTGACGATGGCCCACCAATTAAGTATGCTATATTCGTTGACTCCTATCCTGAAATGTTACCAGAAGCATTACTTAATGACCCAACAAAAAATCCAATGGCAATGCAAGCAAGAATGTTCTCTCAAAACATTCCCTTACTACGCCCAAGGTTACGCATGAAAGGTGCAACACTCATTGGAGTTAATCATACACGACTAAAACCAATGGTACAATATGGATCTCCAGAGTATGCGCCATGTGGAGAACACTTGAAACTCGCAACTGATATTAGATTCAGAGTTTCCCAAGTAGCCATTCCCCATGGAAAAGGTAGAATAGAGGAAGAGTATAATCTTGATGGAGGATTAGAACGATTCCAATATATGAAACTCGTAACAAAGAAAAATAAGACGTTCCCAAAAGAAAAAGAATGCCTACTACGGATTTGTCTTGAAGTAGACGGTAAATCTGGCTATGGGGTTGATCCTGTCTGGGATTTATTCGAGTATTTAAAGCGCACTGGTCAAATTGCAAAGCGCGGTGATAAAGTTACTATTAAAATGGTGGGTCCTTGGCAAGACGTTAAGTTATCCTGGGATGACTTTAAAGGTATTGTTCATAAACCAACAAGTAAAGGATTGTTATATAAAGTATCAGATCATGAATCAATAAGAAAAGCACTAAAGAAAAAATCAAAACCTGCAAAAATTAAAGCATTACGGAAAGCAATGGATATAAGGGGCGCATGTAGAAAGCAACTTTCTACAGGAGACGCATTTGCTTTAACTATAAAAGCGGTAAAAGATGGGGAAGAGGAGGCAACGGAATAATGAAGATAATTGTAAAAAATGATGGAACTGCTACAATACGTCCAGAAAATAAAAGTGAAGTACGTTTTCTTGTAAATCACCAGGATAGAATTAACTTGCTTATGTCCCAATTTACAGAACCGTATACTGTGGAAGCATTGGAAGTTATATCCGGCTTAATAGGTGGTGCTATTGCTCTTGGTCCACAGAACAGGCAGCCAGTTGCAAATTTTCTTTTAAAATTTATGGATACTCATATTTCCACAACGAGGAAGGCCTTCAAAAAAATTGGTTGTAAAGTATTTGAAAGTTTTCATAACGTAACAGAACCTAACCCAGATAAAAGACGAATAAGAGAATTAAATCTTGGTAAATATACAACACTCAAACTCGATTCAGTTACCTTCTTTTTTAATGCAACTGGATCTTTTATGGGGCACTATGTGGTAGAGGCTAATAAATTCCATCCGAAAGTTAGCGCAAAATGAAGATACTGCATACAGCCGACTACCATATCATGCACCTAAAAAAGATGATTGGGGAGGAAAGGTCGTATAGAAGGTCTAAACAGTCTCTGGATGAATTATCCAATATTATTGAAGATAGGAATCCTGACGTAATAGTGATTGCCGGAGATATTTACGATGGCCCCGATCCAGGTAAAGACGAAGTATATTTATTTCACCGATTTCTCATTCCTCTACTTCAAAGAGGTAGACAAGTTATAGTAATTCCAGGTAACCACGATTCGGAGAGTAAAGGTGGGAAGACAGCAATAGACTTTATGGGTCCAATGGATAAAGCGATTACTCATTTACACGTTGCTTTACGAAAATCTAAAACAATAAAGATAGGCAGATTTGGATTTATCATCTGGCCCTGGGGAACATACCCCAAAAAGTCGGATCCAAATAAATTTAGTACCCGAACTGAATATAATATAGGTGTAATGCACACTTCACTTATAGGAGCCCAAGTTTCTGATGATGGGAGAACTATGAAAAAAGGTTTTCCTCATTCAGCGGCATTAAAAACAATTAAGCAATTCGATTTGGATTGCTTACTACTTGGGGATATACACGAACAGCAAGAGTTTTTTAATGGAGAGGCGATTTACTGTGGGTCATTATGTCAAACAAAATTCACGGAGAGCCCGGACAAAGGGGTTGTACTTTTAGACTTTGAAAAGGGAACTCAGGAATTTATACCAATCAAATCCCCAGCCAAACTCATAACAGTGGAACACCTGGATGAAGTAAATAAAACTGATATATTTAGGTACTCCGTTCCATCAAAAGAAGATGCGTTAAAAGTATTAGGTAATAAGTTACCAGAGAATGTTGTAAAAGTATTGTATCCCGCACGGATTTCTCGTAAGGAGAACGTATTGGAATCTAATAAGAAAATAGGATGGAATGTATCCCTCACACCGATTATCAAAAATATCTTGAAGAAACATGGTGTTAATGATACGAAGGGTGCGATGGCGTATTTAAGAACCGTAGTTGACTCCAAAGAGGAGTTAATACTTCCTTGAATTTGGAATTTGTTAATAGTTGTAATAAGAATTTAAGCGTAAGGAGACGTTACTATGCCAGTTATTGATTCGTTACCTGTTAGACATAGACCACAAATTATTAAGGCGATAGCAGGACAAAAGATACCAAAGCAAATGATTGTAGGTGCTCTGAAAACAGACAAAATACCAAGAACAGTTTTATTCAGTGGTCCCCCAGGAACAGGAAAGACAACCTTTGCAAGAATACTTGCCGCTTACGTTAATTGTCAAAAACGTGTTGGCGATAAGATTTGTCTTTCCTCAAAAAAGAAAAAGAAAAATGGTAGCATGTGTTCCTCATGCAAAGCGGCATTAGCCGGACAGCATCCAGATGTGCATGAATTAAACAATGCTAATGCAAGGAAAATTGAGGATGTTCGGTCAGTAATCCAATTTGCAAATCATGTACCGACTTATAATTATCGGGTTTTTATACTTGATGAAATGCAACAGATAACACCTCAAGGTATACAGGCTTTATTGAAGCCCTTAGAAGAACCGCCTGCTAATACTATGTGGATACTTTGCTCTATGGAACCTGAGAAGATCCCAGAGGCAGTATTAAGTAGGTGCTTTTCAATACCTATTTTACCATTAAGTAAAAAAGATATAACAGGGTTAATGAATAAAGTTGCTAAACGTGAGGGTTATAAAATAGGCGAAAAAGTAAGTAACTGGATAGCCGCAATGACTAACTCCAGACCAAGGGATGCGCTGTCCTTATTGGAAGCATTGCTTCATATAATGGCTGCCAATGATGAAACAGAAATGGAAGAAGTACCAAAAGAAGTTTCGCAAGCCTTGCTTGAATCTGGAATGATAGGTACAGGACCAACAGCACTTGTCATACTGGCTTTACTTTACGTCCGATCTCCTATTCTATTTGCTTTCCTGCAGAAAGGGGTAACAGACCAGTTATTGAGAGATTTGTATTATTTCCAAGATAACTTTATTGCTCACATTGCCTATGGTAATAAAAATTGGCGATGGAAATCCGCAATCAAAGTAGTTAAGGAAGTATTACAAAACGAAATCCGTTTCAATGCGTATTCGTTGGAAACAAAGTATCACATTGCATTGTCAGCATTACTTGGCAAAGCATTGATTGACAGTAGAACGCTTGGTGATCCAGGTGTAGCACTTCGACAGGCGGCTGCAGAATGGTGGCTATTGGATATTAAGGAAAACTTACCTGACGATGATGGCGAGGAAGAATAATAATGAGACCTTATTATGCAACCCAATACCCAACTATACTTTGTCCAAAATGTGATAGTGTAATGTATCGTTTTGGAGTTTCTGAAAGAGGGGAAGATAAATATTATTGTGAGACCTGTTGTAACCAGGTTTACAAAGGAAAAAAAGATGGACAATGCAGAAAGAAAATTACGGCGCAAACGGAGGGACGCCCTAATTGTAGCCCTTGATTCTTTTTTATTTAATAAGACTGAAGGAGAATCACAACATTCAGGTTACACATACCCCGAGGTACTCCATGCAATTCGTTCTAAGGCAGAGGCAGAAATAGAGAGAATAAAAGAATAATAAATTGTAAAGGAGATTTTATGTATAATATCCATTCGCACTGTTTTACAGTGGATAATATTTGTGAAAATTATATACCAGGATTTAAAACATCCTGGTTTAAAGATCCTACTTTTAAGGATACAGCCCTTTGGCTTCTACACAACCTGAACCCATTCAAAGATGATGACTTACTTGACAAAGCAAAAGCATGGGTAACAGTTGGAACAAGTGGAACCCAAATGGAAATTTTTGAACAACTTATGTCCCACTATCCTACGGGAACAAAGTTTGTACTACTCCCAATGGACTTCAGATTTGTTGGTGGAGGTAAACCCGCACAATCCTTTGAAGACCAGTTGAAAGAACTACAACTTATAACAACAAAGTATCCTGAGCAGGCTTTACCATTTGTAAAAATTGATGCTCGTAATCCTAATTTAATGTTGGACCTTACAACTTGTATAGAAAATTATGGCTTCTACGGTATAAAATTATATCCACCACTCGGCTATTTTCCAAACGATGATAGACTAATGCCGATGTATGAGTATGCAAACAGGAAAAAACTGCCTATCATAACACACCATGGACGTAGTGGCGTATTTGGTTGGGATCATGTTAACAGGTCCACGTTAAAGAAGTATTACAAGGCTTCGGTTCCTTCTTCATGGGATTGGTGGTGGACTTCTATTATAAATAAAAGTAAATACTGTACTGACCCTCGTAATTTTGAACCAATACTTCAACGATTTCCAGATTTAAAAATCTGTTTCGCCCACTTGAGTGGTGACTTTCAGATGGTTCTCGACGGAGATACAAGCATCCGTGGGAAGGTTGATGATTGCTGGACAACAATCACAATGGACTATATGAAAAAGTATCCCAATGCTTATATGGATGTGTCTTGTCAAGCACACATTGGCAACGCCAAACGATTTATAAAAGAACATATAATTCCCGATAAGGTCCTGCGAAGTAAATGCCTTTTCGGGTCTGACTGGTACATGACAACTATATTTACCTCCCCAGACGATGCTCTGTACCTTGAACCATTAAGTAATTACTTGGGGGCTGATGTTTACAATCAACTATCCAATGAAAACTGCAAAACCTTTCTTGGACTATAGGAGGATTACCATGCCGAAAAAGAATGAAGGTGCTTTTTCCTGCAAAAAGAACGAAGCAGGAAATATGAAATATTTTGTCGTAAAAACAAATGTTGAATCTTTAAATGTTATGACTATGCCGGAATTAGTAAAAGAACTTACTGACTTAGGTATTGATATAAAGACTCCTCCTAATGTAACAGACGAATTCCAGGAGCACATCCAACTTTCTCTTAAAGGAGTAAAAAGGGTTGACGATATGGCAATCAAAACTCTGGAATTTCTGGAAGAATCGGTTGATGTTATGCGTATTGTAAATATAACGGATACATTCGTATTCTCCATGTTGAAAAAAATGGGTTTCAAAGTTAGTATGCTTAAAAAATAATATTACGTACCTGGCCAATGTAAATCACCGACTGGTGACTGCAAGGTTGCAAGAACGTGTCTTTGGCCAGTTAGTTTTAAGGGAGAAATAATGAAGGATATTCTTTTACTACCAGAAAATACTATGCCACACCCACTCTCTAAAAAAATTTCAAGATGCCATTAAACTTGCCTTTGAAGAAACTACATTTAGTCTCAATGAACCAATGGAGTAAAAAGAATCAATTATAGTTTCTGTCTTAAGGGAACGAGGAATTAAAGTTACAGTAATTAAGGATTAAAGGACTTAAAATGCTCATACCGATAACATACGCAAAGATAAAGGATAAAGTACGAACAGGTGACATTATTGCATGTGGTGGTGGAGAGGATCTGTTAAGTAAAGCAATAGAGAAAGTAACAAAAGGGAATATTACCCATGTTGCCGGTGTACTTGAAACACACGCCATGGGAACGTCAGGTATTTCTTACAACTTAGGCATTGAATCAACCATGCGAGGTTCTTTTTTAGGAGTTCAAATTGCTTCTCTTGACCTCATAATTTGTGAAAAAGAATTTCCGGAAAAAGGGGAACGACGACCTGTTTGGTACTTACCACTAAAAGATGAAATATTTCGTAATTTCGATTGTGATAAGTATAGTAAATTTTTAAAAAGCCAGATTGGTAAAAGTTGGGACTACCGTCAAGCGTTTTACAAAGTAATTGGTAGGAAAATCTATGAAGATTTCAACAGTTTCTTTTGTTCTGAAATTGTGGCTGCTGGCCTTGAAGCAGGAGGAGCAGTAACCAATATAAATGTATCCGAGATTACGCCTATCGACATTTGTAAATGGAACATTTGGAAGGAAGATTACTACTTACTTGTCGGCGATCCCGAAGTAGATGTTATTGAAGGGTACAATACTAAGAAACCAGTATAGGAGACCAAAAATGTTAAAGTTAATAGTGATTGATCCAAAGACAAAAGAAATAGAAGCAACGTTCCTAACAGAAATAAACCAGGCTGATACGTTCAAAGATGAACTCGCATCCACAATGCAAGGTAATCCGCCAATGATCGAGTTAATGCTGGAGACTGACGATAACTATGTTATGGTACCAGGCCTTTATCTTGCCAATCGCATTTTAAAACTTGAGGCAGCCGACGATATAAAGAGTGTAACCAAGGCTAACGCAACAATTTTAGATATGAAAAAACCGGGATAACCATGCCATCATATACGTTTAAAACACTAACACTTAACGATTATTTTCTTTATACGAAAACGGAGGTACCTCTTGATAAACAAGGTCTTGTTTTACTTGGAGGTACCTTTGGTTCTGACTTGCTGTCTAATGGGGCAGGAAAATCTCTTTTATTTTCTGGTATACCTTTTCTATTACAAGGGAAACTTCCTACAGGTAAGTTAGCAGCCGCCGCACAATCTAAAGTTAACCTTAGCCTATCAACTATACTTACTGATAGAAAGAAGGTTAGATATGACGTTAGCCTAAAAAAGAATAATTATGAAATTTTAAAAAATAATAAAATAATAACGCCACATAGAAAACCGGATACTGTGAAAACTTTGCAAGCCTTATTTCCGGAAGAATCCATACTTAATTCGACTTGCTTTGTCTCCCAATTTTCTCCAATTTATACTGCTGTAATTGGTGGCTCACCAGCAGTAAGGGCAAAAGTGATTGAAGATTTTTTAGACCAATCTAAAATTATTTCCTTAAAACAAAAACTGAAAACAAAAGAAGCAGAAGTTTCCAAAGCATTACAAAAGAGTATTGAGTACGACGCCACAATTAAAGAGATAGTAAAAGAACTGGCAACAATTAAAGTACACCAAGATACAGTTCCGTTAATAAAAAAGAATAAAGCAAAATTAAAATTGCAATTAAAGGATGCCCGGGAAGAACTTGAACAAAGAAAAAGCGATATAAAAGATCATAAAAAGTATATGAAACTAAAGGCAAAGGTTGGTACATTTTCCATTACAAGAAAAGAAGCGGAGGAGGCTTGTAAAAAATTAAGGAAAAAAATTTACAAACTTACTATTAAGCAATTACAAATTACAGAAGCACAGGAAGAAATTGAATTATATTTTGATCTTGGGTCTCCAATTTTATTTGATATTGATCTTCCATACGATATTCTTGGTACAAGAACAACATTTGGTTTTAGTAAAAAAGAAATTGTATCGAAAAAGAAAGCAAAAACTTTATTTACACAATTCCTTGCAGTAAGTCGGGATATAAAAAGTAATGCTGCCGGTATTAAAAAATACTCAAAGGTAGAATCTAAAACTAAATGCCCAACATGCGGTACAAAACTTAAAAAAGAAATGATACAAACTATTTTAAAAGGTTTCAGAAGTGAACTAAAGGCTTTGAAGAATAAAAAGAAAAGTTTAGAAATTAAAATTGGTACTATTGATGCCATAAATGCAATTAGTAGTGCATTCCGGAATGTACCGAAAGATCCATTTAAGAAAAGTAGTACAGCGGACGAAGTCTTATCCTACTACGCAGACCCTATTGAAAAGGATGAACTCAAACTGGACGAAACAGAAATATATCTCCAAAATTTAATAGCATTTGAATCTATAAGTAAATTAAAAAAGAAGAACTGGAAAACGGAAGAGAAAAAGGTAACCGAATTAAAAGGTAAAATAATTTCCTTATCAAGAAAACTGGAATTATCGACAACAAGGTTGGCCGAAGAAAAGTACAAATTAAAACGGAAGAAAAGTTTAAACGCCGACTTGGAAGTAGTGGCAGGCAAAAGAAAGAAGTTATCTAAAAATTATAAAGATGACCAAACTTATTTGCCCTTGCTATTAAGAGCAATTGGTTCCAGGGACATGCGTTCCGAGATAATGATGGGATTCTGTGAAATGTTAGTTGACGATTGGAACATTTATGCCCCAGACTTATTTGATAAAAAAGTTGTGTTTAAAGTAGGTACGGATAAAGGTTATCCATCTTTTCTTTTCTCAAGAGGCGACAAAGGACCTGATTACGACATTAGGTTTCTATCTGGGGGAGAAAAGAAAAGATTGATTGCTTGTATGATACCATCAATCGTTACTACAGCCCCGTCCCCAACAAATATACTTGTGGTAGATGAACTGGACGCAAACTTGGACACTATGGGTGTTGAGGCGATTATGAATTTCTTTCCTCAAGTTTTAGAATCAGACTTAGGTAAGACATCCATATTCTTTATATCTGCTCGACAAAAACTTCACCACCCAGATTACTCAAATTGGTTTATTGATAGAACTGGGAATAACTCTACACTAAGGATGGAATAATGAAGAAATATAAACTTACAATTACGGCAGAAATTATAGTAGGCGAAACTGATACATTATATGTGAAAGAAAAGGAAGATTTTTTATTAGCTAAAACTATAAAAGCAAACCAACAAATAAAACTTATTTCCCGGCACCAAAAAGAAGGTGGCTGGAACAATGGCTCAACTCTTTTTAGGGTTATTACGCCTCCAACGGAGGTAGAAGGAGGATAAAATGTGTCCAGTATGCGGTTCAAAAAATAGAAGATGTGAAACATTGCCTATTTACCTTGAAGGTAAATATCAAGGCACGGGCGAAATTTACATTTGTTTGAATTGCAATATACATTATCTGCCAGAGTCTATTGGGGGACGGGCAGACATCAATCGAAACATAGCAAGAATGTTTGATGAATCCTTACAGGAATAAGGAGCAATATACTATGGTAGAACTAACTGTTATATTCTTTTACCAAACGGACAATGCCATCAGATTGCTGGATGAAGAAGAAATTTGGATTCCAAAATCACAAATAAAATCCTGTGACTATCCTTATTCAGAATGTGAGCAAGGGTTGGACATAACTATTGAAATACCAGAATGGATAGCAATTGAAAAAGGATTAGTATAAATTGGAGGTTATATGTATCAATTTAATTTAGTTGTAAAAGAAACCGTACACGGTTTTGATTTAATATCACCGGGAGCTTGCAGTAATGGTAATGATGCTTGCAACCAAAGTTGTAAAACAAGAGAAGATGTTTTGCAACATATTCTTGATAGCAGTAAAAAAGGCATTCACTATCGGGTATTTGCAAGTTATGAGGACTATCTAAATGCCATGGAAAAAGACAAAGTTTCCAAAGGAAAAGATCCTACAATGTCGTATATGGATAAAATAAGACAGGATTCTGGTGAAGTTACCTTAAAAGATAAATTGACCTGTTTCCTGTATGTGTTAATGCGAGATCATGTTGTACCTGGTAAGCTGGAAGATATTTTGCTAAAGCAAGTAACAGGTAAAGAAATACTATACACAAATGGTTGGCTTGCAAAGTACGCTAACTACATGGCAAAAAGGCTTACAAAGCAGTAGGTACTTTATCCATGGAAGAAATATTACGATTACTTAACGATAAACTTAGGGACCAAAGTAAAAATGAAAGTAGTTCATTGCAAAAAAGAACCATATGATGTCTACATCGGTAGAGGATCCAAATGGGGAAACCCTTATAAGATCGGTGTAGACGGCAATAGGAAAGAAGTCCTAGCAAAGTATTATAAATGGATTAAAAAACAACCGGAACTTATGGACTCATTACATGAGTTAAAAGGTAAAACACTTGGATGCTGGTGTAGCCCAAAACCTTGCCACGGTGATACGTTAATTTATTTGGCATCTAATAAATCAATAAGTTTACTATGAAACCAAAAATAAGTAATACAGCCAACATTATAAAAAGGTTAAAAATATGAAAATTAAAATAGTATATGATGCAAGTGAATTTGAGGAAGGAATCTTTTCCTCTGATGATTCACCATCCATAGCAATGTGCCGAGGAATTAACATTGAACATTTGACCAAAGTAATTACAGAGGAATTCAAAACAGATTCATTTAAGTTTGTCAAGGAAAAGATTTCTATAGATAAAGTATTTCAAATTTTCACGACACACGATGATAATTTCAGAGTAGAATGTATTGACGTAGGAAGGAATGGTTCAGGTAGAAATGCCACTTTGGTATTTAAAGTAAAACTTAAAGACCGTATAGGAGAATTTATACCAAGACTCATTCCACATGATGACAATTGGTTTCTTATTTTTGCCGATATTGCCTACGCTCCAATAAAAATAGGTGAAATGAAAGATATTGCTGGTGCCCTTTGCAAAATGCTTGACAATAACAGAGGGTTCAACTACATGGCAATCCTAAATTCAAAACTTGAAATAATTGACTGGGATCCTTTCTGGGATTATCATTCAGACGAAAGTAAGAAAACTGTTAATGCTAACAGAGGATTGATACGTCAAAACTTTGCTGGTTTTGTCAAGGAGGTATAATGACTAAAATGCCTATTGCATGGTGGATATGGTTAATCTCAGGAATTATACTAACTATTTCTGGAGCAAGTACCTGGCTATATTGCATTGTAAACAATATCCCGTAAAAGGAGATTAACAAAATGAAAGCAGAAATACCCGATTTGGCAACGGTGTTAAACAAGCAGGCAAAACCGTTGATTAGTTACATCTGGAAAACAGCACTGACAGAACCTGTTGTTAAATTTATTGGCAAGAAAAAATTACTCAAAATAGAATGTGCCAGTGAAAGCAGGTCAGGATCCATTATCGTTGATGCTAACCTCAAGCAGGATGGTGTTGCTTATTTAATGGCTTCATCCCTTGTGAACATTAAGTCATCCCATAAGAAAGCAATAATTTCTGTAACGGATGATAAAATGACAATTACTTCCGATAGCAAGGCAAGGAAACTTAAAATCCAAATCAATCTCGTAGGGTCAGATACTTATTTGAAACACAAAACTGGCTCGAAAGAAATAACAGCGGGAGAACTTGGTAAAATAGACCTGGAATACTTACAAAAAGCAATTGGTAAAATAGCGATCTCACCTATCCTTGTACCAGGGGTTGATTTTGCTTTACTCACAATGACCCCCTTCGAGGAAAAAGGTTTCCGAATTTATATAAATGATGGATTAAGAGTGTCTATGATTGAGATACCCAAATCAAAAATAGTAATTAAGGAGCCATTCGCAACTGACTTTGGTGAACTAAATGACATTATTGCAGTTATGTCCTCCATAACAGACAAAGCGTCTTTAATATTTACAAATAAAAGTATGGTTGTAAAAGGGATGAATGAGGCTGGAGAAAATATTGCACTTATTAAAACGAATCACTCCGTTCCCAAGGACGAAAAAGGTATTAGAGCAAGGACTGCGGTAGAAAATGCCCAGAAGCAAAGTATGAAAATGAGTTTCATACCTAATGAGGACTTTGTGGAAGTTCTTGAAAACGTCATAGGTATTGCAAACTTAAAATCCAATCAAGGGTTCTTGGACATTGCAGTAAAGAAAACTGGTCTTACAATCTCAGGCTCTGGTCCAAGTACGTCCTACAATGAGTCAATGCAACTCAAAAAAGTCAAAGGTACAGGGATAGTAAGAATACAAGGTAGTGTACTTTCCGATATAGCAAGGAAACTTGGTGGAAAGTCTCTGGTGAAAGTAAACGCAAATGGCATTGTAATTAACAATAGGGAAAAGAACGCTGATATATTTTTCGTTCTCCCATTTCTTTCCTTAAAGCAATGATTATGATAAAAATGATAAAAGATATTAAAGCAGCCACCACCGTAGCGATCAAACATTGGAAGACTTTCCCTAAAGACGTTTTTCTACCCTTCTTTAAAAAGGGAAGAAAGAATCTTATCTTTATAAAATTTAGGGATTCATTCCATCGCAGACAATTGTTCAATGAAGTTGAACCGTGGAAAGGCGTCCATTTTGTCGATGCAATAAGTTCCGGTGATTACTTTATTGGTGAGTTTATAATCGTGAACGAAAAATTATGGCATTTGGTAATATCTAAACATGCCCTTGTGTTAACACCAAGAACAAAGTTTAAAAAAGTAAAGAAGGAACTCCATAAGATAAGGGATGATGGGTTCCTGAAAACATACCGAGCAAAGAATGGTAACATCATTATAACCACCGTTTAAGGAGCCATTAAATGAAACCGTCTGAAATAAATAGCAAGGCAAAAGAGATTGTAAATAAATATCTCAAGGACAAGGTTATTACTGAACTCAAAGGTTACGCAAAGTTTTTTACAAAGCCAGAGATCATTCAGCCAACCGACGAAGCAACAACCGAAAACATGCTTAAACTCTGTAACCTTGTTATTGACTTACAGACTGTTAGGGAACGTGTTGTTATAATGTTCCTGGACATAAAGAAAGCAAAGAATCGGTTACAACGATTGGAAATGGAACTGCAAAGTTCCAAAAAAGATTTGTATGTAAAACAGAAAAATGCTGAACAAAGGAATCTATTCCTATTTGAGAAGGCAAAGATGGTTGCGGTAGGACTTAAAAAGGCAAAAATGCTTACTGAAATGGCAGAACTTGTCCTCAGCCTAATTGATTCTCATGTATGGGCACTTAAAGCAAATAATAAAGTGTTAGCATCGGCACCAAGCCAAGAATAGGAGGAACAATGAAGGACTTTACTAATGTAAGCCCACCAGTGGAAATAAGAATAGCAGAAGGGTTTAAAGAATCCAAAATAACAATGTGGTATTCCCAAACTCTTATGCTTAACATAACAATGTCTTGGTTGTTTGATAAGCAGTTAGATAAAGAAGATTTTCTTTATATGTATATGGGAAAAAGAAAAGGTCATACGATACTATGGAAAATTATTTGTGAATCTGCCCCGGAGACTTTTATATTTTGTGCATTAAATTCTAACTATTTAAACCACCATGAGATAAAAAATGGTTTTGCTTTAAGTCGAGGTAATCGAATACCACCTCTAAAAGGTAAAATAGTTATAGTGGATGCTGGTGGAGCAAGATTCGTTAGAGACCATCACATTAAAAAATTAGACGAAGCCGCTGGAGTAATTATATCATGACCACCAAGAAACCAAAATTTTTACATTTCTCTGACAACGGTATGCAATGTTTAACATGCGGTATACAAACAAATTTTGTTGGCTGCGAAAAACATTTGGATACTTTTCCAAAATTGACAGATAGTAGCCTAATACGCATACCTGTTTGTGATAAGTGCCAGATTACTTGTGATGATTGCGGTACTTCTTATTCCATACCGAGATACTTGGAAAAATATGAAACACGAACATTTGCAAAACCAAAGAAAAAGAAAAAGATACCAAAGACTCCAAGGAAAATAGAAAAGAAAGCCAAAGACGATAAAGAAGTTACTATTAAGCAAACCCTGCTTGATAAATTAGACGCGGCAGATTTTTCGCAGGCAAAAGAACTATCTTTCTTTCAAAATGCAAGTATAAATATATTTGATACACTGTTTTCCGTGGACATTGGAACACAATTAGGCTTGAAAAAAGTTATAAGCTCCTTAGACCAATTTGACATACCATTCAATACTACTTATGTTCAGGCAACAATGGATAAATTGACCTCCTTACTTTTTATAATGTTAATGATACGGACTACAGGCTTGGGTAAGTACGAAGAAGATATAGTTAGGGCAGAAATAGAAAGGCTATTTAAGCCTAAAGACTCCGGCAAAAAGGAAGTTATGGAGTTACTAAGGAATTACAACAACTTAAAAGGAGAGAAAAAAGATGGCTGATGAAACATTGAAATCGTTGGAAATTGAAGAAATGAAACAGAACATTGCATTTCAAAAAGAAACACATGAGAGGGATGTAAAACAAATTATTGAAAGTCACAAGGAGGACATGCGGCAGAACAAGGCTTCATTTGACTCGGATATGGAACAACGAAAACAGGTATTCGACCATGAAGCAGTAATGAATCCTCTTACAGTCAAGGAAATGCAACAATCAGTTGTAAGAGACCATCTGGAAACACTTTATAAGGTTAAAACAGTAGCGTCCGACGACAAAGCCTTGTTAAAAATTGTCAATACAAAAATAAAGGAAATGGTAGAAGCATTAAACGCTGATATAACGAAAGGATAAACCACGATGGGAAAGGAGAGCCTGTTTAAAATGGATTGCAAACGAAGAATAAATGAAGAAGGTAAAACTGAAATTTTTGATCTTAAAAAACTTATTGTTATTAAAGGCATAAGTGGAGAGACCCTTGAGATTGAAGATTTAGGTACCTGCTTATCCTTGGCTATAAAACGAAAGGGTGTCACAACCTGTTTTCATTCTGACCACAATATAATTCCCACAACTTTAACACAGACAAAAATTTTAGATGAAAAATAACCATTAACCAAATTTATTACTTGATTGGAGAACAACCCTAAGGAGTAAAACAATGATCAATGTCATGACTGAAAATGCAAAGTACGTTGCAAGAAAAAGGATTTTTCAGAGGGACGATAATGAAGAAGTTACGGAAGACTGGGAAGGCCTCTCAAAAAGAGTATCCTCTTTTATAGTGTCCGCTGACCAAGCCAGGTATAAGGATTCTGATTTTGAACAAAACATAGAGAATCTTTTACTGGAAAGGCGATTCCTTTTCAACAGTCCATTGTTACGAAATGCTCCTGACCGTGGAAGTTTTAGTGCGTGTTTTGTTCTTGAAATGCAAGATTCAAGGGAATCAATTTTTGATATATTAAAATTGGCTGTAAATATCCAAGCCTGGGGTGGAGGAACTGGAATAAATTTCAGTGGTCTCCGCCCTAGGAATTCCCTTATAAACACAACTAAAGGTCATTCGTCAGGTCCAGTTTCATTCATCGAGGTATTCGACTTAACAATCGGAGATGTCATAGCCCAAGGTGGTGTAAGACATGGAGCACAAATGGGAATACTCGATGTTAACCACCCAGACATTTTAAAATTTGTAAATGCTAAACGATTGTCCAGGCTTGAAGAAGAGGGTAGAAGCCGCCAATTACGAAATTTTAATTTATCGGTAGCAGTTACAGACGAATTTATGAATATGGTAGTAAACGATGGTAGTTATGATTTCCCCTTGGAATTTGCTGGTAAAACACACGGAACTATCAAAGTTAAAGACCTTTGGGACGATATTATTTACAGTTCATGGGCAACTGGCTGCCCAGGCTTATTTTTTATTGATAAAGCAAATGAAAACTCACCCTTTGATGAAAAAATAAGGTCGACAAATCCTTGCGGTGAGCAACCTTTACCACCTTTTGGCATTTGCAACCTTGGAAGTCTAAACATTGCGACTTACGTTAAAAACAAAAAATTTAATTTTGGTGCTTTTGAGGCTGACGTAATGCTTGGTATAGAAGCATTGGACAATGTAATTGATCTTGAAAATTATCCTGATGAAAGAATAAAATTGCAGGCAGAAAAATATAGACCAGTTGGTTTAGGCATAATGGGATTTCATACTACTTTAATCAAAATGGGCATTGACTACAGGAGTGAAGAAGCCTGTAAAATAGCAGAGCAAATAGGCGAATCTATGTATGCCCAGGCTGTTCGTACAAGCCAACTTCTTGGAGAAGAGAAAGGTATACCACCAGCACTGTCAGCAAAAGGCCTTAAAAGAAGAAATGCAAAACTTCTTACGATTGCGCCAACAGGAACACTGTCCATTTTAGCCCAATGTTCTGGTGGAATAGAACCCTATTTCAACTGGGCTATGTATCAAAATAGAGTAATGGAATCCAGATTCATAATTGAGCCAATTGTTGAAGAAATGATAGGTAAAGAAGCGTTACAAAAATTGATTGACCACTATGGAACCAAAGAAGAGGATCTGGAAGTATTAAATAAACAAATTGCAGATGCTTTACCACAACATATTTGTATTGCGGAAGACATTGACTGGAAACAGCATATCCGGATACAGGCATCCTGGCAGAAACATATTGATGCCGCAGTTTCCAAAACTGTTAATATATCCAAAGACACACCTAAACAAACAATAGCAGAAATTTATAAATACGCCTACGAAAAAGGGTGTAAAGGTATTACTGCATACAGGGATGGTCTATATTCTAATCAACCAATGTCAGTGGGTTCTCATTTACGAACAAAGAGACCAAAGGAACTAAATGGGAAAACAATACTTGAAAAAGCAGTTATAGACGGTAAGGCTGCCAATATTTATATAACAGTAAATTGGAGACCAGACGACACACCTTATGAAGTATTTTTGGCTTGTGACCAAGAACTTGCTCCTGATACGGAAGCACTGGCTCGTACAACCTCGTTAGCTTTACGATGGGACATACCGATTGAAAAGATAGTAAAGCAACTTTCAAAAGTAGGTAGCATGTTCGTTATACCAATACTTTTAGCGAAGGCACTTGCACCATTCATACCGGAAAATAAAAGACCAAAATGCCCAGACTGCAAGGCAACGGTAAAGTATGAAGAAGGATGCGTGAAGTGTTCAGCCAATTGTGGCTGGGGAAAATGTTAAAATGAACACTTACACTTTTAAGCAGGTAGCGCAAATTACAGGAGAAACAAAGCAAAGAATACAATACTGGGTATTGAAGGGAGTTCTAACTCCCTTCAGAGGTGGTCATGCTACAGGTACAGGAACCAGTAGACTTTATTCCTATTCTAATTTAGTTGAAATAAGTATTGGGAAAGGTTTGACTCGCTATGGTATTTATGTTACTTGTATTAAAGAAATCGTTTACCAAGTAAAAGAACAATTACCAGAACTTTTTATCCCACAGGTTACGGATATAGATAATATGGCTCTAATACAAATTAGTAGGGATAAAGTTACAGTGGATACCCCTGGAAGAAATGAGTATAAGGAAAAAGCAGATAAATTACTTTATGGAACACAAGTTTTATTTATCTTAAATCTTGGAACCTTAAAAAATAATTTGGATAAATTATCATGAAGCATATAAAATTTTATAAGAACCAAAAGGAAAAGAAGCCTGAGGATGAATACCCAATACAGAACGATACCAACTTAACTTTTCCTATAATGAATTGGTTGGCAATGTACCCGCAGGGAAGAGTTGTCGTAGAAAACCTTCATACAAGAGAAAATAAAAGTAGGGGGAATGTAAAATGACTTTCGATCTAAAACCACAGCAAAGTATTATTGTTAGATTAAACGATCAAACAGGCGTGGAAAGAACTGAAGAAGAAAAGAATAAATTATATGACGCAATCAATAAAGCCTGTGAACCTTTTGGTTTTGACATTTCTTCAATTGGAAATCAATATGCAATGACAAAATTATTATTGCAAGAGGTAGTTGACTTCATGGACTATACTGACAAACAAGACGGAGAGTAAGGAGGCTGTAATGGGACAGCAAACAAAATGTAACGGTTGCAAAGGCAATGCGGTTAAGGTTAAAAATGGTGGAACATGGCACTGTGAAAACACTCCTAAATTACCATTATCTGGTAAAGAAGATTCTGCTTTAGTTACACTAAAAGGTAGAGAATGTAAATACTACTATTTAGAAGGACCTACACCATGAGCCATTTAGTCGGAAATATCATAGATGAAATTGTAAATATTGGGCGGGGTAGGGTATTACAGACTATAAAAGTTTGGGAGTTTGAATTTCTTCTTAACTTTAAAAATTGGTTTGTAGCCCGGATGGAAGGTAATACAACGCATGTCCAAGTTATTCTCGACTCCATCAAAGAACCTGTCGATGCAAGAGTTTACACTTTAGTAAAGTACCTTAATGAAATAGGCATCCCAACTCATGTTTCCTGTGAGGAAGATTCTGGTACATATGGCATAGGTTTTCAACCAAATGTTTCTGAAAAAATAAAAGACTTGGTATCTAAAAATGATATTGAAGTTAAGGATTCAGTGGAAAATGAATATCTATACTATATGTATTTGGATGAAAGGAATTATGTTAAACTACTCCACGCAACTATTTTTATTTGGTTAGGTAAGAACTTTTGCCCTAAGAAAGCGGCATCAGAGGCATTTAAAAACAGGATAAAAAGAAACTGTAAAGACATGGGTATAGACATAAATATATCGGGAGGACCATAATGTTTGTAACTTTTGAAGGCGGAGAAGGCAGTGGTAAGACTTCCATAATTACGGAAGTTAAAGATTATTTTGAGTCGATTGATAAAAAAGTAATCGTCACCAGAGAACCTGGTGGTACAGGAATTGCAAATCAGATTCGAGCTATCTTACTTGACAGTAAGAATTCCAATCTTTGTAACCTGGCAGAACTCCTTCTCTACCAATCAGCCCGATCTCAACTTTTAAACGAGGTTATAAGACCAAATTTGAAAGCAGGCAATGTTGTGTTATGTGATAGGTTTATTGATTCCACAATTGCTTACCAAGGCTACGCAAGAGGTTGGGACTTGGATATTATTTACTACCTACAGAACCTTGTGTGTGGGAATACTATTCCAGACATTACAATCCTCCTTGATGTCGAACCTAAAATTGGTATCAAACGTTCCTTTCTTAGATTAGAAGAAGTACAAAAGGTTCAGAATATAGATGAAAAAAGATTTGAAAAGGAAGCCCTTACGTTCCATGAAAAAGTTCGGACGGGCTATTTGGAAATTAGTCGCAAAAATCCCGATCGTTTTTTATGTGTTGATACTACCAACCTTACACAAAAACAAGTATCAGAAACCGTTATTGCTACGTTAAAGAATAACCCAAAGAAGGAATTACGTTATGGATGAAGGTATTGTAATAGAGCAAGATCAATCAATTCGTGTATTTAAGTTACCAGGGGAACCACCCATAATTGCAAAATTGCTTAGGGAGGATGACATAAATGGTGATAAGTTTTTTATTGTCAATTTTCCTCTCATGCCACGGATGCAATCAACAAAAATAAAAGAAGCAATTGGTGTTTCATTTGCCATGTATGTTCAATTTACGGCTTCTTTTGTTACAATGATGGAAGAGTTTCCAATAAGAAAGGTAAATGTTATTTATCAAGCTCCTGTTGATCCAGAAATACTTCAACTATACTTGGTAAATGTAGAAAGGATTCGTTCGGCTGTAAGGGATAATAATGCAGGATTCTTACAAGCCCTTCGTGGAAGTCAGACATAGGAGACGTTATGCTATCAATAAATGAACAATTACAAAGGGAAAAAATAGTTGGGGAAGGTCATTTTTTATTGTCTTCCGGAAGACATTCTAATGTGTACGCAAACAAAGATGCCATAATAACTGTGCCCTATTTAAGAACCCTAATGTTAGGCTACATGGAATCAATGGCATTGGAAATACATAAATCGTTTGATGCAATAACTGGACCTGCTGTCGCTGGACTTGCATGGGCCGCTCCTCTTGCAGATAGATTAAACGTTCCATTGATTTACCCAGAAAAGCATGTGATAGACGGCACAACCATTATGCACTTTTCAAGGGGCTTTCCATCCCGTATGCAGAATAAACGAATCCTACTTATCGAGGATATAATTACAACTGGTGGTAGTGTTATTAAAACAGTAGATGGCATTATTAAATGCGGTGCTATACCAGTTGCTGTTATAGCAATTTGGAATAGAAGTGGTTGGGATATTATGGATGACGTATCCATACCAATAATGTTAATGTCAGTAATTGATACAATTGTCAAAAGTTGGGAAGAGGCTGATTGTCCTCTTTGTAAAGCGGAAGACAACTATATTCCGTTAACAGACCCAAAGACGGGGGAGGTACTTTTTGATAAAAGAGGTCATTAAAATCTTTTTGGTTTTACTTTTAATTCCTTCCTTAACTTATGCTGGAGATTTTAATAAACATAATCGTAAATTTGCTAAGTATAGTAAGAGGTTTTTTGGCATAGGTTTTGATCACAAATGGTTTATTAGCCAAATGAAAACGGATGAGGAAAAATCAAAAAGTAGAAAGAAACATTACCCAGAAAGAAAAGGATGGATTGCAACTTTTATCCAGACTGATAGGGAATACTATGATTCTTGGTTTTCATTAAAATTCCCCGACAGATTAACATTTATGTTTGTATCGTATTACATTGGATATAAAGAACTATACGATGCAATGTGGGTTTGCAAAGGTCTTACTTCCGAAATAAACTGTGAACACTGGGATAGCCTAAGCGATTCACCAGCCAAGGTAAACGACATGAAAGTTAAGAGTTACATATGGGACATCTTTGCCAATATGGGCATAAACTATTCAGACTTGAAAGAGGACTAATATGAATCCAGAAATAATAGCAATGAATTTTATTTACGCAATTCTCGGTGTAATTCTTACCTTAGGTTCTATGGTTGGTGGTTTAAAGTTATTTGATAAAATAACTCCATTTAATACTCATGATGAACTTGCAAAAGGCAATGATGCGGTGGGAAGAGTTGTTGGTGCTATGTTTATAGCATTAGGTCTTGCCATTGGTTTAGTTGTTGGTTTAGGATTAAACTGAGGAAATATTTATAAAGGAGGTGGTCAAAATTAAAAGTACAACCAAGGACGCCATTGTTAATTTACTAACGTACCCAATGGCATGTGTGTTTTTCATTTTCTTACTGCTGACGAAAGGGGTATAATACTATGCCATATCAATAACCTAATTGTATAAGGAATCATACATGATCACAACAACCTACGAAAAAATAAAAGGTGAAATTCGTACTGGAGACGTTATAGTTTTTAGTTTTAAAATGTTTGGGGGTAAACTGTCAGATGTTATTGACGGAATTTTCTCACCAAACGCTGGACATATAGGCACAGCAATTATAAATCCAGAAGAATCCGAGCCACACGTAATGCACTCTGTTTATACTGGACTTAGGATTCAGCCTATTAACACTTATAAGTATCACTTATTAAAAGCGGTATGGTGGCTACCGATAAGAGATAACCTAAGTGAAAAAACAAAATCATTTGACCATATAGGTTTTTTTGAGAAGTATAAGGACAGAGCATACGATAAAGAACAAGTAAGGAAATCCATCATTGACATCCCATTCTTAGGTAAATGGTTTGAGAATGACGAAGATTTGGATAACCTTTTTTGTTCCGAAGTTGTTACGTTATTCATGAGGGAATCAGGTATAATTCCAAGAGACGTAAACGTATCCGAATTTTCACCGGAAGAAACCGTAGGTTTACCAGTATTTAAAAATGATTATTACTTACTGGAAGACCTTATACAAAGTAAACCAATGTTTAAAACGAGACTTTGGTCTTTTAGAAAAAGAAAGGTATAAGTTATGGAACCGTTAACACCAGAAGAATTAGAAAAGCGTTTTAAAAGCAGGCAAAAAGATAATCCAAATGTAATTGATATGGGCGTTGAAGGACTTGTTGCTCCACCAGCAAATAAAGTTTTAACTAAGGAAGAAGTTATTCCTGGTGATTCTATTATCGCGGAAGTAGTTCCACCGTTATGCAATGAAGATAGAAAATCTTACATAGCGGTAAGCAGGATACTTCAATTTATACAAGAATCCGTAAAAAAGAATATGCCAAATTGTCCAAATAACATTATGCCACAAGGCATTATTGAAGAAACCCAAAGAATGGTTGACTTTTATAAGGCGATCATTGATGACAATGGTATACTCCAGGACGATGTAAGGTCAAGGTCCATAAAAAACTCAAGACGGCCTATACCAAAAGTACAAACATTAAAGCAAGGTGATGTAATAGCAGTAAGCCTTGCTGGTCACTGGAAAGTTCAGTCAATCAAGCAATCCAAAATGGTTCTCAAGAAAAAATAGAGGTCTATGTATTTATAAATAGTATTAAAGTAGGATTTATGCTTGGAATTGACAAAAAACGATTAAAAGGAGATTGGCGATGAACAAAACACGAAAGGATCTTATTGGAGCAATCACAAGGGCTCTCGGTTCAAGTCACGCGGTATCTAAATTGGATGGAGGTATGCTCCCAACAATAGCCAATATTGCTGCCACAGCAATGCTGGAAAACAGAGACGCCGCCTTGGCATTCCTTAATGATAAGGTTGAACTAAAACGAGCAGGCATAATGGTTGTAAAGGACGGCGATATGGAAATTTCGCTGGGAAAATCAAACCCTCAGGCTCAAGAGTCCCCCACTGGAGACTCAATGGAAACGGTAAATCCCTCAAAAATTGAAAATGATGTGGAAGAACCTGAGGGTGTGGAAAAAGCGCCGGAAGAAAATGATGACAGGGAGGAAGATGGTGAGGAAGAATTAACTGACGAGGACATTGTGGATTCTGAGGATGATTCCGACGAAGATAACTTTGGACCTGCTTCTAAACCTCCGCCGAAAAGAAAAACTTCTCGAAGAAAAACAACCAAGAAAAAATAAAGGTATAAAATAGGATGGGCGATTCAAGAAAACAGTTGGAGGAAATCCTTAGGTCAGCAATATTGTCAAACCCAGCAACTTCTTGGGTACTACCAAATCAATTGCATTTATTGTCCAAAATTGTTGTTAAGACAATAATAGCTCAAAAGCCTATTGTTTTAAAACTTTTTTCGGAGATAGATAGTCCTAAGGTAACTTCGCCTCCTATCAAAGTTGTCAAACCTGCAGAAAAAGTAAAGACGTTTAAGAAATTTATCGTCCCTAAAAAACAAGAAGTTATTGTTAAGGAAGAAAAGAAGGTGAAAAAATTAAAAAGGGGCGGTAGCACAGATAAAATTTATAGTAGAAGTAAAATAAAGGAAGTATAGAGTTTACGCTTTATACTTCCTTCCTTTTTCTTTCTCCACTAAATCTAATTGTGACTCAATTGCAGTAAACAATGTATCTTTACGAACTGGTTTAGGGATAAAGCCATTCATACCAGCCGCAAAACATTTATCCTTATCTTCTATTGTTTCATGACCAGTCAAAGCAATAATAGGAACCTGCGGATTTAAAACATCCGCACCTTTCCTAATTATTTTTGATGTTTCCAAACCATCAAGTTCCGGCATTATTATATCCATAAGTATAACATCATGGTTTATAGTTTTAAGCATATCTAAGGCTTCTAATCCATTTGCAACGCTATTGACCTTGTAACCAATGTCAAATAAAACACTACTAATAATATGCCTATTGGTTTGTACATCCTCCACCACTAATATTCGTGCATTCCTTTTAGTTTTAATATCACCTAATTCTTCCTCAGTAGGAATTATTTCACTTATAACTTTCTGAAAAGTAATTGAAAAATAAAACATACTTCCTTTAGCAAGTTCACTTTTAACATGCAGTTTACCACCCATAAGTTCTATAAGTTGGTGGCATATTACCAAACCAAGTCCAGTACCTTCAAAGTCTCTCGATAAAGATTGATCTACTTGAGAAAACTGTTTGAAAATACGTCCCATTTTTTCTTTTGGCATACCTATTCCAGTATCTTTTATAACCACATCAAGCACAAGTTTTTTACTATTTGTATTCTCACCTTTTGTTATTTCAATAGAAACGGAACCTTCCTCAGTAAACTTGATAGCATTGCCTATAAGATTTATTAAAATTTGCTTAAACCTACCAACGTCACCTCTCACATAAAAACATATATCAACACCTAAGGTGCAATTTAATTGTAAACCTTTTTCTTCTGCCTTATTCTTTAAAATATCAACAATTTCCTTAACACTTCTTTTAATATTAAAATCTACCTCGTCAAAAATAATTGTACCTGATTGGATTTTTGCATAATCTAAAATATCATCTATAATATGAAGCAAATGCTTACCACTTTTCATTATGGTTAGAGTAAGGTCTGTTTGCTCTTGGTTAAGTTCTGTTTCCAGTAATAAGCCACCACTTCCTATTATACCGTTCATAGGGGTACGAAGTTCATGGCTCATGTTTGCAAGAAATTCTGTTTTAGAGGTAGTTGCTTCTTTTGCTTTATTTTGCAAAAACTTATTTCTATTTACTGCCTCTTCCAATTGTAAATTTGTAGCTATAAGAGCGGAATGGTTTAATTGGAGTTTATCGTCCCATTCCTCCCGTACTCCCTGAATATGCTTAAGGATACAGTTAAATTCGTCAACAAGTATATTTATCTCCTTTATTTTGCTTGTGGCTATAAGGATAGGTAAAGTATTTTCTTCATTGCTCTGCCCTCGGATTTCTTGCATACGAGTTATAACGGATCTAACTGGAGAAATAATAAAAAGGGCTACAGCTATTTTAATAGTAATTATTATTACAATACTAAACACACCGCAAATTAAAAGGGAATTTTTAATATAATACTTATGGAACTGTTCAAAATTTCCCAAACTCATATCAACTTCAAAGGCACCTAAGTATGTAGAACCCTTGGTTAATTTTTGTTTTTTGGAAACTATAAGACTTAATGTTGGTTTTCTTTCATCAAAAATAGTTTTACCAGTAGCATCCACTACCCGTAGTCTTGTTATTTCTGAATTTTGAATATACATTGTACCAACTTTTTCTATTGCTTCTTTATTATAATCCCACATAAGAGGTTCCATAGAATTACTTATAAAGGTGGCATAGTCACCTAACTTCTCTTCCATAATTTCCTTAGACGTCCTCATGGTTGAAAACCAATCTAAGGTTGCCATACCAAGCATGGTGCTAATAAGAGTTATGCTTACGAATAACGATAAATAAAATGAAATTGACTTTTTGCTTTTCATAATTTCCTCCATTACTGCATGGAAATAAAAATCGGAACACTCCAATGGCGGGGAAGTGCTCCGATTTAACATGGGAGATAATGGCGCTACCTAAAAAACGAGGAGGATTTAAGTAATGGCGAATCTCCGACACTCCCACACTATTTTTATTTCACGCATGGTTACCAGACCAACATTTGCGATTGCGTGAAGGACCATTGCTTCCGCAACGTCCGTTACGAGTATTAAGGTAGATTTTAACATAGCACCTTTCTCCCGGAGAAAAAGATGTGTTCCACCTTTTGTAGCACTTGCTACACGGGTTGATTCATAGATATCCTGTGTTGCTATACCCATGTCACATTTCCACCCGTCGTCCTGTAACAGTGGGAATATTTGATCGAATGTGTAACCACCACAATTTATATATTCCTCATTTACACCGTTACGTTTTCTTTTATATATTCGAGCCTGCACTGGTTCAAGAACATCACAAAGAATGTTTAGTACGTCCTCCTCCTCGTCAAAAAAGCCTGCATCCATTTTGGCGAGTTCAATTAAACCTTCAAGTGCGTAGGCAAGTCTTGCATCAGTTATATAACCATTTCTACCAACTTTTACTTCCCCTGCTCCATATGATTTATCATCTACGATCTGCCAATTATCGTTTTTAGGATCGTAACGTACCTCAATAAAATTCGATACATCGTAGGTTGCCGTTAAAGTACAAGTAAACTTTGGATATACAAGTTCTATTTCACCATCAAATTCTACTTCCTTTGGCTTGGCAACTTGCAATTTAATGTTCAACTTACCCTGTTGTGTCTTATTACCTGCTGTCAAATAGGCTTTATTGTCCTTAAGTAACCCTGGCACTTTAGATAAATCACATACATCATCCAATGTATCTATCAAGGACATTATTTGTTTAGGTTGTTTTTTCTGGGCAGATTTTTTAACCTTATCTAAAGCCTTCTTTTGTTTCTTTGTAAGTCTTACCTTTGCATCCTTGGAAGCATCCCCAGGTGTTTTTACTGTAGGCTTTCGCTCTTTAACGGGCTTAACTTTAGGAGTTTTGGCCTCTTTTTCTTTTTTCTTTTGCTTCTTTTCTTTTTCTGCTTGCTTGCGGGCTTTTTCTTTAATACGGGCCTCTTTTGCCAAACGTTTTTGTTTCTTTCTATCCCGTTCGGACTGTTTTTCTTGGGCTCTTTTTTCTTTTTCTGCCAACTTGCGTAAGGCTTCAGCTTCTTTTTCCGCTTGCTTGCGGGTTTTTTCCTTACGTTTTAATTCCTCATCCTGCTTACGTTTAGCAACATCTTCTTTTTTCTGTTTTTTCCGTAAACGTTCGGCTGCTTTATGGGCTATACGTTCCTGTTTCTTTACATCTTTTTCCTGCCGAGACTTTTCCTTATCCTGAGATGTTTTCTTTACTTTAAGTATCTTACCTTTTTTCAATACCTTTGTTTTAACTCCAGGAGTCTTAGGAGATTTTTTTGCTTTCCCTGGTTTTGGTATTTTAGGAGTTTTCTTTTTGATTTTATCAACTGCTTTTTTAGAATCATTATCGGTCAATTTCTTTTTTGGAAATTTAACTTTCTTTGCTACTTTAACCGCATCCTCATTCGTTAAGGGGATGGTTAAAAAATCATTAATACTCAAATCTGGTATAGCAGATTTTCTCTTTTTCCTTTTACCTGGACCAAGAATTTTATTGCCACGAACTTTTAAGGTCACCTTTTCGCCATTATCAAGTTGCACAACTAATTCATTGGTTGGTACCTTATTTGTTTTAACTGTACCAATGAAAGTACCATCCTTAATTTTTATAACTACCCGATCTCCTTTTTTATAGGCAGTTTTAATTGTTGCTCTTGCGGCAGATAAAATTTCTTTTACTGCCGCTTTTGCGGCAAGACGTTTGACAGCAAGGTTAATCGTTTCGGAATCAAACGTCATAGGTACATCTTCTGGTTCATGCAATGTATGAATATCTTCATCTTCGGTAATGCTTATTGGATTTAAGTAATAATCCTCGTCAATCTCTTCCTCTTTCTTTGAAGCCCTTGCTATAACAAACCTACCAGTAATGTCAATGTCATACATTGGTAATGTAGAGGCTTCAATTTTAAATTCGTTCTTGAAGTCCTTTACAACTTCTGGATCAAGGTATGACTTCAAGGTTGTGCTTGTATTTGTATGACCCATTCGTTTACCAATAGTTTTAACGAGGTCTTTAAAAAATTTCTTTTTCTTACTATTTGGGGAACCGACAGTAATGGGTATATCCCCACTTATTCCTTTAATGAACATTTCTGTCGAGTTTAGGTGACGTAATTTATGAATAGAGACTGGGCTACCAAGAGTACCCTGGAAATATTCGTTAACGAGCTCCGGAGTAAGTTTTCTTCCGCCAACAGTAAATAAATGATCGTCAGGTTTTTTACCTTCCATTAAACCTCTTACAATGTCTACTATATAAGGTTTAGTTTTTATACTTACCTTCTCTGGTATTTCTTTCTTTTGAGTGTATTCAAATTTTATACTACCCTTTTTAGTTATTTTACAATGCTTAACCAAAAGATTGTGGAGTCCCCGAACATCATCCATTTCAGATTTACTATTACCTACTCTGAATCCACCAATGTCAATAAGATGCACACAAAGGGCGAGTACGGATTGTTTTTTATCTTTTGCCTGAATTATTTTTAAATTCTTTTTGCGAATTGTACCAGCCGCTTTTTGTAATTGTTTTACACCCTTCCAAATTTTTTCGCCTTGTCCTTCACGAACACTTACAAGATAAGTATATTCCCAATCGTTTGTTTGCGGATCACGGAAACGAGCATACCAAATAGGAATATCATATTTATCCGTATTGATTTCTTTTTTAATGTCTTTAAGGTATTGGACCGCATTAACATCAATCGGAATTGGAACAGTAAGTTGCTCAAAGGGTTTCTCTCTGGTAAAATATTCTGGGTGAGTCTCAAGGGTAATAGGCCCTTTTTTAACCTTTACTTTCATTGCGGATCGTTTGGCAAACATAACATCTTGATCCGTAAGAGCACCATGACTTGATAGAAAGTCTTCCTTAAACCAATCCGGATCTTTTTGCTTCAATCCCTTAAGAGCAGATTTCGCACAAAAGGTTACTCCTGTTCTTACAGGAAGTTTATGTGTTTTTGCACATAAAGTGGCGCAATCAATTTCTTCCTGATCGCTTTCTATATATGTTAAAAGAGAAGCAGCCGCGGCAGGACCTAAAATTCCACGCAAATGTTTTTTACTCTTTACAATAATGTTGGTAAGGGCATCAATTTTCTTAGAGAACCCTTGCTTGGCTTCTGATTTATTATTACATTTAATTTTTGCAAGTTTTTTCAAATGGGGTATAAGAGATTTAAACTCATTTTTTGGTTTACTTTTTCCCCATTCAATAAACGCACCGTCCAATTGATGGCCAACCTGATATTCTAAAGCCTCAACTCTCCTTTTTGTTGGCTTCATCAAGAGTTTTTCATTGTCATCCTTTAATGTTCTTATAGCATCTATAAGAAACATATAGGAAATAGCCTCACCAAGATTTAAAGGTTCTTTTAACTCCCGAGGCATTTGGAATCGTTTTTTCTTCCCAAAAGACTTACCTTTCTTGGAAACTTTTTTAATTTTCTTTGGCATAGCCCGCTGTGCTGCCAAAGCAATCTCGGCTCTATGCTCTGCCAAATTTAAAGAGGCTCTACATGATGCGTTTCTTAAAATTGTCATTTTACTCCGCCTTTTTTACTGGACTTTGTCCTTCTTCAAAAACATCCCTGAACCAGGCTTTACCTGTACCGTAGTAATATCTCCACATTGTTCCCCCACCACTCTTTGTACGTTCTTCCTTTATGGAAACAATAGTAGCAATTTCTCTACCATACCTACCTTTAACCCAAACTTTATCTCCGGTTTTAAAACGTCTATCACTTATTGCTATACCCCTTTTGCCACCGGAGAGATTCATAGGAGTTGCGTTAAATTCTTTTAGTGCTCCACTATCATTTGGATAGATTAAAACTTTACCTACTGGAGGACCATAAGATGAAGGTGTATCTATAGAATAGAATGTGTTAGGGACTTTCTTTTTTGACTTACTACGTTTCTTTACTATTAAGGGCTCAAGTTTCTTTGTCAAGCCCATTACAAAGTAGTACAAACCATATATTTTTCGCCGTCTCGAAAGAGCAGCCGCTTTTTTGAAAGAAGTCGCCGCAAAAACTAAATCATCCTCGTCGAACTTATTAAGGATAACATCAATCTGACTGGAAGTTTTAATTTTCCACTCCCCTACATATTCCATTTGTGTGTAACCAAATTTCTTTGGGAAATCTCTGGGTACTATACCATTCCAAGACATAGGTAAATTATGGTGACTTACACATTCCTCATAAAAAGTTTTCTTGCTTTCAGTTTTCGGAGTTTTCGTTTTCTTAACTTTAGGTGGTTTTAAAGTCCTCTCAGGGCTTACTGTTTTTGTTACTTTATTAGTCTTTGGTGTTTTCTTTGAAATCTTAGGCGTTTTCTTTTTCTTGTTTTCAGCCTTTATAAGTTTCATTACATCTTTGATTTTTAAATCATTTTCCGTAAAGAATTTTTTAGGTACTGTAACATTAAACTTTGGCTCAGCGCACTTAATCCTAATACTACCCTTACCAGTTTCCTTAGCATCAAAATTTTTGATGTAGGCTTTAGAAAGTTTAACATGCCCTGTTTTATCCATTAAAAATCTACGAAGTAATCGGGATGGATCAGTTATTTTTTTCGCAGAATATATAATAACAGGCTCGCTAACTACCTTTGCGACAACCCTTTTAATAACGTCCATTTATTACACCTTATTCTATAAACTATTCAATATTTCAGATACTTTGGTTATATGGTCAGGATCTTCTTTATAAGTAAGAATCTCGATTCTCGGAGATACACCAAAGGATTTCAAATACTTTCTTACAGCGGATTCAATTTTCTTAACTATGGACGGAGAACCTTCTACAAAATACATACCATCCCCCTCAGTAACAAAAATTACAGGCTCTTTACCAATTTGGTATGCTGTTATATTTTGAGGACGACTATAATATGCATCCAGGGTATTCATTGCTTCCGGAGAAAGATTTTTTCTTTTTGCTTTTGCAAATATCATTCCTACAACGGTTTCTGGATCACTTGCATCGTCTATCTCCATTGACATCCCTATAATAGCAGGTGGTGAAGCCTTCACTATGGATGCTTGTACTCTTGTAACAGTATCCGATACTGTGGCATCAGAGTGCATGTGGCTTTTTTTACCAATTTTTTTACCTAATCGTTTCATAATTTTAGAACGCTTCTTTAAGGTAAGAAATATTTTCTTTGCATCAAGTTTTTTCTTACGTTTGTAATAACTTTTCCGTTTTTTATCGTAGAAAAATTTTGATGCAAATAGGGCTTTTTGTTTCAAAGTTGCTTGGGAATAAGGAACCCCAAACTCCGACATAGACAAGTCATTTTTGGCATCCCGCTTAATCTTATCAAGTGTTTTTTCCCGTTGGGTCTTACGTGCCGTTGTAAGGACTGGTAAATCCTCTTCCACTTCACTATTTATATCAGCATAAATTTGTTTTAATGCGTCTTTATTTGTAAGTTTAGCCATTGCCTTACCTTCTCCCTACGTCTATGCTTAAGGATTATTTCCTTTTCCTTTTCGCTTATCCTGAATATATTTGTAACAATTGTCCTCCTTGAAAATAGATTATCAAGAACTCGGAAACATTCAAGGTCACTATTACATTGGGGGCAATTGGTAAAGTTCGATTCCACATTTTTTAAACCACATATAGGACATTTCATTAGTCAAAAAAGTATGCGGTTATATCCAGTTCACTTTCAGCGTCCGGATTTGTTACTACAATGTCAATTGGGCAGAATAAGACGAGCATCTTATCTGCCTGAACGGTAATTGTACCCGATATATCCATAGCGGTATCTGAAACAAGGATAATTCCTTTTTCAGATTTAATGGTTTTACTTTCACCTACAGGCACTTGCAGAAACTTTGGTGTAGGACTCGGTTTCCCAAAACGCCCTTGACACATCAAAATTTCTTCGTACCTTATTGGTGGTTTCATGTAACTTTAACGTAGCAGTAATTATCATTTGGCCACCTTTTTAAAAAATGTGAGGCAACATTGGCTACCCCACATTTTATATTAAAAAGCCATACTTGGTTATTTTTTCCTGCCTTGCTTGACTATCCGTTTAACGATTGATTCTGCAAGAGGAATGGCATTTTTGTCACCTGATGCTACAAGTCTGTTTGCGTAGGCAATTGCTCGCCGAACAGTTGCTGCCGGGACACTGGCTTCGGATTTATCTTCATCATCCTCGTCATCATCCTCATCCTCATCCTCATCCTCGTCGTCATCAGAGTCACCTTTGGAAGACTTTTCCTCGGACTTATCATCCAAGTTTTCAACTTCGGAATCGTCAACAATAACTATTTCATCGTCATCGTCATCGTCATCATCATCGTCCTCGTCGGAATCATCATCGTCCTCGTCATCGTCCTCGTCATCATCCTCGTCGTCATCATCCTCGGAATCCTCGTCATCGTCCTCGTCATCATCCTCGTCATCGTCATCATCGTCCGACTCGGCAATAATGGAGTCCTCTTCCAATTCATCCTCGTCAACTATTTCGGTTGCAATAAGGTCACCCTCGTCATCCAGGTCATCTTCATCATCGTCATCGTCATCATCACCGAAACCGTCAACGCTATCATCAATGATGCCATCCTCGTCCTCGTCATCATCAAAGGCGGCTAATTCGTCGTCCTCGTCAAATGCCATGTGCAATTCCTCGTCATCTTCATCATCTTCATCATCAATTGCATCAAGGATTGTGTCATCTTCAATGTATTCATCGGATATTTCGCCGAGTAAGGAAGCCGCTTTATCGGAAAGCACCTTTGCATCCTCTGGTTCTTTCGCAACTTTAGCAAGCGCAAGATACTTGATCGCCTGTTTTACTTTATTAAGCATTGGTTTCCCTCCCAGTGGTTTTTATTTTGTTATGGAATGTAATATTCCGGTAACTTAACTTCTTTTACCAGCTGCGATGGATTTAACATTTACAAGCATCATTGCAATCATTTCAAATACGTACCAACCACGTTCGGGTTTACCGTCGCCATAAGAATTGATTGGATTACTTGATAGATCGCCACGTTGCTGTAATGCACCATGAGTTTCCGGAGCGCCGACAATGTAAACTTCGCCTGGCTCAAGAACTTTTAACTCAGGTAATCTGAACGCATCGGTATTTAACTGAAGTCCCAACATGGTTCCCAGTTCGCCTTCAAGAACGAGTTCGTGTTTAGAAATTGGATCAAACCAATCGCTAAAACCTGGTGTACCAATTATATCGTCCCACAGATCATAGGCAATAACACAGAAGGAAGCAGGAATACCCCAACTGGTTACCTGAGATTTGATTTGGGAAAAAATCCCTGGGGTGAAAGTTGTAAAGTAAGTCAAGGTGTTTGTAATTGAGGATGCTTCATCGGCCATTCTTTTCCATAAGCGATCTTCCGCTGTCATAATGGCTTCAAGGCCTTCCTGATATTTCTCTTCCAGAATATCGCCGGTTGATTGATGAATGTCACGTTCCTCAACGAGTATTTTATTCCCAAGGTAAAACTCTGGGAGATAATGCCAATTGTTACGAACAATGATCGGTGTGATTTCGGAAGCAGACGCAGCCGTATAAGCAACAACATCTTTTGTCCTGAAACGTACACGGGCAATGTCGCCTTGTTCCAGTTCTTTAAATGCCATAAGTTTGCGGCAGAAGCCTTCTCGACCTGTGGTCTCGAAGATGTCCTCGGTAATAACTTCCCCAAGTGCTTTCCACATCTGACCAGACGAATCGGCTATTGCTTCTCTTAATACTTCACGCCGTTCTTTGGCCACCATACGTTTTGTTTCAGCAGTTACTCTTCGGACGTCTCCAGCCGTATACGAGGTGATCAGGTTTCCGATCTGCCCCATTAGATCCTTCTTGGAACTTGCATTGATCTCACCATTTGACGCAATGGCTGCGCTCTGGTGACCTTTGAATCGCAAATTCTCTGGAAGGGGAGCGCCATCTTTTGTGGCGAACTGTCGGCTATAAGGATTCCCTTTATTCTTGTCAGCCATTTTGTTATACCCTCCTAGTTTATTTAGTTGAATAGGTTAATTTTTTATATTACCAGTTTTTAATGATTAGAGAACTGTACCCCTAAGAAAGGGTTGTCGGCGGTTGGCACATGAGTCACGTGGGCACCTAATTTGGTAGCACCGGAGCCTGTAAGTAATCCTGTTCCAAGATAAACTTCGCCTCTTTTCGCACTCCAGTCAACGGAAGCATCAAACTGGTCGGTAAAAATTTCACCTGTCAGGATACAACCAATAGAACCAAGAAAAGCAAACGCTGGATTGATATTGATGTCTGCGTCGGCATAGTTGGCTTTTGCTTCGAGTACGGATGGTGAATACTTGTACACCATTTCAATTCTTTTTTCTGCATCGGAAGGATCGAATGTCAAAATCCCTGTTGATTCCTCACAGTCAAATATATGGGCAGCCACGGTACCTTCCTCATAAAAGGTTCCTTTGTTTGAACCACTGATCTGACCACTGATAATGTTTTGTCGTGAAAGTTGGAAAGTAAAAGGGGCAACTTTCGGAACTACAACAAGTTCCACTTTTGAAAGCACGGACGGCATTACGTTGTGCATCCAGGAGAATCCTACAAAGATTTCCCCTGCATCGCCAACTGCCGGTTTTACATGCTCTTGGCCATTTTCCAAAACGCTGATCAAAGGGATTCCCTCTGCACCGATAGATACGCCCTTTGCGATCAGACGTTCAATGATCTCGCCTGGTTTTGTCGCATTTAATTTCAGCATGGTTAATTCCTCCTTAAAGTTATTAAAAATTGGTTCAGGCGGTTATTGCCTAAAAGGCGTACTATCGCCTACCGAGTTGAATCCTGTTTTTCAAATTGCCTACGTTTGTTGCCTGGGAAGTAATGTGAAGTGGGAACGATGATTGGACTAATTTGCTTTCTAACTCGGTGTCCCTATCGTTATTCACAGTCATGGCTCCGGCTTCGACGGTCATTTTAATTACTTCTGCACGAACATCGTCACCTTTGTCCATCAGTTCCATTGTTTTGTCAAACACATCGTCCAGGAACTGCTCACCTTGGTCTTGAAACACAGGCTCAATAATTGCATGGGGTTGCTCTATGCCAACTTCGGATAAGGCTTCCCACAAACTTTTCTTTAACTGGTTTTCTACATCCGGAAACAGATTTTTGTTGACACCTGAAAGGACGGCAAGGAAAGTTTCTTTAAACTTTTCCCTGTAGTTATTCATCTTTTCCGTAACGGAAGTAGCAACTTGTTTTTCTGTTGGGGCAGCATTGGTTTCCGCCAATGTAAATATTCGAGCATTGGCACTTGCTAAAACTTGTTTCAATGGATTGATAATCATTGCTTCGGTCATTGCTTCCACATAGGATTCTTCCGAAAACACTTTCTGTATTTCATCGTTCGCCTGGTCAGATAAATGAATCCGGGCAATTGGGATACCAGCAACAATTACATTGCGTATGGAATCTTCCCCTGTATGCCATAAATCCATGGCTACCATTTCTCTCGACGGCAGTGGTTGTCCCAATAAAGTTTTGGCACTTACGACCATTGCTTCAGCCTCTTCGGAATCATCGTCATCGGAGTCATCGTCGGAGTCATCGGAGTCATCATTATTGTCTTCATCATCTCCACCAGCGGTGTCAGCCGCGTCGTCTTTTTCCTCGTCATCGCCTTCTTCATCGCCTTCGGCTTGGATAGAAACAGCGTCACCACATTCTGGGCAAAAAAGGTCTGTGCCGTTGGCTAATACCTCGGGCTCCAGATCAGAATACAGTCCTGAGGCACAAGATTTGCATGTCGCAATTTCCGTTGCGTCAATACTTGAAGCCTCAACTTTGCTGTTAACTTTGGTTGCTACCTTTGCACAGTTCGGGCAAAATATCATAACGCCCTGGTTGCTGGAAAAGGCTGCACCACAAGTTTCACAAGCGTAGGAAGCGAGGGCAAAGGAATCGGGATTTAAACCTAAGTATTTCCCGTTAATCAATAAACTTGCCATTCTAAATACCTCCTGGTTTCTTGGTTTGCCCAGATGGGCTATTAAAAAATTCCTTAAAAGGAATAGACATCATCGCCTACTGCGGTGAGGTCAGCTGGATCATCGACACTGGAATTTTCAAAATAATCAATGCCTTGGCATATTTGGTAAACTAATTTGCCTTTCATTACTTTGCCTTTACCAAATTTCATATGTTCACAATTCACACTCGCCGCATTTGCACCGCATATGGAACACTTAAACTGATCTACCCAAGCGCCCATAGAGTAAAATTTCCTTTCTTTCTTCAAAATACCATTTGCCAAATCCCTGTCTTTGGTTCTATCAAAGGCAGATAAAACGATAATCTTGTAAATACCATACGCTGGTACACTTAATATAATTGAATCTAAATTAACGCCTTTGGCCATTGTAACATCATCGTTTTGGTGGTTCTGAAAAGTGGGCTTCCCAACAAAAGTTCGATAAGTCGGTCTGCCGAACCTTGGGTTAAAAGATAGTATTTCTGATTTCGGCATCGCTTGCAAGTTCCTGTTGGGAAAGTCAGACGTTATTACCGGTACGCCTGCTACAACATAATCCCTAATGTCGGAAGACAAATGGTACTTTGAAGAAGCCGCCAATAACCAAGAAGTGTCAACCTCTCGATTGGTGGCAGCTAATATTTGTTTTCGGGTAAAGGCGGTGCTTATGCACTTTTGAATAGCATCATCACACCGCATCTCCGATACACCTAACGCTGGATTAACCAGTCCTAGGACTTTGTGTTTTCCCATAGTTCCCCCTTTGATTCTTCTACTTAATACATAAACCTCGGTTTTCAATTTTACTTTTACTTCATGGAACTTTTTAGTATCGCTTTACTCTGGCATTAGTTCTTACTCCGGACAATCGTCTAACGATAGGTAATACTTGGTCAGCGTCTTTACCTTCCATAAATAATTTCCGCGCTTGTATTTTTTGGGCAGGGCTCAGGGTTAGTTCATTTGCCTTTAAAAAATCTACCATCTTTTTGTCTACTGCTTTATCCGATATCATACATCCTCCTGTGTCTCCGTGCTTGAGGCCCTGGAGACTATTTTTATTGGTTAATTCTAATTCA